>Ga0316201_10001237_pt1 | contig 16897 bp, 11 predicted proteins | sample CS6wburrow_MG_FD_204516 | JGI IMG/M metagenome (GOLD analysis project Ga0316201, IMG submission 204516) | Coastal sediment microbial communities from Delaware Bay, Delaware, United States - CS-6 worm burrow | ecosystem: Environmental > Aquatic > Marine > Coastal > Sediment | place: USA... | reverse complement strand
GCTACGGCACCGTCATCAAGGTGCTGCAGATCATCCGGACTCCCGACGAGACCCTCAAGATCCTCGTTGAAGGTGTGGCGCGGGTCGAGGTCGAAGAGGTGGTTCCGGCCGAAGATTTCCTCGAGGTGGCGGTAGCGCCCCTGGCCGAGACCACCAGCACCGGAACCGAGGTCGAGGCGCTCAGCCGCTCCATCAAGGAACGTTTCAAGGACTACGTCAGGCTGAACAAACGGCTTCCCGACGAGGTCCTGCTGTCGGTGCTGAATCTGGACGAGATCGGCCGTATGGCCGATTCCATCAGCGCCTACATCCTCGGCCGGGTACCGGTGAAGCAGGAACTGCTCGAAGAGGCGGATCTGGCGCTGCGGTTGCGGCGGATCAACCAGATCCTGGCCGACGAGCTGGACATCCTCGAGGTCGAGCAGCGCATCGATGGCGAGGTGCAGTCCCAGGTGCAGCGCAACCAGCGCGAGTTCTATCTCAACGAACAGCTGCGCGCCATTCGCAAGGAGCTGGGCTACACGGCCGATGAAGACACCGAGATCGAAGAATACAACACGCGGATCGACGACAGCGACCTGAGTGAGGAAGCCCGCGAGGTGGCCCGCCGTGAGCTGGGTCGTCTGGAACGCATGTCCCCGCTCAGCCCCGAGGCGACGGTGGTCCGCAACTACCTGGACACCCTGCTGGCGTTACCGTGGAAGAAGAAGTCGCGGGACCGGATCGATACGGTCAAGGTGCGCGAGCGCCTGGACGCCGACCACTACGGGCTGGACAAGGTCAAGGAGCGCATCCTGGAATTCCTGGCCGTCTTCAAGATGACCAAGAAGATGCAGGGCACGATCCTGTGCCTGGTGGGGCCGCCGGGTGTCGGCAAGACCAGCCTGGGCCGCAGCATCGCCGAGAGCATGAACCGCCGCTTCGTTCGCATCAGCCTGGGCGGCGTGAGGGACGAGGCCGAAATCCGCGGCCACCGGCGCACCTACATCGGCAGCAAGCCGGGCCGCATCATCGAATCGCTGCGCAAGGCCGGCACGAAGAACCCGGTGTTCCTGCTGGACGAGATCGACAAGATGGGCGCCGACTTCCGCGGCGACCCGGCCAGCGCCCTGCTCGAGGTTCTCGACCCCGAGCAGAACTCGACCTTCAGCGACCACTATCTCGAGGTCGAGTTCGATCTCGGCAGCGTGATGTTCATCACGACGGCCAACAGTCTGCACACGATCCCGCCGGCCCTCGAGGACCGGATGGAGATCATCCGGATCCCCGGCTATCTCGAGCACGAGAAGATGGTCATCGCCGAGCGTTTTCTGGCGCCGCGCCAGATGAAGCGCAACGGCGTGGCCAAGTGGGAGGGCGGGTTCCGGAAATCGGCTTTTCAGACCATCATCGACGGCTATACGCGTGAAGCGGGCGTGCGGAGCCTGGAACGGGAAATCGCCGGCATCTGCCGCAAGGTGGCCAAGCACCACGCCGCCACGGGCAAGTTCCCCGGAGCGGTGACCGACAAGTCGGTCCAGAAATACCTGGGGATTCCCAAGTTCCGGCGCAAGGTGGTCGACCGGGAGCCTGAGGTCGGCGTGGTCGTCGGCCTGGCCTGGACCATGGCCGGGGGTGAGATCCTCGAGGTCGAGGTCGCTGCGGTTCCCGGCAGCGGCAAGATCATGATCACCGGCAACCTCAAGGACGTGATGAAGGAGTCCGCCGAGACCGCCCTCAGCTATGCACGCGGGCTCTGCAAGGAGATGTCCGGCGACTGGTTCAAGAAGTACCAGATCCATATCCACGTACCCGAAGGGGCCATCCCCAAGGACGGGCCGAGTGCGGGCATCGCCATGGCCACGGCCATCGTTTCGCTGCTGCGGGAGGTCCCGATACGTCCGGACGTGGCGATGACCGGGGAGGTCACCCTGCGGGGCAAGGTGCTGCCGATCGGCGGCTTGCCCGAGAAGGCGGTCGCCGCCGTGCGGGCCGGCAGCCGTCACCTGATCATTCCCAAGGACAATGAGAAGGATTTTCGCGAGCTGGCCCCGGTGGTTCGCCGGCAGTTGACGGTCCATCTCGTCGAGACCATGGATGAGGTGCTGGCCCTGGCCCTGGTGGACGAAGGTAAGAAACCCCGCAAAAAGGCTGCGCCGCGCAAGAAGGCACCGGCGGGCAAGAAGGCCGCCGCCAGAGCCCGCCGAGGATGAAACGACCATGAACGTCGAATTCGTCATCAGCAGCCCTGACCTGAAAGGCCGTCCCGCACCGGAACTGCCGGAGTTCGCCTTCATCGGTCGCAGCAATTGCGGCAAATCCTCCCTGATCAACCACTTCCTGGACCGGACGAATATCGCCCGGATCAGCGGCAAACCGGGCAAGACACGGCTGCTCAACTACTTCCGGGTGGAGGACCGCTTCCTGCTCGTGGATCTGCCGGGCTACGGCTTCGCCAAGGTGAGCAAACGGCAGCGTGCGGTGTGGCGGGCGATGTTCGAAGGTTTCCTGGCCGACCAGGAGCGTCCCCTGGCGGTGTTCCATCTGCTGGACATCCGGCACCAGCCGACCGCCGAGGACCTCGAGGTCTCCAGCTGGATCCGCCGCTCGGGCCACCCCTTCGCCCTGGCGGTCACGAAAATCGACAAGATCGGCGCGAACAGCCGGAACCAGCGCTACCGCGAGATTGTTGACGCCCTGGGCGTCGCGTCGGACACGCCGTTCTTTCCCACGTCGTCGGTCAAACGGACCGGCCGACTGGAGATGCTCGAATGGGTGGAAGCGCTCCTGGCCGCCAACGCGGATTCCGGTTGATTTGACGTTGTTCCGGCCCCCGGAGTATAATTGTGGTGGAGGGATCTGGTTCTCACGAAAGGGATGAAACTGCGGGCAAGGCTGGGGCCGGCGCAACCCAGCATGTTCCAGACGGTATGAGCAAGCGAAGTCTTTCTTCAGGTTCGCTCCAGTTGGCGACCGCCGTGGCGGTCCTCGTGCTGACGTTTGCCTCGGCCGGATGGGCCACCGACCTGGACATGGCCCAGATTCCGGTGACCAACCCCAACCTCTGCCTGACCTGCCATCTGACCGAGAATCCCGGACCGGGCGCCTTCGCTTTGAACCTGTTCGGCGAGGATTTCCTGGCCAACGGACGGGTGTGGGACTCGACGCTCGCCCAGCTGGACTCCGACGATGACGGCTGCCTCAACGGCGTCGAGGTGGGGGACAGCGACGGCGACGGCCAGCCGGACGGGAATGTGGACGAGCAGGCGGGCAATCCCGGGGTGGACGACGAGTGCGGCGCGGGCTCCCTGGTTGACGAGAGAACGTGGGGTGCCCTGAAAGCTATGTTTGACGGACGATGACCGCTGGGCGATAATTTCCCGGTCACCCGGCCTAGCAGTTCGGGTTTTTTTTTGGGCGGGATGACCGGTGGCGGGATCCCGGAACTTGGAGAGTATTGTGGAAAATCGCGTGATCATCGGCGGACAGTGGGGCGACGAAGGCAAAGGCAAGATCGTGGACGCCCTGAGCCGCGACGTGGACTGGGTTCTGCGCTATCAGGGCGGCGCCAACGCCGGCCACACGATCCACATCGGTGCCGACAAGCACGTCCTGCACCTGGTGCCGTCGGGAATCCTGCACGAAGGCGTCCGCTGCCTGCTGGGCGGCGGGATGGTCATCGACCCATGGAGCCTGCTGGAGGAGATCATGGCGCTGGAACAGAAGGGTTTCGCGGTTCGGGACCGGCTGCACATCGCTGCCACCGCGAGTCTCCTGATGCCCTACCACATGCGCCTGGACGAGCTGCGTGAAAGCAGGCTCAAACGCAAGAGCATCGGCACCACCGGTCGCGGTATCGGTCCGGCCTACCTGGACAAGATCCAGCGCACCGGCATGCGGTTGGGCGACCTGCTGATGCCCCGGGAGAATCTCGAACGCAAGGCCATCGAGAAGATCCTGTCGGCGAACGAGGTCCTCAGCGAGTTCTACGACGCCGAGCCCCTGCCCGCCAAGGTGGTTGCCGAGGAACTGCTGGTCCTGGCCCAGTCCATCGCCCCCATGGTCGTCAATCCCTACGACGCGCTGCGGAAGGTCCGCGAGGGCACCGAGTCCGCCCTGTTCGAGGGCGCCCAGGGCACCATGCTCGATATCGACCACGGCACCTATCCCTTCGTGACCAGCAGCAACAGCACCATCGGCGGCGCTTTGACCGGCACCGGCCTGCCGCCGCGCGCGCTCGGCGAGATCAACGGGATCTTCAAGGCCTACTGCACGCGGGTCGGGAACGGCCCCTTCCCGAGCGAACTGCTCGGCGAGCAGGGCGACGCTCTGCGTGAGGCCGGCGGGGAATACGGGGCGACCACCGGACGGGCCCGCCGCTGCGGCTGGTTCGACCTTGTCGCCGGCCGCTATGCCGTCGACATCAACGGGATGACCGGCGTGATCATCACGAAGCTCGATGTCCTCGACGACATGGATACGATCCAGGTGGCGACCGCCTACGACGTGGACGGCAAGGAGATGACCACCTACCCGGTGCTGAGTGAACTGATTCCCCGCTGCCGGCCGGTGTACCGGGAATTTCCGGGGTGGGGCAAGCCGACGTCCGGCTGCCGCACGCTGCAGGATCTGCCCGCCAATGCACGCAAGTACCTGGAATTCCTCGAGCGGGAGCTGGGGACCCTGATCGTCGGCGTGAGTGTCGGGCGCGACCGGGAAGAGATGATCTGGACCGAAACCGGCGTCACGACCTAGATCGGAACGTGCCGCGGGTGATTCTTTTGACACTGCGAGCCCGGTCGTCTATATTGCGGAACCGCTACGAAACGCGAATCGCGTGGGCCACTAGCTCATCAGGTAGAGCATCTCCCTTTTAAGGAGGTTGTGCCAGGTTCGAGTCCTGGGTGGCCTACCAGGTCGCAGAGCCCCCTCTCCGGAGGGGGCTTTTTCAGGCCGGCGGGAAGAACACGAAAAAGGCGCCGGGGCCCGGCCCCGACGCCTTCTGCGCAATACCAAGGATACTAACCTACATCTGGCCGTACTTCTGGGTCCAGAGGCGGTCGAATTCCTCGATGGTCGTCGTGAACATCTCCATCGCACTGATGATCGGGGCCGGCGTCTCGAGATCCACGCCGGCGTTGCGCAGGATGTCCAGCGGCGGCGCGCTCGAGCCCGCCTTGAGCATGTTGTCGATGTAACGCGCGGCCGCAACCTCGCCCTGCTCGGTGATGTTGTCGGCCAGGGCCAGACCGCTGGTCAGGCCCGTGGCGTAGGTGAAAACGTAGAAGTTGTAGTAGAAGTGGGGGATGAACATCCACTCGCACTCGTCGTCCTCGCCCAGCTCGAATTCCGCCCCGTAGTATTCCCTGATCATCTCCGCATAGAGCCCGTTGAGATACTCGGCCGTCAGCGGATTGCCGGCTTCGGCGTGCTCGTGGAAGCGCAGTTCGAAGTCGGCGAAGAGCGTCTGCCGGAAGATGGTCAGACGGATCGACTCGAGCCGCTGGTTGAGCAGCATCAGCTTGACGTCGACGTCGTCGGCCTTGGCCAGCATGTAGTTGGTCAACAGGGCCTCGTTGCACGTCGAGGCGATCTCGGCCAGGAACGTGGTGTAGCCGGCATAGATGGGCGGCTGGTTGCGGTTGCTGTAGACCGAGTGCAGCGCATGCCCCATCTCGTGGGCCGTGGTCGATACGGCGTCCAGCGTGTTGTCGAAGTTGTGCAGCACGTAGGGGTGGATGCCGCGGGCCAGCACGCCGTTGCTGTAGGCGCCGGAACGCTTGTCCTCGTTGGGGTAGACGTCGATCCAGCCGCTGGCCGGGTCCATGCCCTCCTTGAGCAGGCCCACGTATTCCTCGCCCAGGGGCTGGAGGCCGGCGGTGATGACGGACTGCGCGTCGGCGTAGGAGTACTCCGGTTCCACGCCTTCGATCATGGCGTTGTAGAGGTTGGGGAAGGTGAGGGGGCCCTCGAGCCCCATGACCTTGCGGCGCAGTGCGACGTACTTGTGCATGGTCCGGGGCAGACTCTCGCGGACGGTGTCGATGAGCATGCGGTAGGCCGCCGTGCTGATGTTGTCCGGCGACAGCGAGGCCTCCAGGCACGTCTCGTAGCCGCGGGCGTCCTTGTCCATGATGTGGGACTTGACCGCCCCGTCCAGCAGGACGGCGAACGTGTTCTCGTAATTGCGGAGAGTGCCGAAGAAGGCGTCTCTGGCCTGGACGCGGACGGTGTAGACGTCGTTGGACCGCAGACCCGAGAAGCCACTGACGGTCATGGGCACCTTCTTGCCGTCGGCGCCGACGATCTCGGGAAACTCCATGTCGACGCCCAGGAGGGCTTCATGGGCATCGGCGGGCACCGACCGGATGTTGCCGGTCAACGCCATGAGGCGCTCTTCAGGGCTGGACAGGGTGTATGCCTGCTGCCGCCAGAGCTCGGAGAAGTAGTAGTCGTAGACCTGGAGATCCTCTTCCTCGGCCATGAAATTCTTGATCACCGCCGGATCGATCTCGAGCAGTTCCGGCTCCATCCAGCTGGTGGCTTCGCCGAAGGCCGGGAAGATGGCCGACACCTGACCTTGCATCTGCCGGTGTTCGTTGTTGCTCTGGTCCACGTCGTAAAGCACCTGGGCGTAGACGTACAGCTTGTACAGGCGCATCATCATGTCATAAGTGGCGTTGTTGGCGTCGAGCAGGACGGCTGCCGACTCCCCGAGGCGACCCTGGAACTCCATGAGCTTGGGGATGTCCGCACCGATGGCCGCCAGCTCCGCCTTCCAGGCGTCGTTGTCGGGGAAGATGTGCTGGGCATCCCACTGGTAATCCTCAGGGATATCGGACCGGGGCGCCGAAGGGTCGGGCTGATATCCGGCATGGGCGGCAGTGGCGACGAGCAGGCAGGTCAGAGCGGCCACAAGGACGACTGACCCGGCCTGGCGGCGAGGACCCTGGAACGACATGAGAAAACCTCCAGAAAGCGAGTTGGCGGACAGCAGCCCGGTTCCCTGGGGATCCGGGCCGTCGGGGGGAATGGGCGACTCCGGTCCCGGCTGATGCCGGGACCGGCGATCTACCTGGGCAGGGGATGCCCGAACTTGTCGAGCGCCATGCCCTCAGCGAAAGCCTTGGCTTCCGGGAAAACCACCTTGATGGGGACCACCGTGAACTCACCGGTGGCCGTATTGTGGCTGCAGCGCAACAGCGTATCGTCGATGTCGCCGACGATGAACAGGTTGTCGGGCGACGTGCCCCAGATGGCGACCAGGCTGGCCGGGCCATCGTAAAGGACTTCGCGCACCGCGCCGGGATCGCCGAACTTGTAGTCGGCGTTCTGGAAGACCACCGTACCCTCGTCGGTGACCATGTAAACGTTGTTCAAGCCGTCGAGCCAGATGTCGCGGATACCGCGGCCGGGGTCACTGGTGACCGACGGGAAGTACTTGGACCAGACTTTCTTGCCGCGGTCCTCGGTCAGGCGGAACAGCCAGCCTTCGGAGGTGCCAAGGTAGTTGCGGCTGAGAGTCACCGGATCGCTGGTGGTGCAGTACACCCATTCGTCGGGAACGACCTGCTCGCCGCTGATGGGGCGCAGGATCCAGTCCGTGTCGAGGGTGTCCACCTCGTTCGGCGCCAGGACCATGCCGAGAGTGCCTTCGGTGCCGATGCGCTCGCCGACAAAATCGGGATCCTTGAAGGCGCCGCCCACGAAATAGGAATTGACCGTCGTCAGCGAGGCCAGATCCTCGGCGAAGGTCAACGTATCGGTGGGGGCATCGTTCTCGTCCAGGATCATCATGCGGGTGGGCGCGCCGCCCCAGGTGCTGCCGTTCAGGCGGCGGAGCGTACCCTCGAAGCCGGCGGCATGAATGACGCCGTCAAACTGTCCCAGGGAATAGAGATCCATGGTGGTCCCGCTTTCCATGGACGACCAGGTCATGCCGCTGTTGCGCCAGATCCGGCCGCGGTGGCCGACGGCATAGAGACTGCCGTCGCCAGGCCCCCAGATATCGGTGATATCCGTGGTGGCCCCGGTCGGTACGAGGGTCCACGTCGAATCGGTATTGCCGTTGTAGTGGAACATGACGCCGCGGGCCCCGCAGGCCCAGACGTTGTTGGGCGCGGTGCCGAACACGTCGTAGAGATAGTTGCGCGGTTCGGTCTTGGGTGGTACGGGAAAGACGGGGTCTTCCGCGTCTTTGGAGCAGGCGCCCATCAACACGACAGAACCCAGGAGCAGGACGGACATCAGGGCCGGGATTGCCAACCTGGCAGGCAGGTTGCCCGTTCCGGTCAGGGCAGACACAATTTTGTTCATTGCCGCAAAATCCTCACGTTCAGCTGGTGGGGAGAACGGAACGGCCGGCTACCGAAATCCGGAAGAACCCCCTCGGGTTTCCCGGATGTACCATGCCCGCTAGGTGGCAGAGGCCGTATTTCCAACCCATGAATATTAAGACTTCGGGGCGGGAAAGTCCACACTCCAACAAGATCTTGTTGTAAAGGGCCCTTGCAGAAATATCAACCTGTGACAAGATTAGCCACAGGAATGGCTTGCGGACCGGATCATCCGACGTTCATCCGCCTGGGTCCAGATTCCCCGGCAGGGCGCGTTTCGAAGGTGGAAACTCATGATTGACAGGCAAATGGCGGAACTGGACCCCGGTCTGGACCTCTTTGCGGAGATCGACCGGCTGCGGTCCGAAATGAACGCCGTCATCCTGGCCCACTACTACCAGGAGCCTGACATCCAGGACATCGCCGACTTCATCGGCGACAGCCTGGGCCTGAGCCAGCAGGCCGCCGCGACCGACGCCGAGGTCATCGTCTTTGCCGGCGTCCACTTCATGGCCGAAACCGCCAAGATCCTCAATCCGGCCAAGCAGGTCCTGCTGCCGGACCTGACGGCCGGCTGCAGCCTCGCCGATGGCTGCCCGCCCGACGAGTTCGCCCGCTTCCTGGAGCGGTATCCCGGGCACAAGGTTGTCAGCTACATCAACTGTTCGGCCAGCACCAAGGCGATGAGCGATGTCATCTGCACCAGCAGCAACGCGGTCAAGATCGTCGCGTCCTTTCCAGAGGAACAGCCCGTGGTGTTTGCTCCCGACCGTTACCTGGGCGCCTGGGTGTCGCGCAGCCTGGGGCGGGAGTTGGTGCTGTGGCCGGGCTCCTGCGAGGTGCACGAGATGTTCAACGAGAAGCGCCTGGTGGAACTGAAGGTGTCGCACCCGGAGGCCGTCGTGGCGGCCCATCCCGAATGTCCCGCGGCGGTGCTGCAGCACGCGGACCACATCGGCAGCACCACGAGCATCCTCAAGTTCGCTCGGGACACGGACGCCCGGCAGGTCATCGTGGTCACCGAGGCGGGCATCCTCCACCAGATGCAGAAGGAGAACCCGGACAAGGAACTGATCCCGGCTCCGGGCAACGACGAGAGCTGCAACTGCAACGAGTGCCCCTACATGAAGAAGAACACCCTCGAGAAGCTCTACCTCTGTATGCGGGACCGCACGCCGGAAATCGTCGTGGACGAGACGCTGTCCCGCCAGGCGCTGCTGCCGATCAACCGTATGCTGGAATTGAGCCGATGATTCCCGGCCGGAGCAGTTCGGCCGGCTGGGGTCCGTCATGAACCTCCGGACTCCCGTCTACCTGGATCACCATGCCACCACACCGATCGACCCGCGGGTGCTCGAGACGCTGATCCGCGTCCAGCGGGACCATTTCGGCAATCCCGGCAGCGGCAACCACGCCTTCGGTTGGGCGGCCGCCCGGCTGGTGGAAGAGGCCAGGGAACACGTGGCCGCCCTCGTGGGAGCGACGGGGCGGGAGATCATCTTCACCTCCGGTGCCACCGAGGCCAACAACCTGGCCCTGTGGGGGGTGCTGCGCGCCCATGCTCCGACCGGTGGTCAACTGGTGATCAGCAACCTCGAACACGAGGCGGTGGCGGCGCCGGCGGCGGCCCTGGTGGCCGCAGGGTATGAGCTGGCGGTCGCGCCGGCGGACAGTCAGGGACGGGTGGCGGCCGCCGCGGTGCAGGAAGCGATGACCGAGCGCACGGTACTGGTGTCCGTGATCGCCGCCCAGAACGAAATCGGAACCATCCAGCCGGTGGCGGACATCGGCCGGCTCTGCAAGGAACGCGGGATCCTGTTCCATACCGACGCGGTCCAGGCCGCCGGCCGGATCGACCTCGATGTCGAGGCCATGGGGATCGATCTGCTGTCATTGTCGGCCCACAAGGTCTACGGACCCAAGGGTGTGGGGGCCCTTTATGTCCGCAGGAAGAACCCGCGGGTGCGCCTGCAGCCTCTGCTGTACGGCGGGGACCAGGAGAGGGGGTGGCGGCCCGGAACCCTCAACGTTCCGGGAATCGCCGCCATGGGGGAAGCCTGCCGGTTGGCGCGGGCGGAGATGGTCGCCGAACGAACGCGTCTGGAGGGTCTGCGCGACCGTCTGCTGGGCAGGCTCGAAACGGAATTGACCGGAGTGGTGCTCAATGGCGCTCGTGCGGGGCGTCTGGCCGGCAACCTGAATCTCAGCTTCGGGGGTGTGCGGGCGCACAGTCTGCTGGGGGCCTTGACCGTTCTCGCGGTTTCTTCGAGTTCCGCCTGCACACGTACGGACTCCGGCCCGTCGGCCATCCTGACGTCACTTGGCGTTCCCGACGACCTGGCCCGGGCGAGTCTCCGCATCGGTCTGGGCCGCTTCACCACGACCGCCGAGGTCGATTTCGCCGCCGCAACCATCATTGCGGCGGTCACCAAACTCCGGGCCTCCTGAGCGGCCGCCGTCAATCCCCCTCGTAATCCGCCGCCTGCTTGAGGGAAAGCGAAATCCGCCGCCGGTCGAGGTCGACGTCCAGGATGCGGACGTTGATCTGGTCTTCCTCATTCAGGACTTCGCGGGGATGGATGATCCGGCGGTTGGCGAGTTCGGAAATGTGGATGAGTCCTTCGACGCCCGGCTGCAGCTCGACAAAGACGCCGAAGTCGACCAGGCGCGTGACCCGTCCGGTGACATCGTTGCCCGGCACCATGCTCGCGGCCGTCTCGGGCCACGGGTCGGTGGCCAGGGCCTTGATCGACAGGCTGATGCGCTCGGTGCGGCCCTGTCCGAGATTCTGGATCTCGAGGACCTTGACCCTGACCTGCTGCCCTTCGCTCAGGACGTCCGACGGGTCGCCCACGCGCTGGTGCGAAATCTGGGAAATGTGGACCAGCCCCTCGATGCCGCCGATGTCGACGAAGGCGCCGAAGGGAACCAGCCGCGTGACGGTGCCATCGAGTGCGTCGCCCAGCGATAGCGACTGGCGGGTGGCCTCGGCTTCGGTTTCCCGGTTGGCCTGGAGCAGGGCGCGCCGCGAAACCACGATGTTCTTGCCGTCTTCGGACAGCTCGAGAATCTTGAATTCGAAGCTGCGGTTGAGAAACTCTTCCGGGTTGTCGGCCCGGCGGATGTCGATCTGACTGAAGGGGCAGAAGGCCCGTGTGCCGTCCAGGTCGACGGAGAATCCGCCCTTGTTCGTGCTGGTGACCTTGCCCTTGACCGGCGTGCCCGAGGAATAGGCGGTGGCCAGGGCGTCGCGTCCGGCATCGCGCAGGCTCATGGCCAGGGTGAGTTTCAGGCCGTCCTTGCCCTTCTGGACATGGGCCGTGATTTCGTCGCCGACCTCGTATTTCCGCTGCCCGTCCTTGTCGGTGAATTCATCCACGGCCATGGGTAGTTCATTGCGCAGCCCGCAATCGACAAACGCTTCCGGGCCATCGATCTGGACGATCCGGCCCGTCAGCTTGTCGCCGGGTTTGGCTTCGGTCGGGCCCGCCTTCTCGGAGGCATCGAGCATGGCCGCAAAATCCTCTTCGGACGGAGACTCGTCCGCAGGCGCCGGTGCGGCGGTCGGGGCTTCGTGGGTTTCTTCGACCGGGGTTTCTTCGACTGGGATTTCTTCGGGGTCGGGAGTCACGTTTTCGTTCTGGTCGGCAGTCATTTCCTGATCCTGTTCTCAGTGGTTTCTGGTCCGGGCCGCCAAACCGCCACCGGATCGGCAGATCCGGGGGATCCAGGCAGGCGTGCATCCCTGAAAATATAGCACAGACGCCGGGGCTTTCCCATCGTCTGTGTGGGGAAATGGTCCGGAGCGGAAAACGGTCGGCGAGCTACTTCAGGAGAGTCATCCGCCGCGTCAGGGCGCCGGATACGGTCTCGAGGCGGTAGAGGTAGACGCCAGCGGCTGCCGGGCGCCCGCCGTCGTCGCGACCGTCCCAGACCTCCGCATGGGCACCGGCGGGTCGCCAGGAGTCGACCAGTGTGGCGATCAACCTGCCTGCCGGATCGTAGATCTTCAGGCTCACCGGACCGCCGGCAGCCAGTTCGTACGCCAGCCGCGTGGAGGGATTGAAGGGGTTGGGCACGGCTGCGGCCAGCCTGGCGATACCGGTAGCGGGGATACCCGGGACCGCGGAGACCGCGGTCGGTATTCCCGGCGGGCTTTCGTTGCCCGCGGAGTCGACCGTGGTCACCTTGTAGTAGTAGTCCCAGGGAGCGAATATCGGATCGGTCCAGGCGGAGGTGAGGACCTGCTGGACGAGGTTGACCCGGGAGATGACGAAGTCAGGATCGAGCGACCGGTAGACGCGGTGGTTCTTGAAGTCCTCCTCGGGCGCGTCGTCCCAATCCAGATCGACGCCCGAAGGCAGGTACAGTGCCTCGACTGCCGTGGGCTTGCCCGGCGGGGGATCGTTCTGGATCTCGATGATTTCATCGACATTGATATGGCCGAAGTACCCCGATTCGTTGTCGACGATGTGGATGGTGCACGTGCGACCGATGAACGGCGTCAGATCCCACTCGCGCGGAGTCATGGGGTCGCTGTTCTGGCCGGTCTCCGAGCGCAAAATGGTGCCGTCGGCTTCGTCCACGAGAGCCACGTAACAAGTTTCGGGAAAATTGCCGCCGCCGACCAGGAGGGTCATCCGGTCGCCCGCGACGACAAACGGCTTGCTGATCAGAGTGCCGGTGACCCCGTCGCCAAGCTGGGTGCCCGGACTGCCCCGCCCCGAAAGCGGGCCGTGATAGTATTCCTTGCTCCCGTAGTAACCGTGTCCCACCAGCCCGACCGAAGGCTCTCCCCGCCAGAGGGGGTTGTCACCGAAGATGGGATTCCCGAGATTGGCCGTTCCGATACGGGTGGCCCAGTTGTAGTCGAGGGGGTGCGCCCTGACGACCATCGGGTCGCTGCCGTCCGGATCGGTCTGCAGCGTATCGAACCGGACCACGTAGGCCAGGTCGCTGCTCAGAGGGAGCTGGAAGGGCGTGATGCGTGAAAATACCTTCACGCCGGGATCGAACTCGTCGAGTTCCGGGGCGTAGCCGTAATCCAGGATGGTCCGGTTGGCCATGGTCCAGTCGGTCGGGTCGGCGGCCGACAGGATGGTCACACCGTTGGTGTCGAACTCGCCGAACAGCAGGTGATGGAAGTCGCCGATAACCTTGTACTGGACGCTTTCGAGGACCCGCCATTTCTCGGCGCCATCGTGGATGAACAGCGGGCCGACATCCGTCCAGTTCTCGAGATCGTCCGAGACGCCGTGATAGATGACACCATTGCCGGAACCAAGGAACTGCTTGGCGGTTACCAGGAGATGCCACTGGTCGTCCTGGCGGTAGATGAACGGATCGCGGAAGTCGCCCCAGGTGCCGGCCGGGTCCCAGATGTACAACGCGGGGTCCGGTTCGACGACGGGATTGCCGGTGGACTTGGTCCACTGATGCAGATCGTCCGAGAATGCCAGGCAGATCCGCTGGTTGTTGAGCGAATCGACGCCGGTGTAGGCGAGGACCCAGCGGGCGCCGGCGTCGTCGCGAAAGATCTCCGGCGCCCAGACGGCCTTCTGGTCCCAGTAACCCTGGCCGGAGGTGAGCACGGGCACGGGTGGTTGCCAATGCCGCAAATCCGTGCTCGTGGCATGCCAGATCGTGTCGGCAAAGGCGGCGTTGGGCGTCTCTTCGTGGATCGAATGGTAGAAGATGTGGTGGACGGAGTCCGTGCGGACGAGACTGAAATCCCAGACCTGACGCCCGGTGTGCTGGTAGTACGGCTGCTCGAAGTCGAATCGGACGAGTGCGGCGGCCGGCGTCGCCTGGAAAGCGAGCACCACCAGGGCGCCCCAGAGCAACTGGTACACGGTCACCGGTGCAACCCGGAAATTGACGGAGGGACTGGGCAAGGGGATCTCCCGCACATCTTAAGGATGCGAATTCAAGGTTGATTTTGTGATGAGCATCTTATCATATGCCAAGGGAAGCGTCAAATTAACCGTGCTCTGCAGTGGGGAAGACCTTTGAGGAGTTTGTGCATCCAATCGGCTATGCTGTTGGCGATCTTCATGCTGCTGAATTCACTCCTCGGCGCGCCGGCCTGGGCCAAGAACGCCCCCGAACCCCGGGCCGAGGCCAGGGAGGCGGCTGCCGGCCTGGCGACGGTGGACAGCCTCCTGGGGCTGGACGACGCTGGTCTGGCGGTGACCGAGGCGCAGCGGCAGTTCACGCGCCACGGTGACGATCCGCTCTACGGCTGGCAGATCGAAGGTCGGCTGGGGCTGGCGCTGCTGCGCGATGGTCGTGCGGCCGCAGCGGTCCCCCACCTGGAAGCTTTGCTGGCAAGGAATCCGACCGATCCGGAGGCCCACCGGAATCTGGCATTGGCGTTGACGGAACTGGGACGCCGCGGACGCGCCCTGACCGAGTATCAGCTGGTGGTGGAGTTGGCTCCGGGCAATCACGTGGCCCGGCTCGAGTACGGACGCCGGCTGCAGGAATTCCGTGACTTTGCGCGCGCGCTGGGTGAGTTCGAGGTGGCCCGGCAGCTGTGCGGCGGCTGCCTTGAAGCCGAACGCGCCGTGGCCAACCTTCATCTGGATGCGGGTGATTTCACGGCCGCGGTCGAGCCTTTGCGAAGGGTCCTGGAGCTGGCGCCCTCTCCGGTGATCGAGCGTATGCTGCTGATCGCATTGTCCCGCTCGGGTGACAGCCGCGGCGTACTGGACCGATTGGCCGCGGTACCCCTGTCCAGGTGGACGGTAGAACAGGCCAACCTCGCGGTCGCCGCCGAAAGCGACCTCGGTATCAGCGCCGTCACCCTGCAGCTGGTCGCCGGCCTGGACGCCGTCGCGCCTGCATCGCCGGCCCTCGATCCGGAGGTCGAGACGGACGCCGGCCTGTGGGGGCGCGCCGCCCTCCATCTCCTGGAGCGGGGGGAGCTGGACGCCGGCCTGATCGCCGCCCGGCAGGCGGTCGCGCTGGACAAAAAGAGCGCCGTCTTCCGGAACAACCTGGTCGTCATCCTGCTGGCTCTTGGACGCGATGAGGAAGCGGCCAGGGAATGGGAGAACGTACTTGCGCTGGATCCATCACTGCGGAAGAAGGAAGCCGAATGACACAGATTGCCCCGAGCAGTGGAACGATCGGGTCCCGGGGTGCCGTCGGCTACGCGTTGGCGTCCGCGCTCGTCTGCCTGGTGCTCGGCGGCTGGCTGTCGGGCTGCGCACCGGCCCCGGGGACGGACGTCGCGCCGGACATCCGGCCCGTCCGGGATGCAACGGCGGACCTTGAGGAAATCCCCGTACCGGACGGCCGCTGGCGGCCCCACCGTCTGGCCGCTTGCCAGGAGGACGTGGACGTTCCGGCGGTCGTCGAGAAGTACCTCGGTATCTGTTCGCAGTACTACCGTGACGGCTCGGGTTCGGACGGCATGATCGAAATGGAAATGGGGCTGGCCGCCGGACACCGGCATTCACTGATGCTCCTGACCCTGGGGCAGCTTTATCTGATGGCGGGGCAGGGCATGCCCGAGCTCCTGCCCGTCGAAGGCCCCGCCGCCGACGTGGGGGACTGGTCCCGCAACAAGGTGCGGCTGCTGGGCCGGGCCCGCGCCCTGCTGGTGGAGGCCGCAGCCCTGCGGCCGGACGATGCGGCGGTGGACTATCTGCTGGCCGATGTCGCCCGCGCGGGCGGGAATATGGCAACGGCCGCCGCCGCGGTCGCTGCGGGCATGACCAAGTGCACGGGCGGCCGGAGCTTCGCGATCCTCTGGCAGTATCAGCAGCTGGACAACCATCCGCCGCGCTACCTCGGCGGCCCTCCGCCGGAATTTCCACAAGCGGCCCTGAACAAAGGGATTGGCGGGGAGGTGGTCCTCGATGTCCTGCTGAGCCCGGCGGGGGAGGTCCGGCAGGTCGCGGTTGTCGCCAGCCCGGCCGCGAGCCTCACCAGGGAGGCCGCCACCAGTCTCCGTCTGGGGGGATTCGAGGCCGCCAGGGTGGGGAAATACCCCATTTGGTCGTGGTTGAGAGTGACCACGGCCTTCAATCTGGCCGAGGAATAATCAACTGCCGGTTGATTTGACCGGGGTTCTTACCTTATTTTTCCTTATCACGGTTCGGCTGGATCAGGGGAACGTGTTTCCCGTTCGGCCCGGCTCATTCTGCTACCCCGCGCTGGAGGTTCCATCTAACATGAAGTGGCCGTTCAACCGCTTCCTCCTGTGGCCGTATTTCACCCTCGTGTTGGTCCTGTTGACCATCGGTTGCTCCAGCAAGGAGGACCCGGAAGAGACCCTGTCCGTTTCCGGCAACCATTCCACGGGTGATCTGGTCATGGTGACCACCGACACATCCAGCGACGGGTATCACTATCTCGATCCCGAGCTCTCTCCCGACCGGACGCGGGTCATGTTCACCGCCGACTGGTATGCGTTGCCGTCGATTCCCCGTTACACCGGCGACGATGCCTTTACCAAGTTCCGCCAGATCATCGTTATGCCCATGCAGGTCGGGCTCGAGCCGGCCCTGAGCCTCGAAGCCCAGGGGGCCCAGCTGGTCGTGCTGCAGGAGACGGCCATCCGCATCGGCGGCGCC
>Ga0316201_10001236_pt1 | contig 16906 bp, 16 predicted proteins | sample CS6wburrow_MG_FD_204516 | JGI IMG/M metagenome (GOLD analysis project Ga0316201, IMG submission 204516) | Coastal sediment microbial communities from Delaware Bay, Delaware, United States - CS-6 worm burrow | ecosystem: Environmental > Aquatic > Marine > Coastal > Sediment | place: USA... | reverse complement strand
CGCGCGCTGTCGCTGTATTTCCATATTCCGTTCTGCGACACCATCTGCTTCTACTGCGCCTGTACCAAGGTGGTTACCCGCAACCACGCGCGCTCCGATGAATACCTCGACTATCTCTGCAAGGAGATCGCGATGCAGGGTGCCCTGTTTGATCGCGATCGCAGGGTCGAGCAGCTGCACTGGGGCGGCGGCACACCCACGTTCCTCGATAACGACCAGATTCGCCGGCTCATGGATGCCACCGCCCGGCACTTTACACTGCAGACCGACGACGAGGGCGAATACTCCATCGAGATTGACCCGCGTTCGGTGGATGCCGAAAAACTCAGGGTACTGCGCGAGGCCGGCTTCAACCGGATCAGTCTTGGCGTACAGGATGTCAACGACGAGGTGCAGCGCGCCGTCAACCGCAAGCAGAGTATCGAGTTAACCAGCAACGTCAACCAGCAGGCACGTGAACTGGGCTTCAAGTCCGTGAACATGGACCTGATGTACGGCCTGCCCCACCAGACGGTTGCCAGTTTCGAGCAGACCCTGGAAACCATCATCGATATGCGGCCGGACCGCATCGCGGTCTACAACTACGCACACCTGCCGGAACGCTTCAAACCCCAGCGGCGTATCGATGCGGCCACCCTGCCCTCGCCGGATGAAAAGCTGTCACTGCTGCAGCACACGATCGAGCATCTCACGGGCAGCGGCTACGTCTACATTGGCATGGACCACTTCGCACTGCCGGATGATGAACTCGCCGTTGCACAACAACAGGGCACCCTGCAACGCAATTTCCAGGGTTACTCAACACACGTCGACTGTGACCTTGTCAGCATGGGCATGTCGGCTATCGGACATGTCTGTGACAACTACAGCCAGAACGCAAGCGACCTGGAAAGCTACTATGCCATGCTGGATGCCGACGAACTGCCACTGAAGCGGGGCATCGAGCTTGAACCCGACGACCTGCTGCGGCGCGATGTAATCAACCGCCTGATGTGTGATTTCATGCTTGATACCAAGGCGCTGGAGCGCAGATGGCACTTCCACTTCGATACTCACTTCCAGCAGGAGCTGGAAGATCTGAAGGCGTTGCAGGCCGACGGGCTGCTGGAGATGGATGAGGAAGGATTGCGTGTGCTGCCGGCCGGCCGGTTACTGGTACGCAACATCTGCATGGTGTTTGACCGCTACCTGCGCGGCAGTGGCGACAACACGCATTATTCCCGGGTTATCTAGACAGCCAGGCGGATTGTTTGCTGGCGTGCGTCTTGATGTGCTGGTGCAGTAATCGTTCGCGCCTGCAAGGCGCTCCTACCCCAGTCGTTAGCTCCGCGGAAAATTCTGTGCCTGTAGCGCATGCGCTGTGCCCCTGTAAAAAACAGCGGGCACGGTACCTCGCAAGCGCAACAACATTTTTTGGGGCAGCAGCGCCTTGCAGGCGCGAACAACGGGAAAACGGCTAGAGATTGCTGCTACCCGCACAACCCTCGACCATGGCATGCAGGCGTTTCATATCAAGGATAACGATCTCGCGGCGATTGACGGATAACAGGCCGTGTTTCTGGAACGAGGCAAACAGGCGACTGACGGTCTCGATGGCCAGCCCGAGGTAGTTACCAATATCCTGACGCGACATCGGCAGGTTGAAGGTCTGCCTGGACAGCCCGCGTGATTCGTAGCGCGACGAGAGACTGAGTATAAACGCAGCAAGCCGTTCTTCCGCGGTGCGCTTGCCCAGCAATAACAACATCCCCTGGTCCGTGGTGATTTCCTTGCTGACCACCCGCATCATCTGGCGGTTCAGTCCCGGCAGGGATTGACACAGATCTTCCAGGGCCTCATACGGCATCTCGCAGACACTTGCCGTTTCCAGCGTAATCGAGCTACTCGCGTAGGCGCCGTCGCTCATGCCGTCGAGGCCGACGATTTCGCCCGGAAGTGTAAAACCCAGGACCTGCTCGTCACCGTCCTGCGTCGTGCAGTATGACTTTAGTGCACCCGAGCGAACGGCAAACAGGGAACGACTCGGATCTCCGGCGCGATACACATGCTGGCCGGGCTGGTAGGGCTGGTGCCGCCTGACGATCTTGTCCAGTTTATCCATGTCCTGGCCATTCATGCCATGCGGCAGGCACAGGTCAGTCAGGCTGCAATCAGCGCAGGAGACCTTGATGCTATCGATATTGATCTTGTGCTGTTTTGCAGGCATTCCGGGTGATTTGCGCAGGTTTAAATCAGGTATAATTTTTTATAATTTAATACAATAGCTTATAAAGTTATACCCCCGCGGGGGTCGCAACACAGTATCATCCCCACCCGATAACCACCAGCACGCAGGACGCCCTGTTGTATTCAAAAGCAAAACAAAGACTTACCGCACTCGTCGGCGACCACGACCACAACATACTGAAGGGCGGGCTGACCGGAATCGAGAAAGAAAGCCTGCGCGTCGGTGCCGACGGCAGCATTGCCCAGACACCGCACCCGGCCGTGCTGGGCTCTGCGCTGACCCATCCCTCGATCACCACCGACTACTCGGAGGCCCTGCTGGAATTCATAACACCCCCGCTGGAATCGGCCGGCGCTGCCCTGGATTACCTGCGCGATCTGCAGCATTTCGTCTACATGAAACTGGACGGTGAACTGCTCTGGTCATCCAGCATGCCCTGCGTGGTGGCCGGCGGCGAGAGCATTCCAATCGCCCGCTATGGCAGCTCGAACATCGGCCTGATGAAGACGGTCTACCGCCGCGGCCTCGGCTACCGCTACGGCCGGGTCATGCAGGTCATCGCCGGCGTGCACTACAATTATTCCTTTGCCGATGCGTTCTGGTCTGCCTGCCAGCAGCTCGAGGGTGACCGGCGGCCGCAGCAGGATTACATGTCCGAGCAGTACTTCGCGCTGATACGCAACCTGCAGCGCTTTGGCTGGCTGATCCCCTACCTGTTTGGCACTTCACCGGCCGTGTGCAAGTCATTTCTGTCCGGCAAGACAACCACCCTGCAGGAATTCAGCGACAACACCTATTACAGCCCGTATGCCACCTCGCTGCGCATGTGTGACATCGGTTACCAGAACAGCCTGGAAAACGAGGTCGGTTTCAAGGCGAATTACGACAGCCTCCCGGACTATGTCGCCAGCCTGACCTGCGCCATCGAGACACCCTCGCCGCGCTTTGCCGAGATCGGGGTGAAGGTCAATGGCATTTACCACCAGCTGAATGCCAACATGCTGCAGATCGAAAACGAGTATTACAGCTCGGTGCGACCGAAACAGGTTCCCGTGGATAACGAGAAACCGACACTGGCCCTGCAACGCCGTGGCGTGCGCTACGTTGAATTACGCTCGATGGATATCAACGTCTTCGACCCGCGCGGCATCAGCGACCAGCAGTGTCGCTTCATCGAGACCTTCATGGCGTTCTGCCAGCTACAGGACAGCCCGAGGATCAGCAGCCTGGAACGTATCGAGATCGACTACAACCTCGATGCCGTTGCCTACCGCGGGCGCGAACCCGGCCTGCAGCTGCAGCGCCACGGTGAGTCCATATCTCTGCAGCAGTGGGCCGGTGAATTGTGTGCAGCCATGCAGGCCTTTGCCGAGGTGCTTGATCGTGGCGAGGATGGCACACCCTACCAAGAGGCACTCCAGGCACAGCAGGACGCCGTGGCCGACCCCGGCAAGACCCTGTCCGCACAGGTACTGGACGGCATGCGCGAACACGACGAGGGCTACTTTCACTTTGCCCAGCGCATGTCGCGGCAGCACCAGCGCTATTTCCTGGAGCTCGAACACGACCCGGCCCAGCTCGAGGCCTTCGAAGCAACGGTCAGTGAATCATTGCAGAAACAACGTGCCATCGAGGATGCCAATGGCGAATCGTTTGACAGTTTCCTGAAGAACTATTTCGCACAAACGTTGTAGGGTGCGTGATGTGCAGGGGATGCACCGCTGCAAGCCGGCTTAACGCATCACGACAACGACCAAAAACCTTCGCGCCTGCAAGGCGCTCCTACGCCACCATCAAGCACCGGGACCAATCAGTGATGCCCCTGGTTTCGTTTTGTCACGGATACGGTCCGCTTTTGAATAATTACCATGGAAAGTTACCACCGGGGTAGGAGCGCCTTGTTTATCCCCGGCGATTAATCGGCTACAGGCGCGAACAGCACTGGCACGGCCAAAACACTAGCCCGCCAGCACGAACCCCACACCGGCGAGATAGAACAGGGCCGGGTAATGCCAGCGTGGCGGCTTCTTCAGCAGGGGTTCCAGCAACAGCGTCAGGATCACACCCATGACCATGTACAGCGGTATCACCTGTATCGAGGTAAAGTGGCGCATGTCATCCGGCAGGTAATAAAAGTAAAACGTACCGTAGAACAGCAGAAAGAATCCGTTGGCCAGGATCTCGAGTAACGGACCGTCGAAACCGGATACCAGCCCTTTCAGCCAGTGCGGGCGTATCTCGACCGATTTCTGTTGCAGCACGTAATGAAAGAAATACAGGTAATAACCGTACACCGGCCAGATGATAAAATTCAGCACCGAGGTGTAACCGTCATGGATGGGCCACACGCGGTATTGCCACAGGTGATCACCCATCACCAGGTAATACAGCTTGCCGAGAGAGACCTCGCAGACGATCGCCACCAGGAAGGCCACAGCCATGGACAGCGACAACTGGTAGGCATCGATGCGCACCCACTCGCGCAGCAGCAGCGAACCCAGCAGGTAAAACAGGACTACGCCGACCAGCGCACCGGACAGCCCCTGCAGGACCAGTATTGCAGCATGTGACATCAGCATGGAAACTACATCTAGATATGCGAGACCAGCTTCGCCTCGGGCACATGCTCCTGGATGGCGCTGGCGATTTCAAAGCGGATACCCTGTATGGGTCGTATCGACACCCATAGCAGGTTGAGCTTCAGGTTGAACTCGGCAAATACCACCGCGTGATCAAAGTGCGTTAGCACGATGTGTACATCCTGTATGGCGTTATCGATGAGATGCTTCGGCTTGTCGCGCAGGCCCGGTATCAGCATCATGAAGTCACTCAGCGGTTTGCCGTTTTCGTCATGCGACGGCGCCCGCTTGTGCAGCGGCTCCGCGCGGGTGTCGAACTTTACCGAGAGCCTTGGTAGTGACATAGTGGTTATTTTATTGCTGCGAGCCCCAACTCATAATAGCCGATATCCAAAGAGACATGCAGAATAATGACATCAAGCACGAGCCTGTCAGGTAAAATAACCCCTTATAAATTCATGACTTGTCATTCCCGCGCAGGCGGGAATCCAGAAAATCCGGCACCACCACCTGAACAAAGACTGGATTCCCGCCTGCGCGGGAATGACGCTGTATCAGGATTTTCAGGCTGCCGCTGAAACCGCGTCACGCACCCGCTCCAGGCGATCACGCACTTCAGCGGCGAGGTCCTCAACCCCTTGTTTCTCTACCAGCCCCAGGACCGCGGCGGGATCCATGAAGCCCACGGTAATGGAACCATCATCCTCTTCGCGCAGCACCACATTACATGGCAGCAACAGGCCAATGTCCGGATCCGCGTTGATGGCCTGGTTGGCAAGCACCGGGTTGCAGGCACCCAGTATCAGGTATGGCTTGCGATCGACATCAATCTTTTTCTTCAGGGTCGCGGCCACGTCGATCTCGGTGAGCACGCCGAATCCTTCTTCCTTTAATGCAGCCTCAACGCGGCTGCGTATCTCGTCCATGTTGCCATTCACGGTTACATTAAATCCGTACATAGTCTGTCCTCCTTAATTCTTCCCCTGATCGGGCAATCAGGAAATCGTAGGGTCGAATCTATTCGACCAACAGTATTGCCTGGCAACCTTCAGCGTTGGCCGAATAAAGCCGGCCCTGTAAGGGTAATCCTGCTTATCGACCAGCGAAACAGCGCTTCATGTTTCAGCTAATCAGGCGCCTCTGCGCCTCACGGTATTTCGCCGCGGTTTGCTCGATCACCTCGGCGGGCAGCGCCGGACCCGGCGGCGTCTTGTCCCAGTCGAGTGTCTCGAGATAGTCACGTACAAACTGCTTGTCAAAACTGTCCGGACTTTTGCCGGGCATATAGCTGTCAGCCGGCCAGAAGCGTGATGAATCGGGGGTCAGCACCTCATCGATCAGCACCAGGCGATCATCGTCATCCAGCCCGAACTCGAACTTGGTATCAGCGATAATGATGCCGCGCTCGAGCGCATAGGCAGCACAGCGGTCATAGATCGCAATACTGACATCGCGCACCTGCTCCGCCAGCGCATCGCCCAGCAGGCTGCGCGTCTGTTCAAAGTCGATATTCTCGTCGTGCGCACCGACCTCTGCCTTGGTCGAGGGTGTAAAGATCGTCTCGGGTAACCTGTCTGCCAGTTGCAGCCCTGGCGGCAGGGCAATGCCGCACACGGCACCGCTGCGCTGGTAATCCTTCCAGCCGGAGCCAATCAGGTAACCGCGCACAATCGCCTCCACCGGCAACGCCGTTAATTTCTTCACGACGATGGCGCGACCCTCGACCTGGGCACGCTCATCTGCATTCGGCAATACCTCTGCAAGCGACAGCCCGGACAGGTGATTGGGGACGAGATCGCGGGTCTGCTCGAACCAGAAACCGGAGACGGCGGTGAGCACCGCGCCCTTGCCCGGAATCGGGTCGGGCAGGATGACATCAAAGGCCGACAGCCGGTCGGTGGTGACAATCAGCAGGTGGTCTTCACCGACAGCGTAGACGTCGCGCACCTTGCCGCGCAGCAGCAGCGGCAGGCTGGTCAGGGTAGATTCGTACAGGGTCTGCTGCATCCGGCTGCTCCATCAAAAGCGCATATTGTACAGGATTGGCACACTGCACAGGCTCCGCCTGTAGCCGTTGGCCTGGGTTGCCGGAAGGCCATAACCCGAGAGTTGTCCGGCAGAACCGGATTACGCTGCGCTAACCCGACCTACGGATAATGCGCTAATACGCCCCCCCTGAAAACTCGTAAAACCGGGTAAAAATGCTAGAATGGACTGCTTTCGTTTACACAACAGAATGGATAACACCATGAGCGAAGCACCTCGCGTTGGACTGGTCATGGGCAGCAGCAGTGACTGGGACGTCATGCAGCACGCAGCCACGCAACTTGAAGCATTTGCAATCCCCTTCGAGTCCCGGGTCGTCTCGGCCCACCGCACTCCCGGCCTGCTCTATGAATACGCCGAAAGCGCCCGCGCGCGCGGCCTCACCTGCATCATTGCCGGTGCCGGCGGTGCCGCCCACCTGCCGGGCATGCTGGCGGCCAAGACCACCGTTCCCATACTCGGCGTACCGGTACCCTCACGCTACCTCAAGGGCATGGATTCCCTGTTGTCGATTGTACAAATGCCCAGGGGCGTGCCCGTCGCCACCTTTGCCATTGGCGAGGCCGGCGCGGCCAACGCAGCCCTGTATGCCGCGAGTATCCTGGCCACTGCGGATGAGGCACTGGCCGGCAGGCTGGAACAGTTTCGCAAGGACCAGGAGCAGGCCGTGCTGGACATGGACCTGCCAGCATCATCATGATCCTGCCCAACGCAACCCTGGGGGTACTCGGCGGCGGCCAGCTGGGCCGCATGTTCACGCTGGCCGCTATCAGCATGGGTTACCGCGTCGTGGTACTGGACCCGGACCCGCATAGCCCGGCAGGCACCATCGCCGACCAGCACATCAAGGCCGACTACCGCGACCATGCCGCGCTGCAACTGCTGGGTGATGCCTGCGCCGCGGTCACCACCGAGTTCGAAAATGTCCCGGCCGAGAGCATGGAGTTTCTTGAAACGCTGTGCGCCGTGCGCCCGCACGCCGATAGCGTGCGCATTGCACAGGACCGCATTCGCGAAAAGACCTTCGTGCAGGAACAGGGCCTCGCCACCGCAGCGTTTGCCGCCATCTACGAAGACGCGGACATTATCGCGGCCATGCAGACACTGCGAGCACCGCTGCTGCTGAAGACCGCCTCCATGGGCTACGACGGCAAGGGCCAGGTCCAGGTCGGCACGCTGGCAGAGGCGCGCACCGCCTTTGAACAACTCGGCAACACCGCCTGTGTACTGGAAGAACGGATTGACCTCGAGCACGAGGTCTCGGTGATCCTGGCGCGCAGTGTCAACGGTGAGAAAGCCACCTACCCGGTCGGCGAGAACCGGCATGTCAACGGTATCCTGGATACCACCCTGGTACCGGCCGCGCTGCCCCCCGACATTGCCCGGAATGCGGTCGACATGGCGATACAACTGGCTGATTCCATGAACTACTGCGGGGTGCTGGCAGTGGAATTCTTCTACACGCGGCAGGGTGAGTTACTGATCAATGAAATCGCGACACGACCACACAACAGCGGACACTACACGGTCGATGCCTGCGCCACGTCGCAGTTCGAACAGCAGGTGCGCATGATGTGCGGCCTGCCGCCCGGCGATACCCGCAGCCTGTCACCGGTGGTGATGACCAACCTGCTGGGTGACATCTGGCAACAGGGCGAACCTGACTGGCAGGTGGTCCTCAACGAGGCGAATGCCCACCTGCACCTGTATGGAAAGAACGAGGCCCGGCCCGGACGCAAGATGGGACATATCAACTGCATTGCCGACGACCTCGAACAGGCGCTGGCAACCACCGCGGCCATTCGCAAGGCGCTGTCGATCTGACAACCCCCTCGATTACGCCAGCGGTGTCTTCAGGAACTGCGCGGCCTCTTTCCTTGAAAGATCTGCAGTTGCCGAAAGCTTATGTTCACGGCCAATACTGTATATAAAACATTATCTTTTATACACAAACAATCTAACAAGACTTATATATGATTCCGCGCATCCTCGCGCGCATAACCTTCATGTGATTAGCGGTTTATTGGTACACTGGCGCGCACTTACAGTGCCCTGCCAGCAGGCATGCGGGCGCATCGGAGGATAACCAGTGGAAAGAAAGGAAAACATGCCGTTGTGGGTCTTCCTCGGCCTGATGAATATCGAGACACGCAAGGGTGCGATGATCCTGTTCTGGTGCAGTTTCGCCTTTGCGCTGTTCTGCATCCCGCTGTCCTGGTACCTCAATGACTGGTGGTGGTTTGGCATCATGCTGCCGGTATCCCTCTGGTACCTGCTCTCGATCAAGTGGGTAGACAAACATGCCTTGTGGGACTGAATGGCAGCGCCTCGACAGTCGTGATTAGTACCCTTTCCAATATCCTGGGAATCGAGACCAGACCGGTCAGCCATAGCGAGCGACTGGTGTCTGCACTCGGCAGCCTGCTGGTCATCGCGAGCATCTTTTTCATCACCCGTGCCACCCTCGACAGCACCGCGACCCTGCTGATCGTGCCGTCGATGGGCGCCTCCGCGGTACTGCTGTTCGCTGTCCCGCATGGCGCCCTGTCACAGCCCTGGAATGTGCTTGCCGGTCATCTGCTGTCTGCCCTGGTGGGGGTCAGTTGCGCCATGCTGTTCAGCAACGAAATCATCGCGGCCAGTATGGCGGTCGGCATTGCTGTCGGTGTCATGCATTACACCCGCTGCATTCATCCCCCCGGAGGCGCCACGGCACTGGCCGCTGTCATCGGTGGTGAGGCCACGCAGGCACTCGGCTACCAGTTCGTGGTCACGCCGGTCCTGATCAACGTGCTGGTGATGCTGGTTGTTGCGATTGCCTTCAATGCCTGCTTTCCGTGGCGCCGTTACCCGGCCTGGCTGGAAAACAGGAATCAGCAGGACACCGCCACTGCCCGCGACACCCGGAAAAGCATCGAGCATGCCGACCTCGTTGCCGCGCTGGGCCAGATCGACTCTATCATCGACGTATCCGAACAGGACTTGCTGCGTATCTATGATTTGGCAACCGGCACCGCGAAACAACGTCACCTGCAACCGCAACAGGTCAGCCTGGGGCATTACTACAGCAATGGCGAGTCCGGCGCCGACTGGTCGGTGCGCCAGGTCGTTGATGAATCGCGCAACCCGGATCCGGACAAGGACAGCGTGGTCTACAAGGTGGCCGCAGGTGCCGGCCTGAGAAGCTCGGGCGTCATGACACGAACGCAATTCGCACGCTGGGCAAGCTATGAAGTGACCCGCGATGATGACAACTGGAACCGCATCGAATCCTGATGCTTGAGGATTACAGGCATGGCAAAGACACCGCGACCATCTGAAGACAAGGGCATCTACCACGCGCCCTGGGAAAAGGCCTTTGACAAGGTCATCACTCCGTTCGAGGAGTTCATTCATAGCCAGACCACCAGTGGCCTGTTGCTGATGCTGACCGCCGTGATTGCACTGCTGTTTGCCAACAGTGCGTATTCCTTTTTGTACGACCAGATGCAGCACATCGAAATCGGCCTGCACATAGGCAGCTGGTCGCTGGAGAATTCACTGCATCACTGGATAAACGACGGCCTGATGGCACTGTTCTTTTTTGTCGTCGGCCTCGAGCTGAAACGCGAAATCCTGGTGGGCGAACTGGCGAATCCGCGCAATGCCACCCTGCCCATTATTGCCGCAGTCGGCGGCATGGTGGTACCGGCACTGATCTACTTCGCCATCAACCCGGAAGGTGATGCCTCGCGTGGCTGGGGCATACCGATGGCCACGGATATCGCCTTTGCGCTGGGCGCTATTGCACTGCTGGCGAGTCGGGTTCCGAAGTCGCTGATCACCTTCCTGGTTGCCCTCGCGATCGTCGATGACCTGGGTGCAATTATTGTCATTGCCGTGTTCTACACCGAGAATCTGTCCATGGGCTGGCTGATCACCTCGGGTATTTTCTTCGCCATGCTGTTGATGCTCAACCTGGCCGGAGTACGAAAAATCACGCCCTACTTCATTATCTCCATACTGCTGTGGTATGCCATGTTCGAGTCCGGCATACATGCAACCCTGGCCGGCGTACTCGGGGCCTTCTCGGTGCCGGCACGGCCGAAGTATGATCCGTCACTCTTCAGCAAGCATGTCAGGGAGACCATCGACCACTTCGATGACAGTCTCGGCGAGGGACAAAGCATCCTGACCAATGACAAGCTGCGCGGCATCGTACATTCACTCGAGAGTGGCGCACTACAGGTGCAGGCCCCGTTGCAGCGTCTCGAACATGCCTGGCACCTGCCAGTGGCCTACCTGGTCATTCCGATCTTCGCGCTGTTCAACGCCGGCATACCGCTGAATATGGACAGCCTTGGGCAAACCCTGACACAGCCGGTGACCCTGGGTGTCATCCTCGGGCTGGTCCTCGGCAAGGTGCTGGGCATTGCCGGTTCCTGCTGGATTGCCATCCGCTTCGGCATCGGCCAGTTGCCTGCCGGTACGCGTTTTGTGCAGATCATCGGTGTGTCGCTGCTCGCCGGCATCGGTTTCACCATGTCGATCTTCATTGCAGAACTCGGTTTCACACATCAACCGGAGCTGCTGATCATGGCAAAGACCGGCATCCTGTTCGCCTCCCTGATTGCCGGTGTTAGCGGCTTCATCTGGCTATTCATTGCCGGCAGCAAGAACAGCTAGCTGCCACGACGGGTCACCCGCGTGACACGGGACATTAAATTCGACCTGCCCCTGCTGGCACTGCTGCTCGCCAACCTCGTGCCGGTCTTCGGCGTGCTCTACCTGGGCTGGGATGTCGGCGCCATTGTGGTGCTGTACTGGGCCGAGAACCTCATTGTCGGCGGCTACACCCTGTTGAAGATGCTGCTCAGCGGGGGCGTCGGGGCACTCGGCTACATGCTGTTTTTCTGCGTACACTACGGCCTGTTCTGCGCCATCCACGGCGTGTTCGTACTTGAGCTGACACAGTTCGCCGGCGAGATCTCCAGCGAGTTGCCGGTCGCCAGCTGGCCCGGGCCACTGGCACTGGTCCAGGAACTGGTCTACTTCGGGCAGCAGGTACTCGCCGCGGCGCCGGAGGAGTTCATCTGGGCCTGTATCGCCCTGCTGTTGAGCCACGGTGCCTCGTTCCTGCTGCTGTTCATCGCCCGGGGCGAGTACCGCAGAACCAGCGTCGACGCGCTCATGTCGGCACCCTACAAGCGCATCGCGGTGCTGCACATCGCCGTTATCGCCGGCGGCTTCCTGGTGGTCAGGCTGGGCTCGCCACTGGGCCTGCTGCTGGCGCTGGTTGCGCTCAAGACCGGGATGGATATCATGCTGCATAAGCGTTCACACAGCGCCATTCCCGGTGACAATGCCGGCAACACTGCAGACGGGCCATCCACACCATGACAACAGGCGACAATGATCACAGCGAAGACCGGCATGGCCCGAATGTGCGGGTGCATCCACCAATCATCTTTGCCATCAGCATCCTTGCCGGTATCGGTCTGAATAACCTCTGGTTACTGGAGATGCCGCTGGGTTTTCACGGCCGCGGCTACGGGGGCATGATCATCTTGCTGGCCACACTGATCGCTGCCTGGTCGCTGCTTAAATTTCACCGGGCCAATACCGACGTGCGCCCCGACAAGCCCGACAGCGCACTGATCACAACCGGGCCGTACCGCTTCAGCCGCAACCCGCTGTACATCGTGCTGACACTGGCGCAGATCACGACCGCCGTGTGGCTGGACAATCTCTGGATCCTGCTACTCGTCCTGCCCTCCATTGTTGTCGTTACACACTATGCCATCGCGCGCGAGGAACGTTACCTGGAAAGGCTGTTCGGCCAGAAGTACCTTGACTACAAGCAACGCGTGCGACGCTGGTTATAGCCATGGGTTTAATCGACAGGTTGTTCAGCAGGAAACCGCCGCGGCCCACGGCCGTCGAGGGAGCCTCGAGGATAGTGGAGCGCTTCGCCACGGCAACCAGCATGGGCATCGACCGCGAGGACCTGGCACGCTATCCGGTCAAGCAGCGCAAGGTCATGGCGTTTCACTTCGGCGCCATTGAATACCTGGCACGCGAGTTCCAGCTCGACGAGACCCAGATGCTGAGCGTGTTCGTGGTATTTATCGACACCTATTTCGTCATGCCGATCACCGAGACCGGCAGTATCAGCGAACGCGTGCAGGGCTTTTACGACAAGCCGGAGGAGCGCGAGTACCTCGAGGCAGGTTCCGATGTATGCCGCCGCTGGCACGAGGACGATGAACGCCGTGCACCGCTGGAGCTGGGCGAGCGACTGCAGCGCGCCTGATGGCCTTCGACTTCAGCCGCCTGTTGTCCGAGGTCCGTGCCTGCCGCCTGTGCGAAGCGCAACTGCCACTCGGCGCCAACCCGGTGCTGCGTGCCAGCCACACGGCGCGGCTACTGATTGTCGGCCAGGCACCCGGCACCCGCGTGCACGCAACCGGCATCCCCTGGAATGACCCGAGTGGTGACCGGCTGCGTAACTGGCTGCAACTCGATCGCGAGCAGTTCTACGATGAATCGCAGATCGCCATTGTTCCCATGGGATTTTGCTACCCGGGCAAGGGCAAGTCGGGTGACCTGCCGCCACGCCCGGAATGTGCCGCCCGCTGGCACGCGCGCCTGCTGGCCGCGATGCCGGACATCCGCCTGACCCTGCTGATCGGTAAGTACGCCCAGAACTACTACCTCGGCAGCAAACGCGAGACGCTGGCCCACACCGTGCATCACTGGCAGGACCACGCGCCGGAGCGCTTCCCGCTACCGCATCCCTCGCCACGCAACCTGCGCTGGTTCCGCGACCACCCCTGGTTCGAGGCGAAGGTCATCCCGGCCTTGCGCGAGCGCCTGCAGACCATCCTGTAATGAGAATCATTCGCGCTGGAACGGCGACCGGTCAGCCATGCGCTCACGGATTGCGATCCGCTCCTACCCCGCACACGGGCATGAATACTCCGCAGGAGCGGATCGCAATCCGCGATTACCGTGTGACTATTAGCGTAGCAGCGCCTTGTTTATGCCCGGCGCTTGATCGGGTACCGGCGCGAACAGTGGAATTATCCCTACTATCAGGGGCCTGAAGCCTGCCGTGAAGGCATATGGACGCCGAGTCTGCTAACATTGTCGCTTCGGTCTTGCCCATGCATCAGTCAAATTATCCACTACTCGCCCGCATCGATTCGCCAGCCGACCTGCGCGATCTCGATGAACAGGACCTGTCGCAACTCGCGCACGAGCTGCGCGAGTTCCTGATCGAGTCCGTCTCGAATACCGGGGGGCACCTGTCTGCCGGTCTGGGTGTTGTGGAACTGACCATCGCCCTGCACCGCGTGTTTGATACCCCGAACGACCGGCTGGTGTGGGACATCGGCCACCAGGCCTATCCGCATAAAATTCTCACCGGCCGTCGCGATGCCATGCAGAGCCTGCGCCTGCGAGACGGACTCTGCGGTTTCCTGCACCGCGAGGAAAGCGAGTACGACACCTTTGGCGCCGGTCACTCCAGCACCTCCATCAGCGCCGCACTCGGTATGGCCGTCGTTGCCTCGCTTGAGCACTCGACACGCAACACCATTGCCGTCATCGGCGACGGTGCCATGACCGCCGGTATGGCCTTCGAGGCACTCAACAATGCCGGTGACCTCGACAGCGACCTGCTGGTCATTCTTAATGACAACGAGATGTCGATATCCCCTAACCGCGGTGCCATGCACAATCACCTGGCGCGCATACTCTCCGGCAGTTTCTACACGGGTGTACGCGAGCGCAGCAAGAGCATCCTCAACCACCTGCCGGGCACGAAGAAATTCATGCGCCGCTGGGAAGAGCACCTCAAGGGCATGGTGATGCCGGGGACGCTGTTCGAGGAACTCGGCTTCAACTACATCGGCCCGATCGACGGGCACGACATCCCCACCCTGCTAAAGACACTGCATAACCTGCAGGAGATGAAGGGCCGTCGCTTTCTGCACGTGGTCACCCAGAAGGGCAAGGGCTATCACCACGCCGAGGATGATCCCTGCAATTTTCACGGCGTCAGGCCGTTCGACAGGGAAACCGGGCAGCCCATTAAATCCTCTCCCGCACTGAGCTACACGCAGGTCTTCAGTGACTGGCTGTGTGACATGGCACGTGCCGATGAGCGGCTGGCCGGAATCACGCCGGCAATGCGCGAGGGCTCGGGACTGGTGGATTTTTCCGAGCAGTTCCCCGAGCGTTACTTCGACGTCGGCATCGCCGAACAGCACGCCGTGACATTTGCGGCCGGCATGGCCTGCGAGGGCATGAAACCGGTGGTCGCTATCTACTCCACCTTCCTGCAACGCGCCTACGACCAGCTGATCCATGACGTCGCGCTGCAAAACCTCGATGTCACCTTTGCCATCGACCGCGCCGGGCTGGTGGGTGCCGACGGTGCCACGCATGCCGGTGTGTTTGATCTGGGTTTCCTGCGCTGCATTCCCAACATGCTGGTCATGGCGCCGGCCGACGAGGCCGAGTGTCGTCAGATGCTGACCACGGCTTATAACTACAAGGGACCCGCGGCCGTGCGTTACCCGCGCGGCACCGGGCCGGGCGTGACCCCGGTGAACGCCCTGCTGCCCCTGCCCATTGGCAAGGCCGATATCGTGCGCAAGGGTACGGGTATCGCCATCCTGGCATTTGGCAGCCGCGTGGCTGCCGCGCTGCAGGCCGCCGGTGAACTCGACGCCACCGTCGTCAACATGCGCTTCGTGAAACCCCTCGATACCGACATGATTGAACGCATCGCCGCCGATCACCCGGCCATTGTCACGGTCGAGGAAAATGCCCTGCAGGGCGGCGCAGGATCTGCCGTGAATGAAGTGCTGCTGGCCCAGGGTGCCCCCAACCGCATCCTTAACCTGGCGATTCCCGACCGCTTCATCGAACACGGCGACCATCAACAACAACTGGCCGAATGCGGACTGGATGCCACGGGGATACTCGCAGCGATCAGGGCCGCAGGACCGGGCGAGCCGGAAATCTCCGCTGCAGCGCTTCATCATTCAAACTGATGCTCTGCTGATAACCGCAGATCCTGCCGTGTACGGGCATGCGGCCCGGTCAATCGGCAGCCGTTCTGCACCGGGAACAAGCGATGGCTGAACAGGGCCCCGACAACGACATCCCGCCACTGCCTTTCAGGAACCATTCGTTCCTGAGCTTTCTCGGCACCCAGGCCCTTGGCGCCTTCAACGACAATGTCTTCAAGCAACTGGTGCTGCTGCTCGGCGTTGGCTACCTGATAGCCGATATCGAATACCAGGCCGTCGTTTCATTCCTGTTCGCACTGCCCTTCCTGCTGTTCTCCGGGCTGGCCGGTGACATCTCCGACCGTATCAGCAAGGGCCGCATGATGGTGTCGTGCAAGGTTGCGGAAATCATCATTGCCCTGCTCGGTGTCGGCGGCTTTCTCATGGTCTCCTCGGCACAGGCGGATACGGCCAGTGCACCGCTCTACCTGTGGCTGCTGGCCGGGGTGGTATTCCTGCTCGGCACGCAGAGTGCCTTCTTCGGACCACCCAAGTACGGTGGACTGCCGGAACTGGTGCGTCCCGGTGACCTGCCCACGGCCACCGGCCTGACACAGATGACCACCTTTCTCGCCATTATCTTCGGCGTATCACTGGCCGGATATCTTGCCGATATTTTCGCAGATCGTATCTACGTCGCCGGCCTGGTAACCGTTTCCATCGCGGTACTTGGCACGCTGGTCTCGCTCGGCATCAAGCGCAATCCACCCACCGATCCCGGGCGGGTCATCTCGGCACACTCGTTCACCAGCATCCTGCGCACCCTGGCAGGTATCTTTCGCAATGATCAGCTGATGATGCGCGTCATGGTGATCTATTCCTGGTTCTGGTTCGTCGGCGGCGTTGCGATCACGGCCATCAATGCCTATGGGCGCTTCCAGCTGGGCCTGAATAATTTTGAAACCAGTCTCATGGTCGCAACCACCTCACTGGGGATTGCCATCGGCAGCGTACTGGTCGGGCGACTCTCCCGCGGCAAGGTGCGGCTTGGACTG
>Ga0316201_10001235_pt1 | contig 16908 bp, 14 predicted proteins | sample CS6wburrow_MG_FD_204516 | JGI IMG/M metagenome (GOLD analysis project Ga0316201, IMG submission 204516) | Coastal sediment microbial communities from Delaware Bay, Delaware, United States - CS-6 worm burrow | ecosystem: Environmental > Aquatic > Marine > Coastal > Sediment | place: USA... | reverse complement strand
CACGATACAAACAACAGGCACTTGATTATCATGCCAGCCCAAAGCCGGGGAAAGTCGGCACCCAGATCACCAAGCCCTGTATCACCCAGCATGACTTTCACTCGCCTATACACCGGGTGTCGCTGAACCCTGCCTGGCTATCGCCCGGGACCATGGCGTCGCCTACGACTACACCTCAAAAGGCAACCTGGTTGCCGTAATCTCCAATGGCACGGCCGTTCTGGGCCTTGGTGACATCGGGCCCGCAGCGAGTAAACCGGTTATGGAAGGCAAGGCTGTACTGTTCAAGGCTTTTGCCGATATCGATGTATTCGACATCGAGGTTAATGCAACAAAACCTCACGAATTTATCGAGACTGTGATGCGTATCGCGCCCACGTTTGGCGGCATTAACCTGGAAGACATCGCCGCACCGGCCTGCTTTGAAATTGAAAGAACGCTGATACACGAACTCGATATACCGGTATTTCACGATGACCAGCACGGAACCGCCATCATCGTTGCCGCCTCCCTGCTCAACGCACTCGAGATCCAGCGCAAGAAAATCGAGGATGTGCGAGTCATCTGTCTCGGCGCTGGCGCAGCCGGACTTGCCTCCATGCACCTGCTCAAGGCACTGGGTGCGAAAGATGAAAACCTGTTCATGATTGATCGCAGCGGCGTCATTCACAGCGACCGTGATGATCTGAATGAATACAAGCAGGAATTCGCTCTGGAAACATCATTGCGCACGCTCGATGAAGCCATGAACGGTGCCGATGTCTTTATCGGCGTTTCCGGTCCTGACCTGCTTGCACCGGAACTGCTCGCCAACATGTCTGACCGGCCCGTTGTTTTCGCCCTGTCGAACCCGGATCCGGAGATACTGCCTGAGCTGGCACACAAGACCCGTAACGACCTGATCATGGGCACCGGGCGTAGTGACTATCCGAACCAGGTCAACAACGTCCTCGGCTTTCCCTTTATCTTCAGGGGCGCACTGGATGTACACGCAAAATGCATCAACCAGTCGATGCAGCTGGCTGCGGTGCACGCACTGGCCGAGCTGGCACGTGAACCGGTACCACGTGAAGTACTGCGGGCCTACAATCTGGATAAGCTGGTGTTCGGCCGTGATTACATTATTCCAAAACCGCTGGATCCGCGCCTGATTGATACCGTCCCGCTCGCCGTATCAAAAGCGGCGATTGGCAGTGGTGTTGCCCGCAAATTTCCCACAGATGTGGCACACAGGCAGGCAGGTTAGCCCGCATTTCTCACCAGGATCACGGGAGCAGGCGCAGGATTCGTGTTCGTAGGCGCCGCTCTGGAGCGAAAAGCTTAGCCATAGCTACGGTTTGAGTGAAGAGCAAGCTTACGGACACGAAGACCAGCCTGAGCCGTGATAGGCATGATTAAATAACACTCTGTATTTTCCAGTATTCTAGCTTTACTCCAATGGACTAAGGCCTTATCTGATTTCTACGCCACCTGGTGAGAAATGCGGGTTAGTAGCCACGCTCCCTGGCTGATGCAGCACACATATCAGCAACCCGTGCTTGCAGGGAGCGGGCCGTTATATCTTGTGCTTGCTCCGGTTCTGAAACCGTCAAATCTATCCTGGAACGAATACCGTTGATGATTCGCCACAAAATAAACCCCTTGTGGCGACTGAATGCACTTCCCCACAAGCCATAAAGGCACATCGAAATTACCGGTACCGGTGTACGCTCAAGGATAAGCTCCACACCCGATTTGAACTTATTCATTACACCATCGGCGGTTAACCGGCCTTCCGGGAATATACAGACGACATCGCCATCCCGCAAAGCCCTGTCGACTTCATCAAATGCTTTTTCCATCAATGCCTTGTTCTCGAACGCACCTGCAATAGGAATTGCGCGCGCGGTGCGTGAAATAAATTTCAGCAGCGGCAGGTTATATATCTTGTAATACATAACAAAGCGCACGGGCCTGCGCACACAACCGGCGATAATCATCGCGTCGACATAACTCACATGATTACAGACAAGCACTGCGGGGCCTTCATCCGGTATATTCTCAAGCCCTTTCTTGCGTACATGATAAACGGAGTGAATGAGTATCCATACCAGAAAACGCATGAGAAATTCGGGAACAAGGGTATAAATATAAACTGCGACGGCCGCATTCAAAACCGCCACGACCAGAAACAGATGCGCAATAGAAACGCCTGCCCCGAGCAACACAATCGCCATGATCGCAGACAGCACCATCAACAGTGCATTGAGGATATTATTACCCGCAATAACACGCGACAGGTGCTCCGGGTTGCTGCGTTGCTGCACCAGGGCGAATAACGGCACGATATAAAAGCCGCCAAATACACCGATTAAGACCACGTCTGCAATCACCCTGAAACTGCCATCCTGCTGCAGGAACGCAGCAAGCCCGACCAGTTCAGAACTAGCCAGCACCGGCTTTGCCAGAAACAAATCGATTCCAAACAGCGTCAGCCCAATCGAACCGAACGGCACCAGGCCTATTTCCACTTTCTGACCCGATAACCAGTTACACATTAGCGAACCGGAACCTATACCCAGGGTAAACAGGGTGAGCAGCAAGGTGACCACCTGTTCATCTCCACCCAGCGTCAGCCTGGTGTAGTTAGGCAGCTGAACCAGGTAGCTTGCGCCCAGAAACCAGAACCATGAAATGCCGAGGACCGACAGAAACACGGTCCGGTTGCTATGGATAAAGGCGAGGTTACGCCATGTTTCAGTAAAAATATTCCAGTTTATTTTCAGATCAGGGCAGGGCGATGGCGTCCTGGGTATTACCCGGCTGCAAACATAGCCGAGCACCGCAATAACAACGAGCACAATTGAAACCAGCTCACGGCCATCTTCACGAGCAATCAACAGTCCGCCCACCATGGTGCCGATCAGGATGGCGACAAAGGTACCCATTTGCACCAATGCATTACCGGCGATGAGCTCATTGTCATCGAGGTGCTGCGGAATATAGCTGTACTTGGCCGGACCAAACAAGGACGACTGCGCACCCATCAAAAACAGCAATGCAATCAACAGGTAGAGCTCACCCGCACTGAATGCCCAGGCGGCACACAGCATGATGAAAATTTCGAGCATCTTGATGCGCTGCATAGAAAGTGACTTTTCTGTCTTGTCAATCAACTGGCCCGCTGTCGCCGACAGAATGAAGAAAGGCAGAATAAAAAGGCCTGCACTCAGATTGGTCAGTGTATTGGTATCTGCGCTGCTAAACTTTGCACCCTGGAAGGCAATCATGATGATCAGTGCATTCTTGAATACATTATCGTTGAAAGCACCCAGAAACTGGGTGATGAAGAATGGCAGGAAGCGCCGCTCAAGCAGTAGACGGGACTGACTCTCGGGCTCCGATTGCTCAGTCATACTCTACAAGCCCTGAAGCCAGGGTCCTACGACATTCAGCAGTGCATCACCTTCGTCGGTAAAATAGTGGTTGGCGCCGGGGACAGTCACCTGCTTCGACTTCGGGTTACCCGCTTTCTGCATTGCAGTCAGCCTGTCTGCCGCGCCTTTAATAACTGCCGGGTATTCTTCAGTTCCATACACGTCAAGAACGGGCACAGTAATTTTGTCCAATGGTAACGGTTTTTTCATTGGCTGCTGGTAATCAACCGCGCCCATGCCAATACCCACAAAAGCGTCGATATCGCGCATCCTGCCCGCATCTACCCAGGCCATGGTCATGTGCACACTGCAACTGTGTGCAATAAGAATAATTTTCTCGTTTCCCTGCTGTTTCAGGTAGTCGATACCGGCTTCGATTCGAGGCGAGGCCTGATCCATAATTTCCAGGTAGTCATAAAATTTGGCCTCTTTAGCCAGCACAGGCATTTGCAGCGACAGTGTATTCCAGCCTTGCTCGACCAGGCCTGTGCGCAGTGGATACGCCACATCGACCCAGTTGGGGTGAAAGCCACGCCCGTGCATGATGATGACGGCACCTTTAGGCTCATCCGCTTCGGTATAAATTGAAAGAAACTCATGTTCGCCGCTTTGTAGAAATACCGCTTCACCATCCATAATGCTGTCAACAATCTGGCTGGCAAGGCGTTTTTCACGCGCGATATCAGATGCAACTGCAGGCATGCTCAAATGCAAAAAACACAATAATGCAACAACGCTTATCAATTTCATTTTTGATTCATTCCAATCGATCGATGCAACACTCTATCATAAGCCGCTGCTCGCCTGAACAAAGCAATAAGCCCCTGAAACCGCATACAATAATGTCTGATAATTTGTTGCTGTTAAATCTGCTTTTTTGCACAAAGCAGTCTATTATTCGGAATATAACGTAATAATAAATTCAACATGGCTGTACTCACATGAGTAAAAACCTGCGCAAACACCCCCGTAAGGATATCAAGGTTAGTGTCGAGCTAACTTTCCTCGATGAACCCTACGAAATCGTGGATACGCGTAATATCAGTGAAGGCGGTATGTTTATCGAGGTCAACCCGGCAAGCAAGTTCCCGATCGGCGAAATGGTCAGCGTACATTACCTCGATCCGCTAAAAGGTGGCGAAGACACATTCAAGGACGCCATTATCGTGCATGTAAGCAATGATGGCATTGGTATTTGCTTTATTGAGATGACCGAGTTCTAATCAGCATAAGCCTGCCTCATTAAACGATCACACAAACATCACTCGAGCAGCTGCGCGTTCATTTTATTGCGGCCCGCTTCAGGCCGGACCTAACAACACACCAAGCCAGCGTGTCTCCTTTTTACTGTCCAGAGCCAGCTTAACTGTTATGGTCAACGGCACCGACAACAGCATGCCAACCGGCCCGAGCAACCAGCCCCAGAACACCAGTGAAAGAAATACCACCAGCGTCGACAACCCCAGGCCCTTACCCATGAATCGCGGCTCCAGCACACTGCCAATAATAATATTAATGACAAGATAACCCGCAGCAACCAGCAATGCAGTTCCCATGCCCAGCTGCACCAGCGCCAACAGCACAGCCGGAACCGCAGCAATGATAGAGCCGATATTGGGGACGTAATTGAGCAGGAACGCCATCACACCCCATAACTGCGCATTGTCGACACCCAGAAACCACAGCCATAATGTAACGAGAACACCGGTAATGACACTGGTCAACGTCTTGATGCCCATGTAACCATTCAGCTTGCCGACGAAGTCATCTACAAATTCAGATTTTTCATCCGATATCTGTGTGAACTTTTTAGAAAAGCTCTTTGCTTCGAGCAGAATAAATATTACTGTGATGAATATCAGAAATGAATTCGTCAGCACCGAGCCGAAGCTTCTGAAAATCGATGACACTAATCGCATAGCAGCATTGGGGTCCAGAATATCGCTGCCTAGTGATTTCGGAATCACTACACCAAAACCGGCCAGCCAGCTGATCAACTGGTTCTTCTGTGCTGTAATTCTTTGTTGATACTCAGGCATCGATCGGCTGAACTCATCAATAGACGTGCCTATCAATACCGACAACAGGAAGCCGGCTGTGAACACACCCAGAACAACCACCAGCAGCGACAGGCCTGCACCCAGACCAAGTTTCTCCAGACTGTTCATCGCCGGCAAACTCAGCACAGCAATAAACACGGACAATAAAAACGGCACCAGCAGTGTTGCCGACTGCTTCATACCCGCAATAACAATAATTACAGCGGCCAGCACGAGAATTGACCTGGACGCCTGGGAAAAATGATCACTCATGGACATACCTCTATATATGCGTATTTGCAGTGGCCTGTATTTGAGCTGACACACCTGAAACATATTCAAAAACTATTCACCACAGAGGCACAGAGGCACAGAGGACACGGAGTTTTACTTTATTAACTGCGCCTGTGGCGCAGTTAATAATACAATGCTTTTCTCTGTGCCCTCTGTGCCCTCTGTGCCTCTGTGGTGAAATATTTTTTTAGTTTCCGTGTTTATCTGCGCTCATCTGTGGACATTTTTTAATAGCCACACAGGACGATATCACTACGTCTGCCTTGCATTATTTCTCAAGCATTTCAATGTCTTCTTCGTCCTCCAACTCAACCTTCTCAATCTTCTCGAAGCGATTGCTGATCTTGCGGGCCGATGTATTCACCTCTTCAACATCCTTGTTAGCCTGCTGGATATGTTTCGACAAATTGTCCATGCGTTTTCTGAAACGGTCAAAATCGGTAGCCAGCCTGATAAGATGCTCCTGGATCAGGTGTACCTGCTTCCTGGTGGCAGAATCTTTCAGCACCGCACGCGCTGTTGTCAGCACGGCCATCATCGTTGTCGGTGAAACCATCCACACTCGACGCCGCTGGGCCTCTTCTACCAGGTCCGGCTGATGCGCATGAATTTCTGCAAACACGGCTTCAGCGGGTAAAAACATCAGCGCACCATCCGATGTTTCGCCGGGGATAATGTATTTATCGGCGATATCACTGATATGCTTCTTGATGTCCTGCTTGAACTGCCTTTCTGCACTGACACGATCGAATTGTGCCGCATCAGGATTCATCATGGTCTTGTATGAATCCAGTGGAAATTTTGCATCAACAGGAAGATTACCCGTGGGCTCTGGCAGAAAAAGCATACAGTCAACACGCGTGCCATTGGATAGCTTGTATTGCTCTTCGAAACAATTCTCCGGCAAGGCATTACGCACTTGCAGCATCATCTGTGCTTCACCGAACGCACCACGCGAGCGCTTGTCATTCAGCACTTCCTGCAGACTGACAACACTCGATGAAAGTTCAGTAATCTTTTTCTGTGCCTCATCAATTAAAGCAAGGCGCTTGACTACATCGGTGAAGGTTTCGTTGGTTTTTTCAAAACCTTTATTCAATCGTGTTTCAACCTGACCGCTGATTTCGGTCAATCGCTTGTGCAAGGTTTCCTGTATCTGCTGGTTGGATTTGGCCAGTCGTTCGATGCTTGACTGCGACATTTCACCCAGGCGTTTTTCTATACCCTGTTGCATGTCACCAAAGCGCTGTTCCAGCCTGGCCTGCATTTCTGCGATGCTTTTGAGTTGCGCCTCACGAGACTGCGCCTGCTGATCGCTGATATTTTCTAACTTCCTGTGTTCTGATTCTGCGCGTACGTCCATGCGTATCAAGCGGGCACCAATCATGTAAAAGCCCACTACCACAGCAATCAGCACCAGGATGACCCAGGACATCACTTCATTCATTAACAGCATCGTTCACTCTTTGCAGGCATCACTGCGTTATAATCCGGCTTTGTTGAAATCTGAAGTATCTTATCTTAAAGCCCAGGCGCCAACACAGGAATTGTCTTGATCATACCGCTCTGTAATACAGATTTAATCAGTGATCCCGGTTCAAAATCTTTTGAAATCAAACATGGGCGTAAAACTGTTTCACTTTTCATAGTGCACAAGGAGGGTGCTTACAGTGCTTACATAAACAGCTGCCCACACACCGGGATCAACCTTGAATGGCAGGAAGACCAGTTTCTCGACATGGATAACATGTTTATCCAGTGCTCGACACACGACGCATTGTTTGAAATAGATACCGGTGTTTGCATCGCAGGACCCTGCGTTGGTGATCAGCTGCAAGCCGTCGAGCTGGTGATTGAAGACGGATATATATCTGCCCAGCTTGACCCCGCCTGAATGCTGTTTTGACCAGACTCACACAGCTTTTCCCCTTATGGGCCATCATATTCTCATTACTGGCCTGGCAATACCCGCAACTGTTCAGCTCATACAAACCCTTGATCGTTCCTTTACTGTCAGTTGTGATGTTCGGTATGGGACTGACTTTACAGCTGTCAGATTTCAGTTACGTACTTCAAATGCCACGACTGATTCTCGCGGGTATCGTACTTCAATATACCATCATGCCACTCACAGCAGTCATGCTGTCAAATATCATGGGACTCGATCCGGTACTCACCGCAGGTATGATCCTGGTAGGTACGTGCCCCGGAGGCACCGCCTCCAATGTCATTTGCTACCTGGCGCGAGGCAATGTCGCGCTATCGATTACCCTGACCGCAATCTCCACCCTGCTGGCTGTTTTTTTGACGCCGGCACTAACTGCACAGCTTGTAAGCAAAAACATCCATGTGCCCGCACTGGATATGCTGCTCAGTATATTTTTTATGGTGATCATTCCGGTAAGCGCCGGCGTCTTACTGAACCACTTTGCCGGCAGAATTTTAAGGCCGGTCAGAGTCGTGTTTCCGCTGATATCTGTACTCGCTATCGTGTTTATCATAGCGGTCATCGTGTCACTGAATGCCAGGCAATTTCATCTGCTTGGCTCGACCGTCGTTATCGCCGTTATCCTGCATAATAGCGCCGGCCTTATGCTGGGGTATTACACCAGTCGTCTGCTCGGCTACAGCCCGACAGAATGCCGCACCCTCGCCATCGAGGTCGGCATGCAGAATTCAGGGCTTGCAGTTGCTCTCGCAATCAAGTACTTTAACGCCACTGCTGCACTACCAGGGGCAATTTTCAGCATCTGGCACAATCTTTCCGGCTCTATTCTCGCCGGATTCTGGTCCAACCGTAAAAAGTGAGCCCACAACCGGGGTTGACTTCAATCATCAAAACACTTAAGTTAGTGAACGTTCACTTATGTTAGTGATCGTTCACATAATTTTAATACGAGAGGTTTTACCATGAGCGACTTTGATAGCGAACTCGATGCAACTGGCCTGAACTGCCCATTACCAATCCTGAGAGCCAAAAAGGCAATTTCTGCGATGGATGCAGGCCAGACCCTCAGAATTATCGCTACTGACCCGGGTTCTGTTAAAGATTTCGAAGCTTTCTGCAAACAGACCGGCAACGAACTGCTGTCCAGCGGCGAAGAAGATGGCAAGTTCACCTTCATGATAAAGAAAGCCGCCTGATCTTTGATATCAAGGACATTTCGGGGCCTGGGAGATAATGTGTGAGTGTACGTCTGCCAGGTCCTGAGCGCAGGGATTCCATTCTTAAAGCCGCCCAGCGGCTATTCGCTGAAAAAGGCTATCACGGCGTTTCAATTGATGAAATAGCACGTGAAGTCACTGTCAGCCCCTCCATTCTCTACCGCCACTTCAAATCTAAACAGGTACTTTACGATGCCGTGCTGCAGGCAATGTCTGCCCAGCGTGAAAGCTATGTCCAGACCGTGATCAACAGCGGCACCAGCTTCGAGGACGTCCTCACCGGCATGACGCAGGTGTATATAAAAAGCATAACGGACAATCCTGATCTGTTGCGTATTGAGTTACAGAGCCTGCTCGATAAGAATCCCGCTACCAGTGATTTCTTCAAAAACCGCTGGAAAAGCTTTACCGATTACATCGAATTCAGCCTCAACGAAAGTCTTCCGTACGACAGGCCAAACAGGGAAATAACCATCCTCACCGCTGCCCTGATGTTCCAGGGCATGCTGCGCGAGGCCTTACTACAGAAATACCTGCAGCCAGAAGATCGACTCGAAGACGTCAGCCTGAATGAACTCAGCCATGAACTGGTACGCCTGTTCCTGCGCTCTGTGGGTATCGAAAAATCACACCTGTCTCGCAAGGCCGTGATAAACGGATAATTCCATTACAGACACTGCACAAGTAATACCAGCCTTTTCTTGATTAGACCCGCACCTGTAGTTTCCCATGACATTTTGATCAAAATACAGTAGATTTGCGCTCAAATATCCAATTGAGGCGACTATGTATAAATTTATCTCCGCGTGCGCGATCTCACTGCTGCTTACCATTAACGCAAATGCCTTCGCGGCCAATCCCAAGGTACGCATGGAAACCACCAAGGGGACTGTAATTATCGAGCTTTACCCCGACAAGGCGCCAAAAACAGTGGAAAATTTCCTGCGCTATGTCAATGAAGGCAAGTACGATGGCACCATATTTCACCGTGTAATCAAGCGCTTCATGAACCAGGGCGGTGGTTTTACAGCGGATTTCAAAAAAGTTGATACCTATGCACCCATCCAGAACGAAGCTGATAACGGCCTGAAGAACAAGCGTGGTACGCTTGCCATGGCCCGCACCGGTGATCCGCATTCTGCCACCAACCAGTTCTTCATCAACACAGTCGATAATGCCTTTCTCGACCACAGCAGCAAGACTGCCCGCGGTTGGGGCTATTGTGTATTCGCAACGGTAGTTGATGGCATGGACGTTATGGATCGTATCGCGAAAGTACAAACAGGTGCCGCTGGCCCATTCCAGCAGGATGTACCCATGGAAGAGATTCTTATTCAGAAGGTCAGCGTGATTGAGGAAGTAGCTAAACCTGAAGAAGCTTCTAAACCCGAATAATCGTTAATGGTGAATATTTAGCTTTTTCCCCTGCTGAAAATTTTAGTTTCACCTTGATGGTATTCAAGGTGTTGTTTCAATTTATTTATCACGTGTAACCCGGCATTGGTTTCGCTCCTGCTGGAGCGAGTTACCTTTTTTTGTTTGTGCAAAAAAGGTAACCCAAAAAAACACGCCCCGGGCGCTCGTGCTACGCATACCCGTAGCCTGGATGAAGCGCAGCGTAATCCGGGATTTTTCTGCAACTTTCAACATTCCCGGGTCAATCACCCCTACCAGCGAAGCTGTCTTCGGCGAGCTTAACGGGGAACAGTCACTCCCCATGAAGCTTGTTTGGGAAATCAGCTTTTTTAGGGCGTTATCCCGTAGGGTGGATTAGGCGCTAGCCGTAATCCGCCGGATGCGATCGGTGCAATACACTTCGCTATTGCACCCTACGCACTGTAATCCTGGACTTTTCGAACCTGCATGAGATCCCCGGATTACGCTGCGCTTCATCCAGGCTACGAAGCTTGCAAGGGTTCCTCCCCCACGAAGTTTGCCGAAGCATTTGCCTTTGGTAGGGAAAATCCGACAAGGACGTCGGATTTAGTCATGTCGAGCCTGGATGGCGAGTCAGGACGGCCCGTAGGCAAAGGCGAATGCTGAGGGGACCCGAAGGGCAAACTGATTGGGGTGCCCTTTCTTTTGGTTACTTTTCTTTGGATAAGCAAAGACAAATTCATCAGGAATGAATTTGTGCTGCGAAGCAGACCCGAAGGGCAGATCACAAGGATGTGATCTGCAACGTAACTCGCCATCAAGGCGAAATCAAATGTTGATAGTTACGATTAACTAATGTTCGCGGCTGAAGCCGCTCCTACGAAACAACAATAAAAACCTCTGTGTTCTCTGTGACCTCTGTGGCAAATAAATAATACTTAAATAGAGCGGAGTATTAGCCCGCATTTCTCACCAGGCGACACAGGATACTGAAAAGACACTGACATTTTAGAGCAAAGTCTGGATAGTCAAAAATACAGCGTGTTATTCAAGCATGCCTATCCCGGTTCAGGCTGGTCTTCGTGTCCGTAAGCTAGCTCTTCACTCAAACCGTAGCTATGGCTACGCTTTTCGCTCCAGAGCGACGCTTTCGAACACGAATCCTGCGCCTGCTCCCGTGATCCTGGTGAGAAATGCGGGTTAGTTGTCCAGTAACGCAGGAAGAAAATATTCACTCACCAGTAACGGCTTTCCCGCTACCCTGAACACCGAGCGCCGTCCCCACACAAGATCATCTTCTGCGAGCCCGAGGCCCTCGGGTAACTGACTGCCGTATAAAGCTGTCACCCTTACCTCGTCCCGCTGCATGGTTCTATCCGCAAACAACATGGCGCCAAGCGGTCGGGTACCAAGATTTGCGTAAATTCGCTGCTTACCTTTTAGCGTTGAAAATGGAATGACCGTTCTTGCATACACCCAGCACGCATGGCCGCAGCATAATCGCACTTGTCGAACCAGGGCGTAGCTCCCGGTTCCCATCCCCAGCACTTTAAATTCGTCCAGGCGAGGCTTCTGTATTGTCTGCGACAGGACTTCTACACGAAAATCAGCCACACATTTCTGTTTAAGACGTGCCGTGAGCGAGGCGGGATCGAATAACCATGTCTGGATATCAACAGGCACATGCTTGGAGAATAGCTGCCGCCGCTGAAACCAGCGCTGCTGAAGAAAAAGTCCGTACATTAACGACCGAATAGAGTGGAACCAACCCGCTGAATAATACCGCTAATCGACACGGGTTGCGAAAATGAATTGTGGAGGTGCGCTCAGCCCAACCAGCGCGCAAGCGTTTTCTTCAGGTCCGCCTGGACAACCGGCTTGCCAATGTAATCATTCATGCCCGCCTCCAGGCACTTTTCACGGTCTCCCTCCATCACATTTGCTGTCATCGCGATTACCGGCAGCCCGGATAACAGACTCTGCTCTCGTATGCGTCTAGCGGCTTCAAATCCATCCATTACCGGCATCTGGCAATCCATTAACACTGCATCAAATTTAGCCTGCTCCAGCATATTCAGGGCTTCCTGCCCGTCGGCTGCGAGCGTGGACTCTACTCCAATCTTCTCCAGCATTTTCTGTGCAACCATCTGGTTGATCGGGTTATCTTCCACCAGTAACACATGCCCGCTGAGCTCGCCTTTCAGTTCCAGTTCCTGGTCAGGCGACTGCTTCAATGACTGTTCAGTACTGATTTCAAGCGGCACCTCGAACCAGAATGTTGAACCCTTTCCAGGAACACTTTCAACACCAAACTGGCCGCGCATCATCTCCACCAGCTGTTTGACGATAGCCAGGCCCAGGCCCGTACCGCCATACTTACGCGTAGTAGAACCATCTGCCTGGGTAAACTCATTGAACAGCTTGCCTATGACTTCCTCTTGAATACCAACACCGGTATCTTCCACTTCCATCCTGATATCAGCATTGTTACCTTCACTCGATACAACTCTGATTTTTATCAATACGTGGCCTTTTTCTGTGAACTTGAGTGCATTTGAAACCAGGTTGGCCAGTATCTGTCGAATGCGTGTCGGATCACCGATTAACACCTGCGGCAATTGCTCATCAATATCAGCATAAAGCTGGATCACTTTTTCTTCTGCTGTCATGGCGTGCAAGGTAACCAGCTCGCTGACGATCTCGCGCAAATCCAGCGGTATCAATTCAATGTTTAATTTTCCGGCCTCGATTTTCGAGAGATCAAGAATATCATTGAGGATCGTCAATAATGAATGCGCAGACTTGTGCGCGGTTGTGACATATTCCTGTTGCGCAGGACCGAGTTCTGTATCAGACAGCAACTGCAATGTTCCGATGACACCATTCATGGGTGTTCGAATTTCGTGACTCATATTTGCCAGAAACTCGCCCTTGGCCTGGCTCATCTCTTCCGCCCTGTCCTTCGCCTGTTTCAGCTCCTGCTCCATGCGCTTTACATACTCGATTTCCTCCGTGAGCTCCCTGTTCATATCTTCCAGTTCGACACCTGCGTTTGTCAGGTTCTGGATAAGCTCTTCGTTGGTATATTCGAGCCTGAGCGCATCTGATGATGCAAGATACATACGATACACAGCCAGTATCATCACCACCATGAACAGCCCTGTCATGGCCGACAAGGCATAATAGACCTCGCCGCCAATATAAAACAGGCGCACCATTAATGGCACCAGCGCAAGACCGACGAAACCGGAATACAACCAGGCCACATTCGACAGTGTGACACCACTGGCGGCCACACCAGCAAGAATAAATGCAAGCACGATTTGCTCAACGCGATCGTAGGGGAACATCAGAGTCGATGTTATCCCCCAGCAAGCGCCGGTAATGAGTACCGCAAGCACATACCATCGACGCGCAATATCGACAGATGCACGCTTGCGTGCGGGGTCGTATATTTTTGAATAGGTTATAAACGTACGCACGGTAATCAGCAGCGCCATTGCGCCAAGCCATACACTGAGTACCACATGCGGCAGCTTGTTCCACAGCAGAACGACCCAGAGTATGGCCATAATGAATCCAACCAGGCCGCCAAAACCGGATCCTTCTATCAGGCGCGTAACCTGTGTTTGCATAACGCGATCACTGAAATCGCTGGCCTTATAGGCCGCTTTAACTTCAGTACCAACCGCATTGCTGTTTAGAACCTGTTCGATCATTGGGTATTAAATATAATTAAACAATATCATTACTATAAATAGTCGAGAGCGCATATAAAAACCAGCTTGAATCGCGGTTATTCCACCATACATCCTGACTACACCGCACCATAACGATCAGCCCGTCCCAGCCAGCGGCGTATCAGCGGTTTGATCCTGTCCGGATGGTTCTGCAGAATATAACGCGAAGCGGCGCTCACTTCCGTTAACCAGGGCTCATCCCTGACAATGTCAGCAATACGCATCTGCATCAAACCTGTCTGCCGCGTACCCAGCACTTCGCCAGGACCACGCATCTCCAGGTCTTTTTGCGCAATAACAAAACCACTGCCTGTCTCACGCAGTATCGCAAGCCGCTGCTTTCCGCGCTCCGACAGTGGCGAACTGTAGATCAAGACACATGCACTTTGTTTCAATCCACGTCCAACACGGCCACGTAATTGATGCAGCTGAGCCAGACCCAGTCGCTCTGCGTTTTCTATCACCATCAGGGAAGCGTTAGGTACATCAACACCAACCTCGATTACGGTCGTTGCAACCAGCAGATTGATATCACCCTGCTTGAAATGCTCGACAACGGCATTTTTCTGCTCCTGTTTCATGCGACCATGCACCAGCCCAATACCCAGCTCTGGAAGCGCTTGCTGCAATACGGCAGCAGTTTCTTCAGCTGCCTGGCATTGTAATATCTCTGATTCTTCAACCAGTGTGCATACCCAGTAGGCCTGCTCACCTTTGGCACAGGCCCTGGCTACACGCTCCAGAACTTCCTCCCGTCGCTGCTCTGAAACCACGACTGTCGATACCGGCTTACGCCCTGATGGCAATGCATCGATAACTGAATAATCAAGATCCGCATAAGCCGTCATCGCCAGGCTTCGAGGAATCGGCGTTGCGGTCATGATTAACTGATGGGGTATACCTCCATTGAATCGACCTTTATCTTTTAGCGCCAGACGTTGATGCACGCCGAAACGATGCTGCTCGTCGACAATGATTAAACACAGCTTATTAAACTCAACATCTTGCTGGAATAATGCGTGCGTACCCACAATAATATGCACGCCTGCATCTTTAATCGCTTCGAGTTTACTCTGTCGAAGCCTCCCCTTGTCTTTACCCGTAAGCAGCACGCAGTCCTTTGCTGAAAACCAGTTACAGAAATTCACGAACAGCTGTTCGGCAAGAATTTCGGTGGGCGCCATTATTGCCGCCTGCTTATTAGATGCCACAGCAGCAAGCACCGCACACGCAGCAACGACTGTCTTGCCCGAACCGACATCACCCTGTAGCAATCGCATCATCGGCGATACTTTTGCAACATCATCGAGTATCTCAGCAATGACGGCCTGCTGTGCAGGTGTGAGCTCAAAATCCAGTGACTGCCTGAAGACATCGAGTTGTTTTTGATCAAGCTGTAACGGCTCGGCTTCTTCCTTCTGAACGCGCTGACGCAACTGCATAAGGCTCAGCTGATGCGCAAGCAATTCTTCGAATATCATGCGCTGCTGCGCCGGATGCCTGCATTGCTCGAGTTGCTGCAGTGAAGTGTCAGGCGATGGGTGATGCAGTACCTGTATCGCCTGCTGCAGATTCGGGAAGCCATGCTTGCTCAACAACGCAGCCGGAACATACTCATGGAGCATTTCACCATCAAGCTTGTGCAACACCTGGTCGATCAGGTTCCTCAGCAGCGCCTGGTGCACACCCTCGGTTTTTGCATATACCGGCGTCATGGTTTCCTCGACTGCAGCCGTGTGTTGCTCGAACAGTCGCCGGTATTCAGGATGCACCATTTCAATGCGGTGATTATTGAAGCGTGCTTCACCATAACAACGCACACGCACACCTTTGACCAGGTTGGCCTGTTGTGCTGAATTGAAGTAAAAGAAGCGCAGTAAAATCGAACCTGTACCATCTGCAACATGACACAACAACGAACGACCACCCTTGCCACCACGGCGTTTGCCACCGTAACGCACCTCGGCGTGATCAATAACACCTTCTATAACCGCATGCTGTCCATGCCGCAATGAACCTATCGGTATGACACGTGTGCGGTCTTCATAGCGCAACGGCAAATGAAACAGCAAATCCTGCACCCGGTAGATACCAAGCTTTTCAAGCCTGGCTGCAACACTGGGACCAACACCCTTGAGCACCTCAACAGGTTGATACTCGAACGGCTCTGCGGAAGTGGAATGTGTCTGTGTGGATACAGTAGATGTCATATGCGCTTAGTTTCGCATATTCTGTTTTATATTTATTAGTCGTATTGGATCTAACTGTTTCGTTAATTCCAGCATTTTGTTTTTCCCGGACGGCGAGTTGCGTTGCAAATCACGTCCGTAGGGTGGATCAGGCGTTAGCCGTAATCCACCGGATATGTTCGGTGCAATGCGCTTCGCTATTGCACCCTACGAACTGATTACATTTATGTCATCGCATTATTTTATTATCACGTGTAACTCCAACAGTAGTTTCGCTCCTGCTGGAGCGAGTTACTTTCTTTACTCGTATAAAGAAAGTAACCAAAGAAATACGCCCCGGGCGCTCGTGCTTCGCATACCCTCAGCCATCTTCCCTGCCAACGGTTCGTCTTGACTCGCATCCATGCTCGACAAGACTCGATTGACCGTCCGTGGTCAATCGACCCTACCAGTGAAGCTGTCTTCGGCGAGCTTGACGGGGAACAGTTCCTCCCCATGAAGTTTGCCGAAGCATTTGCCTTTGGTAGGGAAAATCAGGCAGGACGCCTGATTTAGTCATGTCGAGCCCGGATGGCGAGTCAGGACGGCCCGTAGCAAAGGCGAATGCTGAGGGGACCCGAAGGGCAAACTGATTGGGGTGTCTTTTCTTTTGGTTACTTTTCTTTGGACAAGCAAAGACAAATTCATC
>Ga0316201_10001233_pt1 | contig 16912 bp, 15 predicted proteins | sample CS6wburrow_MG_FD_204516 | JGI IMG/M metagenome (GOLD analysis project Ga0316201, IMG submission 204516) | Coastal sediment microbial communities from Delaware Bay, Delaware, United States - CS-6 worm burrow | ecosystem: Environmental > Aquatic > Marine > Coastal > Sediment | place: USA... | reverse complement strand
TAATTCCATTCAATAATTTTATTAGTTAAAATTTAATATTATTGAAGCTAATAGATGACTAATTTATATTCATGATAAATACAATTTTTCAAACTGCCAATCGTGCAATCAAAAAAGCCACACATATAATTATGGATGCGCATAAACTTCCTAAAGTAACAGAATTTAAAGGTCGAACTGATTTAGTCACAAAAACCGACCGACAATCAGAAGATATTATTATTACAGAAATACGTAAAATATTTCCAAATCATGGCATAATTGCAGAAGAATCTGGTTCAACAAATACTAATTCCGACTATCAATGGATCATTGATCCGCTTGACGGAACAACTAATTTTGTACATGGATATCCATCCTTTGGAATCTCAATTGGGGTCACCTTTCAGGGCAAAATTATTTGTGGAATAGTAAAGGAGCTACCCTCCAACCAAACTTATTCTGCAATTCAAGGAAAAGGTGCGTTTTGCGATGGAAAGCAAATTCACGTTTCGCAGGTAAATTCTTTTGAACAGTCACTTTTAGTAACCGGATTTGGTTATGAACATGGTGAAAAATGGTTAGCTAATTTAGAATTATTTAAACAGTTTAAAGATATTACACAGGGCATCCGACGCTTGGGAGCTGCTGCAATTGATCTATGCCACGTCGCATCAGGCAAATCTGATGGATTTTGGGAATTTGATCTACAACCATGGGATACGGCAGCCGGAATATTAATTGTTCAAGAAGCTGGTGGAATTGTTACAAAGATGGATGGAACTGAGTATTCAATTAATCGACCTCAATTACTAGCAACAAACGGTAAGATTCATAGTGAAATGGTGAAAATCACTAGACCTGCAATCGAAGAATTAATCAAAAACGGCGCAACATTATAGATTTTTAGTAAAATTTATTTGTTAACTATGCTTCTTAGCGTATCTACCTTTACATTGATTGCATCGTTAAAAGTAAACCTATCCGTGCATGTTACTCGTCCAATTGTTGTGGATGGAACTCCAATGGTCATGCAAATTCTTTCAAATTCCATAATATCCTCTTCCGACAGAGTCACAATAACAAGCCCCTGAGTTTCACCGAATAATAGTTCTTCCTCTTTTAATTTTCGCGATAAATGTATTCTTGCGCCTAATCCCCCCTCACCTGCTATTAAACTTTTCGCAATAGCGATAGATATACCACCGGCGCTCACATTAACTGCTGATTTAATAAGTTTCGTGCTAATACCTTGAGAAACAACATCTTGCAAACGTTTTTCCATTTGCAAATCTACAGTTGGCAGTACATCAGATTTGTCATTTGAGATATATTGTTCATAAGCGCTGCCAGTCAATTCCCCACGATGACTACCCAACAATGAGATAAAATCACCATCATGCTTAAAACTTATATCCATTTTTACAGATTTTTGTTTATGAATGCCAATTGCGGAGATATTTTGATACCAAAAGTCTTTATATACATCTATAGATCGATTACCAATCTCAACCTCAAGTTCACGTACTGCTTCTTCTTGACCTTGAAATAGTTCTGATGCTCGCCATAAAGTTGAATTACTAATCTCTGGTAATAAATTTTGAATAATTACGGCTTTTGGTTTTGCTCCGGTGCAGGTAATCCTTCTTATAACATTTGCAATCGAAATTCGTCCGCTTAAACGTGGAGATGTACCAATTAAATAATTCTTTTCAGCATGAGTAAAAACTATCCGCTTATCAATTTGATCAATATCAAAGTATAATCCGTAACTTGAATTACTAGCGATTAGTTTATTGCTATTCATCAAACAATCATCTTTGCCAATTGCAGTCAATAACGTTAATATTTGGTCTGAAGATGAAGTATTTTTTCTAACTTTTTTGATTGTTTTTGCAGATATTATTTCAGGCTTAGATTTTTCAAAGTGTTTTGTGTTTACATTATACTGTAATTCCAAAGTTGTAACTGGAAGATTTATATAAGTATTTCCTTGATGAGCTAATTGTAAAGTAGGTTCTTGCGTTACTCTTCCAACCTCTTCATTAATCGCGTCATATTTTTTGCAGTATGTATTAAACTGTGTAACACCTTCGCGCTGAACAATAATTAAAACTGCTAATGAATTATCATCCGAAAAATGCGATATAAATGAAGTTTGTGGAATGTCTTTTGTAACATTAATCCCAAAGTTATAATCCCTAATTAAATCCACGAGAGCGACGCCTAATCCATTCCAATTAACAGATTTAGCAAGAATGAACCAAGCTTCATTTTTTATTTCATCAATAAACTTTGATAATTGTAAAATATGTTTTTTAACCGACCTTTTTCCAAAATTAATTCTATAAATTAAAGTATTATCACTTTTTGTAGTTATATTGTTCTTATCATGATCTTCTAATCCAAGTGATGTAGAAAAAATGATTTGATCTTTTTCATTGTGAATAAACTTACTACTTAAGGTATAAGAATTTTTTCTACTTGTTTTTTCTTTTTTTAAAAATTGCTCTGCATTTTGATATGTTACACTATTAATAATAATATCATCTAATAATGGATTTAAATTATTGATATTATTGAAATATGCCGCTTCGTCTCTATTAAAATATGATGAATTATTTTTATCAATAATTTTATATCCATTATTAACCACTAAATTAAATTTATCATTTAGAGCAATTTTATTATTTACACTTCTTCTTGCTCCATCATTTAACCGGCTTAAAATTTGGAGGTATGCCCTACTCTCTAATTCATTAGTTAAAATTAATTCTATAAAACTTATTTCAATTTCGGTGGGAATACGACCCAATTGGGATGTAATAAATTTTATGTCAAGTTCAGATAATTGTAGGTCATTATTTATCATGTAATTCCATTAAGTAATCTCTAATTCAGTAAATACGTTTGATATATCATTCCAATTGAATCCCTTTCGAATTAATAAATCATATATTCGTTTTTTTGTTTTTTGATCAATCTTTGTTCCGGGCTGTATCTTTTTTTTATCTAGCAAAAGCTTAATTAAATCGCTAACTGGATATTTTTCATATACATTGAATATAGCTTTTTCTAAGATTTCTTCATCAATTTTATGCGGAATAAATTCAACTCTCAGAGCCAATTGTCCAATTTTCTTACTCTTTACTTTATCACGAGCGAAGGCATTTGCAAATTCAACGTCGTTTAAATATCCCATTTTAAGTAATTTATTAATCGTATCATCAATGATATTATTAGGATATTTTTTCTTAATTAATCTATCTCGCATTTCATTAATACTGCGCATTCGATAAACTAATAACCGAAGTGCTGAGTTATGGACTTTTACTTTTAATTCATCATCTAATAATTTATTATATGAATCATCAGTTAATTCTGAGCCGGCAGTAAAATTATATGATATAAAAACGTCTTCGGAAATACCGAAGACGCTTCCATCATCAAATATTAAGGTTTTACGCTGTGGATTGCTAACCTGCGATTGAATTTCAATAATTTTACGCTTCGACATCCTCCGTCTCTTCCACACCTACAAATGCTTTTACCTCATTTAATACTTTTTCTAATTCTTTAGGATTTTCTTCCAAATAGCTTTTGGAATTTTCTCGCCCTTGTCCAATACGTATATCTCCATATGAGAACCATGAACCGGTTTTTTGAATTATATCACCTTTCACAGCTAAATCTAAAATATCGCCAATATAAGAAATACCCTTTCCGTACATTATATCAAATTCTGTCATTTTGAACGGAGCTGCTACTTTATTCTTAACAACTTTTACACGAGTACGATTACCGATTACATCGGTACCTTCCTTGATTGAAGTAACTCTTCGAATGTCCATCCGAATTGATGTATAAAATTTCAATGCTCTTCCGCCCGGAGTTGTCTCGGGATTTCCAAACATTACGCCAATTTTTTCACGTATTTGATTAATAAATATTACACATGTATTAGATCTACTTACTGTGCCCGTTAATTTACGTAAAGCTTGTGACATTAAGCGTGCCTGCAAACCCATATGTGAATCACCCATGTCTCCTTCCAGCTCAGCACGTGGAACAAGAGCTGCAACAGAATCAACTACAATTAAATCTATTGCACCGCTACGAACTAATGTCTCCGTGATTTCAAGGGCTTGCTCGCCCATATCTGGTTGCGAGATCAGTAATTCATCAATATCTACACCTAATTTCTTAGCATATTGCGGATCTAAAGCATGTTCAGCATCTATAAATGCAGCAAATCCTCCAGCCTTTTGTGCTTCAGCTATGATATGCAAGGCCAATGTAGTTTTTCCACCCGATTCAGGTCCAAATATTTCAATTATACGTCCTTTAGGAACCCCGCCTACACCCAAAGCTATATCTAATGAAAAACAACCTGTCGATATAACATTTCCACCATATACCGGTTTATTATCTCCCAAGCGCATTAATGAGCCCTTTCCAAATTGTCTATCAACTTGTGAAATTGCTAGATCAATAGCTTGTGATTTTTTTTCTTTTACATCTCCCATCATAATTCTCCTATTTGGAATTTTCACCTAAATAATGTGTTCCTAAAATACTATAAATTGGTCCATTTGAAAACAATTCACTACTCATAAATCTAATTCGATTAATATTAAATTTTATTGGTTCAAAACTTGTATTCATAAAATTTGTTATATCCAGTGTATCTTTTGCCGGAATTTTAACACGAGCCAAAGTGATGTGAGGAATGTAATCCTTTTCATCTAATTGGAATCCCAATATCTCCAATCTAATATTTAAATCTGCAACAAATTTTTGTAATCTACCAACATTCCCTTCTACACCTAACCAAAGTACTCTTGGACTTTCAATTTTTGGAAAACATCCGGTACCTTTTATCTCAAGTTCCATCACTGAATGATTAACAACTACCTCATTCAATATATTATTTATTTCATCCGTTGCTTCATGTGGTGTATGACCTAAAAATTTTAAGGTTAAGTGTATATTGCCTGGATTTACCCAGTTTACAATATCCTTAGTAGATTTTACTGTGGTTTTTAGCATCCTACTTAAACTAACAATACCATTCGGTAAAGTAACCGATATAAAAGTTCTTAGCAAACGTTCGCTCATTTTAATAATTGTAATCTTAACATATTCAATGCAGTTTGACTGCTTAATAATTTATTAGCTTTTCGTTCTTTTAAAAATTGAAATCTTTTAACGATTAGCTTATCCTTTATCGCTAAGCCGATATAAACTAAACCGACTGGTTTCTCATCAGTTCCACCTGTGGGGCCGGCTATGCCGGTTATTCCAACACCAATATCTGTTTGAAACTTTTCTTTAATTCCCTGAGCCATTTCCCCGGCTGTTTCTTCACTAACAGCACCATACATAATTAATGTATCTTGTTTCACCCCAACTTTTGAGACCTTTATATCATTACTGTAACTAATAACGCCGCCAAGCAAATATTCTGAACTTCCCGAGACATTTGTCAATCGATGTGCCAATAGTCCTCCGGAACAAGATTCTGCAGTAGCTATTGTTAATTTACTATCTATCAGCAGTTTAGCTACAGCACCTTCAAGTGTATCTTCATCGTATCCATATATTTTCTCAGCTAATATTTTATCAATGTCTCTTACAATTTGATCTACTAACTTCTTATCTTTTGAAAATAGTCGGATGTCAACTCTGTAAAGTTTAGGCAGAAATGCCATTTTGACATCTTTGCTATATTTTGCTATTAAGTGTTCTAGCTTTTCAGCAATTGCGGATTCACCCATTCCAATTGTACGGATGGTTTTAGTATGTATATCAATTCCAGAATCAGTTTTAATAATTGGAATTATAGTTGATTCCATCATTGCCTTCATTTCTGTGGGAACTCCTGGTAGCGCGAAATATTTAGTACCATCCTTTTTATAATACAGTCCTCGTGCAGAACCAACAGGATTAGTAATTACATCTCCATTACTTGGTTTGGTAGCTTGATTTCTATTCTTCTCAGGTATTTGGATATTTCTTTTTGCAAATCTCTCTACTAACCAACTCCAATATACTTCATCAAATATTGGTTTTGAATTAAAATATTTATAAAATGCCGATGGTGTGACATCATCGTGCGTGGGTCCAAGTCCACCCGTAACAATTATATGAGTAAATTTATTTTGAGTGAGATAGGTTAAATATTTTACAATTTCTACGCTATTATCCCTTATTGTTATATTTGTATCAACTTCTATCCCAATTTTAAGTAATTGCTGACCAATCCATGCTGCATTAGTATTTAAAGTAAATCCGGTTAGAATTTCATCACCTATAGTTAAAACAGCTAATTTCATACAATCCATGCTCGTAAAACACTGATGATCGCTAATGCATAAATACCTGCCAACACGTCATCCGCCATTATTCCAAACCCACCTTTGATTCTATCTAACGCACTAATTGGATATGGTTTCCAAATATCAAATACTCTAAAAAGTATAAACGCTACTAATCCCCACAGCACTGTTTTAGGTAGAAATAATAGTGCTATCCACTGTCCAACCCATTCATCTATTACTATAATTGATGGATCTTTAGTTGATAAATAGTTTTCAGTAACACTTGATACATACGCTCCAAGTACAAATATTACTGCAATTAATACAATGAAAGTAAAGGTTGAAGCAAAACCAATAATCCAATACCATACGATTAAGGCAGCCAAACTACCCCACGTTCCCGGCGCAATTGGAAGATATCCAATTTTAAATACAGTTGATAAACAATTTGCTAGTTTAATTTTCATAAATTTGATACGAATTCGACCAATCGAACATAATTAGTCTAGGTTAGAAAGTTTTTAATAATCAAACGATTCTTATATAAATATGAAATACCTGTCCATATGGTAAAACCGGTAGCTAATAAAGCGAAGTAATAAATGATTCTATTAACTAATATAAAATTAATTACTTCCCTTAACCAACTATAACTGAATATTTGTATGCTTAAAAATAGTAGAATAAATATAATGACGGATATTTGCGTTGTGGTTTTCGCCTTAGCGATCTTGCTGGTTATCATTGTTAATCCCTTTGATTCCATTGCCATGCGTAAGCCTGTTACAAATAAATCACGGAATATAATTAATCCAACCATCCAAAATGGTACAAGCTTCATAATTGCAAATGAAATAAATGCCGAACTAACTAATATTTTATCAGCTAAAGGGTCAAGGAATTTACCATGACGAGTAACTTGATTGAATTTTCTTGCGTAATATCCATCAATAGCGTCTGTAATGCTCGCCACGATAAATATAAATAGAGCCCATATTCTTGCATACTCATTTTCATAAAATAAACAGATTATAAATAACGGCGTTAGTAATATTCTAAATATTGTTAACACATTAGGGACGTTTATCTTCATATACTTGTCCTTCCTTCTAAAGCTCGAGTTAGGGTTGCTTCATCGGTATATTCAATTGCGCTGCCAACAGGAATTCCCCTTGCTAGTCGAGTTATTTTAATATTCTTTTCACTAAAAAGTTTATTGATATATAAAGCTGTTGTATCTCCCTCTATACTTGGATTTGTAGCAAGAATAATCTCTGTATTTTCTTTGACTCTGTCTATTAACTTATTCAGATTTAGATCATCAGGTCCAATCCCATCTAAAGGTGAGAGGATCCCCCCAAGCACATGATAAACACCCCTATAGGAACTCGATCTTTCAAAAACAAATATATCTTGTGAATCTTCAACAACACAAATTATATCTTGATTTCTTTTAGGATCAGTGCAAATACTGCATGGATCATTTTCAGTTATTCCACCACAAATCGTACAAAATCTAATCTTTGTCTTAACATTAATAATCGATTCCGCAAGCTCTGCGGCTTCAGGTCTATCATATTTCATTACGTAAAAAGCCATTCGTTGCGCAGTTTTTTTTCCGATTCCCGGAAATCTTGAAAACCTATCTATTAATTGCTGAACGCTCTGTGGATATGAACTCATTAATCAACTTAATCCCGGAATATTCATTCCACCCAACATGTTGCCTGTAACAGCATTCATTCTACTTTGTGACTCTTCCAAAGATTTACTTAAAGCATTGTTAACTGCTGAAATAATAAGGTCTTCCAACAGTTCCTTATCCTCCTTAATTGCCTCAGGATCAATAGTTAATTCTAAAAGTTGCTGTTTGCCATTCACAACAACTTTAACCATCCCGCCACCGGAATCTGCGGATATCGTAAGCTCGTCTAAATCGTTTTGTACTTCTTCAATTTTCTTCTGAACATCACGAGCTTGTTTTAGCAGTTGAGCCATATTTCCTTTATTAAACATTTGTTCTCCTAATTTATTATTTCGCCATCGAATAATTCGATTAATTTTGCCGTTGTTTTGTAAATCTTTTGATCATCTATTTTTTTTTCAACGTCTTTATCTTTCGATGATTTTAATTCCCCCTTCAAAAAAACAATTTTTAACGGTTGATTGTAAATTTTCTCTAAATATTTATCAATTACAGCTTTATTCTTTTCTAATGTTCTAAAGTTAAAGTTATTACCATTAACTAATTTAATTTCGAGTCGATTTCCAATAATCTGCACAATCTCGCAATGAGATAACACATTACCAACCGATGGTCTTTCTGAATTTATTTCATCAATGAAATCTTGCCACTTATTATAAATACCATCTATGTTAATGTCTATATTCACAATTGGTTCAATTTTTGGTTCAGAAATTGTTTTAATTATTTCTTTTCCTTCCCTAACCCCGCTTTCCTCTTTAACTGCTTGTTTAGTAATCGGTTTTTCCAACGATACCTTCGGTGCTACGGGTATATGTTGTTTTTGTTCTAATATTGGTTTATTGGTTGGATTTTGAAATTTTCCAATTAGTGATTCAATTGTAACAGTCGAATCCATTTCTAGCAATTTGAGCATTGATAACTCGACTAATATGTGCGGTTGAACAGCTCGTTTTATTTGTGGTTCTACTTCAGTAATTACTTTAGATATTCTTAGCATATCTTTAATATTACAGGATTTGGCGGTTTCAATATATTTAGTTTTTAGATCATCATTTAGTTCAAACGCATCTAAGCCGTTTTCAATTGTGGCAATCATCATATTTCGGATATGCCTATTTAAGCCTGTCACAAATTCCTGTAAAGGCATTCCTTTGGATTTTATTTCAGCGAGAATGTCAATAAGTACTTTACCACTTTTTGTTTGTAATGCTTCAATAATATTAAAATAAATATCGATAGGTATTAGTCCAAGTACCTTATTCACGCTTTCGATTGAAATCTTGTCACCTGAGTATGCAATTACTTGATCTAATATGCTTAAAGCATCGCGCATACTGCCATCGGCCTTTTCGGCGATAATTCTTAGTGAATCGATGTCGATCTCAATTTTCTCTTTTTTTAATACAAATTTGATTTGTTCACTAATTGTATGTATAGTAATACTATTAAAATCAAAACGTTGGCATCGCGAAATAATAGTTGCTGGTACTTTATAAATATCCGTTGTTGCTAATATAAATTTTCCATGCTCGGGCGGTTCTTCCAAGGTACACAATAATGCATTGAATGCCGGTGTAGTTAGCATATGCACCTCATCAATTATAAAAACTTTGAATTTTGAATTAATAGGAGCATATTGAATCGCTTCGCGCAATCCGCGAATTTCTTCGATTCCGCGATTAGAGGCTCCATCAATTTCGAGAACATCCATATTCCTACCATCAGTAATTTCTATGCAATTTGAACATTTATTGCATGGATTACCAGGGTTTTCCATACAGTTCAATGCTTTTGCGACTAATCTTGCCGTTGTTGTTTTACCTACTCCTCGTGGACCGGTAAATAAATAGGCTTGAGAAACCTTGTCTTTTTTTAAAGCGTTAGTGAGCGTTTGAGTGACATGCTCTTGTCCCACTACCTCATCGAAGGTTTGCGGACGATATTTTAATGATAATACTAAATATGACATAATTGATAATTTACACTTTTAAATGCAAAATCAAGGTGTGTAATTTATTAATAATTAGTGACTATATAATGGAAAAATTAGGTCGTGCATCAATGATTGACAAATCGGTAAATCTATAGTAAAATAATAGTTAGCTCCACTTCAGCAGTCCACCGGCACATGGCTCAAATCTTTTACCGCTGCTTCCTTCCAGACCTGACGGAGTTCAAAGACGAATCATTGCGATGGATTGAAGCTTCAACGCCACTTTTTATTTCAAATAAATCTCGATAATGCCGCTCAGAGATTTTCAATCCTGCTATAGCGGATTGCAGGTTACAGGGCACCGCTAACTCCCCATCTAGCACGACCAATTGTATTTTTTTTATTGTGGAGCCGACGGGGATCGAACCCACGACCTCAGCATTGCGAACGCTGCGCTCTCCCAACTGAGCTACGGCCCCAATATGTAAAATTACGGATTAATAATTATATATTACAATTCAATGAAAGTAATACTATAAAAAATGCCAACTGATCTAATTACAATAATTCAATTGGCATTTTTTTATAACTTATATATTATATTATATCAACCTAGAAAGAGGTTAGTTAGGAATATCCGTTAAACTCTTCACCAATAATATCGCTATCATATTTGTGCCACTTCCTTTCCCATTCAGTCAATTCCGGCGGAACCGACATCTGGCTAGGTTTATTAGCTGGTTTATTTGTCACAGGTTCTTTAACAGCTGATTCCCTGTTCTGTCGCATAGATTTTAATTGCTCTAATCTCTGCTCTTCCCTTATTATAGCTATTGAAGGACGCAATATTGAAGTTGAAACCGTTTCACTTTGACTTGATTGTCCTGTTAATGATTTTTTATTAGGTATTTCTATATCAATTTCTATTTCTTCTGCTGTTGCAGATTCTTTAGGTAACTGTTTTTTTAATTCTGAAGCTTGAGTTTGCATTTGATGCAGTCTTTCTGACTTAATTTTAGCATCTGCAATGTCTTTTTCAGAAACAGATTTTTGAATATTGGTTATTTTTTCGCTGATTCTTTTTGTTATTTCTTCAGATTTTCTAGATATTTTAGGTCTAATATCAGATTTTATATCTATTAATTCAATTTTGGCATTATTTTGAATTGAGATAGATTTCAAACGATTAACTTCAAGATCATGAACAATATTGGGTAGATCAGTTTTGAAATTCTGTACAGCTTTATTGATTCTTTCGAATAAGGCTTCTTGGACCGGACCACCATATCCGCCATTTATTTTTTTTATAAGATAACCAAATTTTTCTACAAAGTAGACTTTTTCAGGATCCAAAACCCCAATTTGATTATCACTTTTGTTAAGTGTTCTCACTTTTCCCCCTACTAACAAAAGGGATTATTTCCCCGTTTAAAAATTAATCTATCAATTTAATGATTTCCTCTAATTCAGGAAACCTTCCTAACTGCTTTTTTGAAAATACTAATTTATCATTTTTCTGAAACTCGAAAACTCCGCCCCCTGACGGAACAAGTTTTAACTCTGAAATAGCATTTCCATACCTTTCTAACAAATCGCTTGCCATCCTGGCAGCTCTAGGTAAATAGTTTCACGCGTTGCAGTATTCAATCGATAGTCTCACCAATGCTCCTATACTTCCTCACCATAAAGCAGTTAATCTTAAATACTTATACTAATTGTATGCAAGTATTATTTTGAAAGTAAATAATCACGCACTAAAAGTGCGATTGACATATATGATTGATCATTGTCGGACATTCCTAGTTCACACATTCTGCTTGATGAATAGCCAACTAATTTGCGTTCTTCTGATGTTAATTGGTCTTTATTAAATTGTACAGCATTTTTAGTTAATTGTGGAATAATCATACCCCGATCACCTGCAAAACCACAGCAATTACTATTTTCTGGTAAGATAACTTTCTTTGCACATCTTTTTGCAATTGTATCCATTAATAACATATGATCCATTTTTTGTGTTGAACAAGTTGGATGGATAACAATTTCTTTATCGAGTGGTTTAATATTTTTATCCTTGGTGGCGCTCTCTAAAAATGGAATCATATCAATAAATTTAAGTTTTTTCCATTTACTATTTATTTCCAATGATATATTTTCACTTGGATGCAAAAACTTATATGTACAAGGTGATGTATCGACCACTATTGAAATCCTACCTTGATCGGATGCTTCGTACAACAAACTTATTGTCTTTTCAAACATATCAATTTCTGAAGTATAAAAACCTTTTGAACTAAAGGGTGTGCTACAACAGGTGTCATCGATTTTATCGGGAATAATTAATTTGATTTCAGCTAATTCTGCGATTTGCCCCATAACATCAATTAATGATTGATTTTCTGCGTCTGCACCCAATGCACGACTAATGCATGATGGATAATAAATAAACGATTTACCATTACCATATTCATTTTTCTTTGGAATATTTCTAATAGCTGCAATCTTGGTATTCCAAGCAGGAATTTTATACTTTGAAGTCTTGTTAGCCCAAATAAAAGTACTATCTAGCACTCTTGAACCAAAGAGTTTTGTATTGAGATATAAAATTTTTAGTAAGAATTTGATTGACTTTGTTGTAAAACCAAAATGATTTGATATCCAAGCTGCAACTAATATCCCAAATCTGCCACTATTTTGATTACGCAAATCCTGGACAAATTCTCCGGTATTAATATTTACCGGGCAGCCTGTTGCACACATTCCATCAACAGCACAGGTCATTTCTGTATAAAAATTATATTCACTTTTTAGCTTATTGGATAATGTAGTTTCTCCAGAGATTTGCATCTCTAACTCTCTACTTACACCTATTCTTTGTCGCGGAGTAAATGTAAATCCTCTTGATGGGCAAACTGGTTCACAAAACCCGCACTCTACGCACAAATCAATTTTAGCATTAACATTCGGCATTGATTTAAGATTTTCAATGTGGATTTTGCTATTATTATTTAAAATAACTCCCGGATTCAAAATATTGTCAGGGTCGGCTAATTTTTTAATTTTCCACATAATTTGGTAAAGTTCACTCCCCCATTCAAGCTCCACAAAAGGAGCCATATTTCTCCCAGTGCCATGTTCCGCTTTTAGCGAGCCGTTGTATTTATTTATCGTCATTTTCACTACTTCATCAATCATACATTTATAATTGCTCACGCCTTCTTGAGAATCCAAATCAATTGACAAATTAAAATGTATATTACCGTCTTTAGCGTGACCAAATACCACAGCATCGTAAAAATTCCATTTTGCAAATATGCGATGTAAATCAGTTATAGCTTCACCTAAGTTTTCAATATCGAAACAAATGTCTTCAGTTATCACACTCGTGCCGGGTTTTCTGAAAGAACCAACTGTGGTGAATAAGTTTTTACGGATTTTCCAAAGTTTTAATCTATTATTTTCTTCTTTTTCAAAATTTCCAGCCAATGAACCCTTAAATTTCTTTATTACAGATTTTAGATTCTCCTCTAAATCGATCAATACATTTGCTGAATCTTCCTGAAATTCACAAAGTAATGCAGAAGAACCTATAGGCAATGAATCTATTCCATATGGTGAATCATCTAAATATTGCGCGGTTTTTAAGCATGCATAATCCATTAACTCAAGAGCTTTAATACCCATACTTTTGATGTCATGTATTGCGCTACAAGCATTTATTATTGATGAAAATATAATTAATCCAGTTGATTTATAGGGAGGATCAGGCACGGTTTCTAATTCAATATTTGATATGAATGCCAAAGTACCCTCAGAGCCAACTAGCAAATGCGCAAAAATATCCAATGGATGTTCATAGTCTAAAAACGAGTTTAGCGAATAGCCAATCGTGTTTTTTATACGATATTTATCTAATATTTTATTTTGTAATAAGCCTTTTTCAAGAATATTTTTTCTAATTATAATCAGTCCATCGGAAAGCACTTTCTCTTTTACAACAAACTTATCATAGTATTGTTTATTCGACGTATCATAAATATTTCCATTCGACAGAATAAACTTTATATTTTTTACAGTATTGTAGGAATTACAAGGCCTTCCTGTTGTCATGCCGGAAGCATTATTAGCAACAATGCCACCTATTCGAGCAGCTTTCATTGACGCCGGGTCTGGTCCTAATCTTCGTTGATATTTCTGTAACCTCTGATTAGCATGCTCACCAATAACACCCGGCTCTAATAATATAGATTTTCCATTGTTTTTTACTTCAATATTTTGCCAATCATATGCAATTTCAGCAATTATACCATTAGTAACAGTTTGTCCGGATAGTGAAGTGCCAGTTGCCCTGAAGGTAACTGATTTATTATCATCATTAGCGTATTTGAACAATTGCTGTATATCTGCATCATTCTTTGGACGGACTACCAACTCTGGTAATAATCGGTAGATACTCGCATCCCTGGAATATGCGAGCCTATCAATATCACGATTCAGTAGAATATGTTTATCAAGATAATCAGTTATTGCCATTGATTTTTAGATGAAATAGTTAATCCCCTAATTATCAGATACTTGATAATTAGGGGACTCTTTAACTATTTTTACTTCGTGAGGATGGCTTTCTTTAATTCCTGCCGTAGATATTTGTATAAATTTTGAGTTTTTACCAAATTCTTTAATAGTTTTAACTCCGCAATATCCCATCGCTGACTTAACGCCACCTAATAATTGATGAATTGCATTACTTGCAGCACCTCTAAAAGGAACCATGCCTTCAATCCCTTCAGGGACTAATTTGGTTGCCTCTGTTCCTTCTTGAAAATATCTATCACCACTACCATGACTCATTGCACCTAAAGATCCCATACCTCGGTATGCTTTGTATTGTCTACCTTCGTATAGAATTGTTTCGCCAGGACTTTCTTCCATACCGGCCAATAGACTGCCTAACATTACGGCATCAGCACCTGCTGCAATCGCTTTAGCTACATCGCCGCTATACCTTATACCGCCATCTGCGATAACAGGAATGTCATGTTTTCTTGCTTCATCAACTCCGTCCATTGTTGCTGAAAGCTGTGGAACTCCAACTCCCGCAATAATCCTTGTCGTACAACTTGCACCGGCACCGATTCCAATTTTCACAGAATCCACACCGCTTTCGATTAATGCCTTAGTTCCATTTCTCGTAGCAACATTGCCTGCAATCAGAGCAGTATTTCCAATTTTAGATTTAATTTTTTCAATAGTTTTTAAAACTCCCTTGGAGTGGCCATGAGCTGTATCGATTACCACTGCATCTACACCAGCTTCGTGCAAAGCAATCGCTCTTTCAATAGCATCATTACCAACACCAACAGCCGCTGCAACACGCAATCTTCCTCTATCATCTTTGCAGGAATTAGGGAATTCTTCATTTTTTTGAATATCTTTTACAGTAATCAAACCAACTAATGCACCATTTTTATCGACAACTAATAATTTTTCTATTCGATGTTTCTGCAAAATTTCCTTTGCAGTCTCCAAAGTAGTACCAATTGGAACTGTAATTAAATTTTTAGATGTCATTCTTTTTGTAACAGATAATGAGAGATCCTTTTCAAATCTTATATCTCTATTAGTGAGGATACCTTTCAGCTTTTTCCCCTGAATCACGGGAAGTCCGCTAATATTATATTTTGTCATTAATATTTTTGCATCGCCAATAGACTGAGATAAATCTAGTGTTATCGGATTTATAATCATTCCGCTTTCCGATCGCTTAACAATATCAACCATTTCAACTTGTTTAATAATACTTAAATTTTTGTGTATAACGCCCATCCCTCCGGCCCGCGCTAATGCGATTGCCATTGCGGACTCCGTAACTGTATCCATCGCTGCGCTTAAAATTGGAATATTTAACTTAATCGACTTAGTTAATCTAGTTGATAAATCAACATCTCGTGGCAGGACAGATGATTTCTGAGGAACGAGTAACACATCATCAAAAGTTAGGGCATATTCAAATGGAGGACGATTTGTCATAATGAATTAGATGATTTTAACTTTTTTTAATACTGCTTTTACGATTTTGCCGGAACGAATTAATTCAGCAATTACTTCTAAATCTTTACTATGCGAATGATCGCCATTTTGAATCTTGATATTTTTATTAATTAAATCTAAAACCGGCTTAGTACCTAAACCCTGTTTAAGTTTCTTATGAAATAATGTTGTCGCGCGAGCAGCAACCAATAATTCTGCAGCCAAGATATAAGTTACATTCTCAATAATTCTCAATGCTTTTCTACCTGCCCATGGGGCCATGCTAACGATATCTTCTTGTCCGGCAGATGTTGATATTGAATCTATGCTCGCCGGATGAGCTAATGTTTTATTTTCAGATGCTAAAGCAGCGGCAGTAACGTGAACGATCATACAACCCGATTCGATGCCGGGATTACTTACAACAAAAGGAGGAATTGCCAGTTCGATACCTTTCATAAAATAATTAATACGTCTTTCTGAGATTGCACCAATCTCACTCATTGCAATAGCAAGATTATCCATCGCTTGAGCGACATATTCTGCGTGAAAATGACCTGAACTATGTACAGTACCATCAGGCAATATCAATGGATTGTCACTCACACTATTAATTTCCTGCTCTACAAATTGTTTGCTATTTTGAAATGATTCTCGACAAGCTCCGTGTATATGCGGAATACAACGCATGCTATATGGATCTTGGATCCTTTCACAATTGTTATGCGATGCAACTATTTCACTATCTTCCAGCAAATTCCAAATATTCTTTGCAACTAATTGTTGACCTTTATGATCTTTTAATTGATGAATATCTGTAGTAAATACTTTTTTAGAGGATAAACTTGCTTCCACAGATAAAGCACCAATAATATCTGCTGTATTTAATAATGTTTCGGCTTCACTAAGTGCTTTTATTGCGAAAGCTGTTGAGACTTGAGT
>Ga0316201_10001232_pt1 | contig 16916 bp, 16 predicted proteins | sample CS6wburrow_MG_FD_204516 | JGI IMG/M metagenome (GOLD analysis project Ga0316201, IMG submission 204516) | Coastal sediment microbial communities from Delaware Bay, Delaware, United States - CS-6 worm burrow | ecosystem: Environmental > Aquatic > Marine > Coastal > Sediment | place: USA... | reverse complement strand
TTATCTCTATACCGCGAACGAAAATCTCATCGGTATCCATGAAAATATGTGATGCAAAACTGCCCACACTCTCAGCCAAGGCCGCCGTCGCGCCACCATGTAACACCCCATCAGGTTGATGGACCCTGGAGTTTACTGGCATTCTCGCTGTCAAGGTGTCTTCACCATAATCCACGATCTCAATACACAAGGTTTCCATTAAGGTATTCTTGCAAGCTTCATTTGCTTCCTGTAACATTTGTTCTTTAGATAGTAGCATATAATTCGGTATTTTCGTGTATCAAAAGTACAAATAATGAATACCACCGAAAAGGAAATATCTTATCAAAGTACTAACAGTTATTCAACGCTTAATTCCTTGAACAAAAAGACCAAGAATGTATGGTTCGTTTGTCATGGCATGGGCTACTTAAGTCGCTTTTTCTTGAAGTATTTCAAGCAATTGAATCTAGATGAAAATTATATCATAGCACCACAAGCCCAGGGAAAATATTATATACCGCCAAAATTCAAACATGTTGGCGCTAGTTGGCTCACCAAGGAAAACACTATAAGGGAAACTGAAAACGTATTACGGTATTTTGATGCTATCTGGGAAACTGAACAGATTCCTGAGAACTTGAATATCATTGTTTTAGGATATTCGCAAGGCGTTTCTGTCTCCATGCGCTGGGTTGCTAGTCGACAAATAAATTGCCATCAATTGGTTATGATGTCTGGAGGAATCCCTAAAGAATTGACATCAAAGGATTTCTCCTTTTTGAAAGCCATTAAAGTATCTCATATTTATGGCACTAAAGACGAATATCTAAACGACCAACGTATTACCTATGAAACTGGTCGAAGTACGGAATTGTTTGGAGATAAGGTGACTGTCATTCCTTTTGATGGAAATCATGAAGTGAATGTGGAGTTAATAAATCAACTTGTTTAACTGTCATTCCGCACTACGATGCGGAATCCACAATGAGAATTCATAAAAAATTAGATTGACCCGCTACGCTCGCAATGACGATAATTATGAAAACACCGATCCTAGAAAATGACCATGCCAAACTAACATTGTTAGATTTAAGTAACTACGAACTTGTTAGTGAGATAGCGCAGGAAAAAAATCTCATTCACTATTCACCTTCTGATATTTCAACACCAGGAAAATTAAGCGATTATGTAAAAAATGCCGTAGATGGTTATTACCAAAAAACTTCGATCCCTTTCCTTATTTATGATAAACAAAAAAAAGCAAACGCTGGTAGTACGCGTTTTGGATTGATAGATTGGCACAACAAAGTCCTGCATATAGGCTGGACATGGCTTGGACATGAATTTCAAGGCACTGGATTGAATAAAGCTGTCAAGCACCTAATGTTAGATTATGCCTTCGACAATCTTGATTTCGAGAAAGTAGAATTCAGGATAGATGAGCGCAACAAAAGATCCAGAAAAGCAGTGGAAAAACTGGGAGCTAAACTTGAAGGTGTTTTGCGAAGCAATATTCTAATGATAGATGGTTTTAGACGCAATACCTGCTGCTATGGCATTCTCAAGAGCGAATGGGAGGCCAAGAGATCTTGAAAATCATTACATTAATGGTACAACATCATCCAATTTCAATTCCTCATCAATAAGGTCCACTACTACATCAATTTCCCTTAATGCCTTATTATAAATAGAATCCTTCGCGGTTGTTAGATAAATACTCTCAATGAAAAAATTCTGTATTTCAACACCGTAAAGAGCTTCTGGTTCAACTGGTTTGGCGGTAGCATAATTTATTACACCACGCAATTGAGGGGACAATTCGTTGATTATAATTTCCCAATGAATATTTTCTAGTTTATTTATAAAAATATAAGTGTTCTCTAACTTCTGAATGGAACTCGTGATTCGATCATTTTTTAGAATCTTTAGGTCTCCACTGTTCACTAAGGTTTCATAAATATTACTACTCCTATGAAAGTCTGAGTATTGTGATAATCCCATGGTAATCATCGCTAACGAATCAGCTTTAACAAGATTCTGCTCCATGATGATCTTATTACCATACTCATAGATACTGGAATAATAAGCATTCTTCCCTTTCACCTTTGTCAATTCGTTTTTATCGTCCAATACTTGACGCTTTATATTGAGATATGATTTTTGTTCATTCTCTTTTTCAATTCTCAAATTGTTACCATTATTAATGGATAAAGCAATTAGGATTCCAATAACGACTAAAATGATCTCGCCAACGGCATACACCAGATACTTGATGACCTTATGTTCCCTTAAGGAATCTTTCCGTATGTTCTTAAAGATTTTAGTCATGCAAATTGTGCAGAATTATTACAGTTATTTATTCCCATTGGATTAAAAGTCGAGATAACAACTCCCAAGCCGATTCCTAGAATTGTATAAACCACGATTACTAAATGAGTCGATTGCACCTAAATAAGCCCAACGTTTAGGCCGATGAGTGTTGTTAAGACAATTGCCTAAGAACTTTCTTCATCTATATCAATTACAATGAATTATACGTTTGGTTTAATCACTGAAATTAAGACACAAACCATGAATGGCATATGATAAATATCATCCTTGAAACACATCTCAGATTTAGGGCTAAATGAAACCTCAAAACTGACATATATCATTGTGCAACTGGGTGTTATTTACCAAATTTATGTATTAATCAAAATTTAGTGTCATGGAAAAAACAGATAACACCCACTTTATGGACAAGGTCGTTGATTCCCTTAGGAAAGCGGCTGTTGAGATTGAGGAATTCCAAGTTCAGGCTGCACTTGGAAAGGCTGAAGCGCATGATGCCTATGAAGGCGCAAAGAAACGCTTCAACAAGTTTATCAATGATAGCAAATCGAAAGTCCACGAAGGAAAGGAACAGGTAAATGAGATCAATGCCAAATTGGATGAAATCCGGGTACAATTAGCTTTAGGCAAGGCGGAGACCAAAGAGAAATTCTTAGAACAAAAGAAACTTCTACTTACATCGCTTAACGAGTTGGAAACCAAGATCAAAAGCAATCCAACCATTAACCGAATGTACGCGTTCATGCAGATCGAGATCGAGAAGTTCAAGGTAAAATTGGATGTTCTAGAAGAAAAATTCGAAGAAGGCAAAGAAAGTGCTAAAATGGCTTTTGAGAAAGGCAAAACGGAATTTGATGCAATCATCAATGGGATCAAAGAGAAAAATGACAAAAAACAAGATACAAAATGGGAACATTTCCAATCTGAGATCTCTGAAGCGTTCACTCATTTAAAACGCGCATTTGAGCCTTCGGCTTAAACTCATTTCTTAAAAATAAAAAAAGCACAATGTTTCAACATTGCGCTTTTCTTTTGTGCCATAATAAGTCATTTGATCAATCATCCCAAACACCTGAATCGTCGTGATCACCTTTGCGTAAGTCACGCAACATTCCAATAGCCAATATCGCGGCAATAATAATACAAACGATTCCGATTACAGAGAAACTTCCCCATAGTGGTTGGGTCTCTGAAATAATGAACAGTGTTGCCCCAACAATAAGAGCGCTCATAATGAAAGCCGTGATGATCTGTTTCGTGACGCGATGTATTGTGTGCACCATCGGATCAATGCCCTTATGTGTTATATCCACTTTCACTAGGCCACTATTTATTTTGCGTATGGCGTTCTTTAGGTCACGAGGGAATTCCTCCATGTAATTACCCAACTCGTAAAGTGAATTTAGGGTTTTCTCTCCAATCTTGGTAGGACTGAATTTCTTGGAAATCACTTTCAAGAGATAAGGTCTCACCATCGCAAATTGGTCCAGATCTGGGTCAAGTTTTTGGATAACACCTTCAATAGTGACCAATGACCGAGCAAAAAGATAGAAATGTGCTGGTACCTTTAGACCATGAGCTACGATGATATCCTTGAGTTCCAGCATTATCGTACTCATCTCGTTTTTGTGTATCGCACGTACATAATGCTTTTCCACGAATTCATTAATATCGAATTCCAGTTCCCTTATGTTCTCGATGGCCTGATTATTCGATAAGCGTTGTAAGGCTTTAATGATCTTGTTTACGTCTCTTCGTGTTATAGATAGGAAAAGCTGTCCGAAAGTTTGAATATCCCTCGGAAGCATACTTCCCATCATACCAAAATCCAAGTAACAGATATGCGAATTGGGCAATACCAAAAGATTTCCGGGATGGGGATCCGCATGAAAGAAACCATATTCAAATATCTGCTTGAAATATGTTTTTGTCAATCTATGAGCAATGATTTTCGGATCAAGGTGCTTTTCCTTAAGTGCCGCAATATGATCGATCTTGATCCCGGACATGAATTCCAATGCAAGGACTTTATCTGTGGTGAACTCCTGATAGACCTTGGGAGCATGTGCATATTGATCATGACTTTGGTCTTGGGTAATATTATTATAGAAGCGTTGTACATTAATGGACTCGTGAATAAAATCGAGCTCCTTCATTATGGCTTGCTCAAAATTACGTACAAGACCAACAGGCTCAAAGCTCTTGAGCGATGGTATGCGCTTGGCCAATATCTCAGCGATATTGTACATAAGCTTGATATCCTGAATGATCGTTTCTTTAATACCGGGACGCTGAATCTTCAAGGCTACGCGTTTACCAGAATGTAAAGTGACTAAATGAACTTGTGCCATGGACGCGGATGCGAAAGGTGTTGAATCGAACCAAGCGAATAATTCATCTACATCGCCCTTAAGTTCGGATTCCACCATTTCTTTGGCAAGCTTTTCTGGCATTGGAGGCACCTTGTCTTGAAGTTTTTCCAATTCAAGGATCAAATTGGCTGGAATCAGTTCTGTATGGTTACTCATGATCTGGCCAAACTTCACGAATGTAGGGCCGAGTTCTTCACAGACCAAGCGCATTTTCTCCCATTTATTAAAAGCCAGGGCATGCTTTCGAGATGCTCGTGGCACCAAACTGCGTACAAAACCATACTTCTTATACTTCTCGAGATAATAGACCAAGTCCTCAAAACCATACTTTAACAGTACCTTAAGTATCTGATTGTATCGCGCTGCTGAACGATATTTGCCTTTTATGTCGGGATAGATGCTCATATCAGGTCTTCTTTTCAAGATGATTCAATCGTGCTTCTAACAAGGCAATTGCGGCATCGGAAGCTTCCAGTTTTTCATGTAGGGCCTTGATCTCATCCAAATGTGCAATATTCATTTTTTTATAAAAGGTAACCACCGTTTCTTCGATCTTCTGCTCCAGTTCATCTTTCAATTGACCAGCCTTTACTATGATCTTATCCATGAATTCCAATTCATTGCCATCAGCGTCTAAATTGTTTCCGTTTATTCCATCTGTTTTTGTGTCATAAAGATCTTGGATCCTATCAATCAAATGAGTGTCTTTGGCCAGGAAATAAAGGCTGGATGACAATGTGATCAATTCTATAAGAGTCTTGGTTTTCATAGGTTGACGTATTTGTGGTGGGTATACCTCAAATATATCACTCATGATCTGGTTTTAAAATGATTTAAATCATATATGAATTCTATTTCAGAGGGTTCAGGGTAGTGCGTATCTTAAAATACAACAGAAAAAGAAAGGAATTTAAACTGTTCTTTGGAATTTCTTGTTTTTTTCCTTTAAAACAGCGAGTTGTTCTTCCAAAAATGAAATGGCACTTTCCGTCTTATGGCTGGCCTTTGAAGCAAAGTCCTCGAAACCTTTTTCTAAGGATTCTTTACCTGAAGCTGCTGTTTTAACTAAATCGTCTTTAACTTCTGAAGCATCATTAACGAATTGCTCCTTTATATCCTTGGCTTCTTTCTTTAATTTTTCTCGGGTTAAGCTGCCTTTCTCTGGCGCCAACAAGATGCCTAATGCTGCCCCTGCCAATATACCTAGCGCTATGGCTCCTTTATTGATGATCATGATTTTTCTTTTTTATAGTTAAACGTGTTTTACAAATAAGTCTCAAGACCCATCCATTTGTTACAAACAAATTCTGTACCAAGGGTTTATGTGACTAGGAAATAAAGCAACCCTACAAAAAACCGGATATTTTTAAAAGATGTACTTTACGTGTACGTACCTGCCTGCTGGTAGGAGGTTTTGGTTTTCGCCCGACATGCCATTCAGGCAGGTAAACACTTTGAAGTAAAGCACTTTAATTCAGGCTATTGATTACTTTAATGAGTTTTTGCTGAACCTCAGATGCAAGATCTGCCAAGTTCTCATTTTCAACGGCACTCATTGAAGTAATTGGGTCTACTGCAGAAACTTCAATGTCTCCATTTTCATGTTCTTCCACAATTACATTACATGGTAATAAAACCCCTATTTTATCTTCACTTTGCAATGCTTTATAGGCAAAATGAGGATTACATGCTCCTAAGATCCTGTAGTTTTTAAAATCAACATCTATTTTGTTTTTTAATGTCTTTTTTATATCTATTTCAGTCAGTACCCCGAATCCTTCTTTTTTCAATTCGGCTGTTACTTGTTCAATTGCTTCGTCGAAGCTCTTGCTTTCTAATACTTTATTAAAATAATAGCTCATGATTTCTTTTAATTTTATTTACAATGCACTAAAACTATTAGGATCTGGACTGTTTCAATGGTCCAAATATTACCTTACTGAAACAAGTTCAGTACTGGAAGCGAAGTTAGTCTATAAATATCATAAAGTCAACAGATTAGCTCAGAACAAGCAAAATTTTTAGAATTTGTCGCTACATCATTTTCTCTAAGATCTCTTGGTCCTCTTCCTCTAAATGAAAATAGGTTTCAAGCCATTAGATATTGAGCTCATAAAAGCTTGAACAAACTGTTTTAAGAGAACTGATTTTTCACAACTACAACAACCGTTCATTGATATACGCAATCGTTTCGTTTTCAATGGCAAGCGTTTGTTGATAAATGGTTTCAGCTTTGGCTAGAATATCATCAGCAAAGATTCGGTCTTTTATATCTTTTGCATTGATCTTTACATTGAAGTAAGCACCTAATACCGCAGTCTTTGCGCAAAGCACTCCCACGCCTGCATCAGATAGTGAATTTTGTATGCCATCCTTGATCATGGCTTGCATGACTTCTAATGACCTATAAGACGTTTCCATGACTTTAAAAGGAATTTCGGTAGCATATTTGGTAGCGTTTTCAATAGCTAGTTTTCTTGCTTCTTTTTCTTCTGTGGTATCCTTAGGCATTCTAAAACCATCAATGATCTTATTGAAAGCATTCGTGTCTTCATCTACTAAAAACAACAATTGTTCTTTATATGCTTGACCTTTTACTGCCCATTCTGAAAAGAATTCCCATTTATCGTCCCAACCTGCTTTATGAGCAGAAAGATTGGCGACCATGGTCCCAAGTGACACTCCTAATGCTCCTACATAGGCGGAAATAGATCCTCCTCCTGGAGCCATGGATTCTCCAGCGGTCTCATCAGCAAAATCGTCTAATTTATAATCGATCAGTTTTTTATCATCATCACCCAACATATATTCGATGATCTTCTCTTCAGGATTGAAGGGTTTCAGGTCGTCAAGACCCAAGGATTTCACGGCGATCTTTATTTTTTCACTTTCAGAAATCCCTAAAGACCGCTCTTGCTTGATCAAATAATAATCTGCAGCATCCAACATGGCTTGTATAGGAATCAAGCCAATGATTTCGGACCCTGTGACTCTTATTCCTCGTTTCAATGCCGCTTTGCAACTTTCATCAAAAGCCTCATGCATCGATGTGATGGAAATATTGGTAAGGTTATAGGAAATTTGAGCGATCCCATATTCGTCAATATACCAGCCAATCCCTTTGACTGCTTTTAATTTACCTGGAATACGAACAGGTTCACCATGTTCGTCAATTACTTTTTTACCTGTGATAGGATTCCCTTCACGTTTAATACGTCCAGCTTCCCTAATATCAAAGGCGATAGCGTTGGCCCTACGAGTCGACGTCGTGTTTAGATTTACATTGTACGCAATCAAAAAATCACGAGCAGAAATAGCCGTTGCTCCAGTTCTGGCAACATCGTCATTGAATTCTGCCGGTCCAAAATCTGGTTTCCAATTTGGATCAGTTAGTTTATTCGACAGGCCTTCGTATTCTCCACTCCTACAATTGGCAAGATTTTTTCTTTTTTCTTCTTTGGCTGCGGTTTCATAAAAATAACCGGGAATCCCCAATTCTTCACCCACGCGTTTCCCTAATTTATGAGCGTACTTAGCAGTTTCTTCTAAAGTGATTCCAGAAATAGGAACTAGTGGGCAAACATCGGTTGCTCCAAAACGAGGATGCTCACCAGTGTGTTTACTCATATCTATTAACTCAGAGGCTTTTTTGATCAGCCTAAAAGCGGCTTCAATTACAGCAAGTGGTTCACCTACAAAGGTAATCACCGTACGATTAGTGGCTTTTCCTGGATCCACATCCAAGAGTTTGACACCATCCACGGTTTCTACTATTTGTGATACGGTTTCAATTATTTTTGAATCACGACCTTCGCTAATATTTGGTACGCATTCTATGAGTTGTTTTTGCATCATGTATATTTTGAAATTCGAATATAGAGCTTGTGTTTAAGTATAATAATGTTTAACCCAAATCATGGTAATGAATCCACTTTACCCCCAGGATCTCTTTAATCATATTAACAAGTTGTTTTAGTAGATTTTTCTTGGAGTCAATTCATAAACTTTTTAGAATGAAATATTGGTCAGGCTCTCACCTACTTCCCATAGTTGTTTAGCTAACTTTTGGTCGTAAGACAGTTCGGAGGACTTAACTTGTTTTTCTTTCACAAAATATTCACCTGTAATATCTGTCACATCAGGAGAAGTGGCCAAATAAATTATTGTCTGTGATCCTTCTACAGTAGTTAATTCATTTTTTACGAATTTCCGTACATAAAACCGGAGCCAACCATTATTTTTCCTAAAATTTGTAGCAACTAATCCAGGGTCCAAGGAATTCACGGTAATGTTAGTGTTCTTAAGACGCTCAGCAAGTTCTTTGGTAAACAACACTAGAGCAAGTTTAGATTGTGCGTAAGCAGGAATAGCATGATAATTTTCCTTTAACTGAATGTCTTCAACATTGATCTTGCCTACATAATGTGAGCTTGAAGCCACATTAATTATTCGACCCTGCTTACTTTCTTTTAAGCTGTCAATAAGTAGTGCGGTTAATAGAAACGGACTCAAATAATTCAATGCCAAAGTCATCTCATATCCATCAACAGTTTCAAGTCTTGGGTTATAAAAAGCACCAGCATTATTTATCAATACATCAATACAGGGATACTTTTGATTAAGCTCTTTGGCTAGATTACGAACTTGGCTTAAATCTGATAGATCAGCACATAAATAATCAACATGTGTATTACCAGTTTTTTTCTTTATGGTCTTGACCGTTGAGACACACTTTTTAATATTACGACCAACAATTATAACATGTGCCCCTTTTAAGGCCAATGCTTTCGCGGATTCTTTACCAATACCAGATGTTGCGCCAGTTATAACACATGTTTTATTTATCATAGTTTTATTTGAATCACTCATAAGATACATTTGATTTATTGATAGCTAAACTGATGTAAATTCAGCTTAGATAAGCGAAGTTAGTTTTTAAATTTTATAAAGTCAATACTTTAGCTTTTAAAGACGAAGCAAGTTTTAACATAGCTAGCGCTCCATCAGTTTCCCTATTATCTCTTTCATCATCTTAGCTGCCAAGAAGGCTGTCATGTCCTGGAAGTCCCTATTTGGGTTATACTCCACGATATCTGCGCCTATAACCTCAATGTCGATACTTTGTATTAAATCAAGCACTTGTCTAGACGACAGGCCTCCAGGTTCGTGATGTGACACACCAGGTGCATATGCTGGATCGAACCCATCCATATCCAGCGAAATGTACAGGGGATTCTGGAATTTTTGGATATTTGAAATATCCAGGTCTTTCATTTGGTGCACCTCAACTTTATATTTCTCTGCTTGCTCGGCCTGATGGGTATTCAAGGTCCTGACACCTACTTGCACCAACCGTGCAGCGAAGCCATTTTCCATAATACGTGCGAACGGACAGGCATGAGAATATTTATCCCCTTCGTATTCGTGATACAGATCTGCATGTGCATCGATATGAAGGATATCCATAACAGGGTATCTATTATAATACGCCTTTATAATTGGATAGGTAATGGAATGATCTCCTCCTAATGTAAAGACCTTGTTACCGGAATTCAAATGTTCTTTGGTGATGTCCTCAATATCAAAATACGCCTTGATATCAAAGTCACCCTTGTCCACTACTTTATCGTTGTCAATGGAAATTCCGTTTTCGGTATATAGATTCATGGACCCAGAATGCAGTGCTTTGCGAATCAACGGTGGTGCTAGACGAGGACCTTGTTGAAAGGAAGATTTCTCATCAAACTGAATACCTTGAATTATGATTTTTTTCATGCAAATTTTTATTTAATGTGATGAGTACATACAAAATCACTTCTCGACACATCCCAATATATTATCGGGATACTCGAAGTGACGCATTAGCTAATTGTTTGCTTCACTCATTAAAATTCCCTGTAAGGTGCATCCAAGAAAGCATTGGCTGCATTCTCCCTAAATGTTGCGGTCTTAGTATCCCAATGCAAGGTCTTATTTGGAAAACGACCTGCAATCACACCTAGTAATATAGTTTCGGTCAAACGGGCAGAATAGGAGAAAGGCGCTGTACAAACGCCTTGCCCTAAACAAGTATCAACAAACTGGTGATAGTGTTTCGGACTCTCAGAGGCATAATCCCTGACCGGTTCGCCCATTTCACTAGCACCTTCATACTTCGTCAAATCAATATCTTGATACTTACCATTGACTATGAGTTTAGGTAATTGCATGAAATGAGGAAGTAACAAACGCCCTTTTTTACCAATGAACATAGCACCTTGGTCCGGTAGTGTCTCATCATTCGGTAACTTTAAATGTTTATGAGCATCTGGGGCTCCATCCCCATCGTACCAGATCCATTTCAAATTGTTAGTCGTATACTTCGTACCTGGAAATTTATAGGTCACTTTATTATTTTCGGGGAAACCAAACCCATTGGGCTGTCGGCAACTATTTTTTATGGTTTTAGGCACGTCCAATCCCAAGGCGTTATAAGGGGTGTCGAAAATATGCACTCCCATGTCTCCCAAGGTTCCACAGCCGTAGTCCATGAGCTTTCGCCAATTACCGGGATGGTAAACACCTTCCTTATAAGGTCGTTCTGCAGAGGTTCCTAACCAAAGATTCCAGTCCAGATGTTCAGGAATCGGGTCTTCTCCTATTGGTTCTGGACCATCGTAACCCCAATTCTTGGGAGACCAAGCGTGTACGGTCTTTACTTTACCAATGATACCCGATTGAATTAGAATCGTTGCCAGTTTATAGTCATAAAAGGAATGTACCTGTATGCCCATCTGGGTGACCAAATTCTTTTTCTTGGCCATTTCGCGCATGGCCCTGGCTTCAGACACATGGTGTGTGAGGGGTTTTTGACAATACACGGCTTTGTCCATTTCCATGGCCATAATAGAGGCCGGTGCATGCGTATGATCCGGTGTTGAAACCACCACGGCATCAATATCACTTCTCATTTCCGTAAGCAATACCCTATAATCAGCATAGACCTTTGCCTTAGGGTGCAATTTTTTTGCAGCTGACAAAGCCCGAGAATCCACATCGCACAGGGCCATGACATCTACCTGCGGATGAGAAGCTATGGCATTAAGGTCTTCAGCACCCATGCCACCTACCCCGATATGTGCGGTTCGTAACCGTTTGTTATTGCCAAAAGCCCATAACGAAGATGGTAAAAAGGATACGGAGGCCAAGGTGGCGGTGTTTTTTAAGAATTGTCTTCTTTTCATTTTATTACATGCTAGTATATAATTTCTTGATCTTTATATTACGGAACCATAATGGGCTATCATGATCTTGTAAGCCAATATATCCGGATCTGTACTTCCCGTAATTCGGGAAATCCTTCCATTTTCCTTTTGCCTTTCGCTCTTCCCAATCTTCAGACCAAGGCACAAAGGACAATACCTTTTTACCATTAAGCCAATGCTCAACCTGTGTAGGCGTAAATTTTATTCTTGTCGTATTCCATTCTCCTGCTGGCTTGACGATTTTTACACTATTGTCAGGCGCGTACATGGCATAGTCGGCAGCTGTTTTTTGCCATTCTTCTAGCTTCGCATTATTGATCTCTTCCCACTTTAGGTCATCTAACAGTTGATATTCAGGAGATACTTCATAAGGTGCATGATCACCTTCCTGTATATGATACATGATACCGCTATTACCCCCTTCTGGGATTTTCCATTCTAGGTAGAGTTCAAAATTGTCGAATTCTTCAGCTGCATATATAATGTCCTTACCGCCTTCTCTTTCGGACTCTAGTTTCTTCTCTGTGTCAAAGGTCAGGACACCATCCTCGATAACCCACTGTGGCGGCAAGGATTCTCCATTATAGGCTCTCCATCCTTCAGTACTGGTACCATCAAATAAATAGATCCAGGTTGCGGTTTCCCCTGAAGTAATATCCGTTTTAGTTACTTTTTGAACTTGTTTTGTGGCTTCTTTTTTTGGTTCTTCTTTGACTTCTTTTTTTGGTTCTGTTTTGCATGACATGAAAGCGATCATGACTAGCAACATTGAAAATATACGTATCATATGGTTTTGATTAGTTCTTGATTGGTTTGATTCTGATATTTTTCCAACGGACCTTTATACCGCCTCCATCATGAATCTGCAGTGCGATAGCGCCTTTGCCCTCTCCTATTTTCTTATCTGCGATCTGGATCATCTCTGTACCATTGAGCCAAGTAGTGACTTTGGAGCCAATAGCAACTATCTTCATGGTATTCCATTCACCCATTTTCAAGGCAATATCCTTTTCAAGATCAGGTTGAATCAACCAACCTCGACCATAAGACTCATAAATGCCTCCAGAATGATTTTCGGGAGGGGCCACTTCCACTTGCCAGCCACTGACTTTCGTTCCATCAACTGTTGACCTGAAAAATATACCACTATTTCCATTGGCTTCCTGTTTGAAATCTACAGAAAGTTCGAAATCATCATAATAATCAACCGTGGAAAGATATCCGTATTGAGCATCTGGTCCACTTTCACATATCAATTCACCATTTTCAACATACCATTTTTCTGTACCGTGAATTACCCAACCTTCAAGATTCTTGCCGTTAAAAAGTTCAATGACACCAATATCTGTTTTCGGATTTTGGTTGCAGGAAAAGAATAAAAATGTACTACAAATAATTACGAAGTATCGGTTAAAGGAATGGATTTTCATAAAGGTTGTTTAATCAACCCTGAAATTAATGATTTAAAGCGTAAATACTAAAAAGAATTATCAACGATCTGTCTCACCCAATTCGAACCATTACTATGAACTGGATTGTGACTGTAAGCTATTATTCTTTAATCAAATATTGATTCTTGGTTTCAGCATCCAATTTTGATATGTCACCCGATAATTCCACGTCATTGATTCTTGATAAGAGAGTTTCGGCATCGAGAATATAAATTTTATCAACCATGAATAGGTATTTACTATTTGTTGAAAATGCCATTAGCACTAGGTTGTGTTTATAGGTATGGCGTTGTTCGTCATAATCGATCAAGAGTTCACCACGCTTGTTGAAAAGCCCATTTCGCGTTGCGTAATAGCGTCCGTCAGGAGAATCCCATCGATCTATTTTCGGCTCTCCTTCTAACTCATGACCTTGAAACCAATAGGTTGCAATTGTATCATTTAGTTCATTGATATGGGTCATGACATAAGAGTAATTCTCTGGTGAATCATCTTCATTGACTTCTCTAAAGGTTATAATTCCTTGATTTCCTTTCAGTGCAATTGAATCTAAATCAAAGGCACTGATTCCTTTTACCAAGTTAATTGAACGATCTCTAAGCTCGTTATGTGCATGCCATTTTCTTTCAATACGATCACTTTTCGTAAAAATATAGCGATTGTCCTGGCTATAGCTAAGCGAGTCGACTTCTTCAAGGTTGTGTCCTCGAAGATCCCATTGCCCAAAACTATATAGCCCATGTTCAGAAAAATCAATCAGATTAACAACGCCTTGTTTCTTAGCCAAAGCGACTTGGTTACCGTCGGTCCTTATGGCAATATCCAATACATCTGTGGATGGTTTATGAAGTAATGTTTTGGTCATCCCTGACTGACGAAAATTATATAAGGTCGTCCCTGGCATTTCGCCCGTAATCAAGAATCGTGTTTCCATGCTATCAAACACGATCTTATTATGATGGGGCCCTCTTGTTTCGAAAGGCACATAGGACGAAGCCACAGATATGGGGTTCCATTCAAGATCATGCACATTGAGAGCATTTTGTGTTCCTGCAAAAGATGCTCCTGGATAGACGCTATTTGTCAATACGAATTTACCCTTTGGAGAGAAACCCAATAAACCGCTTAAATAACCTTCAGTTTCATCATAAGGGAACGGCAGCCATCTGCCATCTGGTGTTTTGAGGAATATTTGGTCCGTGTTCTCGTTAAGTTCAAGCTCATAACCATTCACTTTAAGTTTAGCACTGTCCTGACCTATCAATTGAAAATCGTCATGTTCCAAATAGAAGTTTGAATTATTGTAATACGCTTTGATCAATTGATCCTCTTGACCTTCAAGGTTCAAGCCTTTTGTTTTTGCAAAATTATAGGCAAATTCTGCAAGCCTTAGTGATATTGTGGGATCAAGATCCAAATTCGCTTTTGAATCTGACAGGTAGCTTTTTGATAATGCCCGATCTGTCTGGTGCAAGGCTTCCCTGGTTTGATCTTCTGCAATTTCCTTCTGTTGAATGGAATAGTAGGTTAAAAAACCAGATGCGATAAGCAATGCGCTTAGAATCAAAATGACACTATTGCGAATCAGCATAGTTCTTCTATGTTGCTTCACGCCTTCGCCTATCATATCGCCCACTGCCTTGCCGTGTAAGGTTGCCGCCAATAATACGATCTTGGTCTTGAATTCAGGGTTTTCTATGGTTAGGTCTTCCTGTGATATCTTTTCGCGAAAATCGACGTAAAGTGGTTCATTTTTAAATGTCCCCGATAAATTATCTGGGATGGACGTGGTCTTCTCCCAATCGAAATCTGATCGGGATTCATCCCATTGCAAATCACCTTCAGTCAAGACCACCAAGAAATTGTCGATTGATTTGTGCTCTTTCCAATAGGCCACTTCTTTTTTACACCAACGAGATTGTGCTGCCGCTGGTGACGCTAAGAATATGAAATAATCGGAACTGGCTAAACCTTCTTCTATCTTGCCCCAAAGATCCGGTGATGCTGATAAATCATTGGAATCGCGAAATATATCTAATGCGCGCCTCTTGAATAAAGGTTTAGCAAAGGTCTCCAAGGCTTTTTCAAGACTAGGAGCCAAATCAGAATCTTGACGATGACTATAAGAAATAAAGGCATTGTACTTCATCTAGCTAACCTCTAATGTTGTTATATAAATTTAATGAAAAATATAACAAAGTTCTGCATCGACTAAAAGAAGTCATTATTAACCAGCTTATCCCTTGGTCAATGCTTCAACGATTTGCTTGGTTGGCAATATGGCCTTTGTATGCTCAATACTTGGTCCTGCAACCCAGACAGTTTTATACGTCGCTTTTGTTGCCGCATTCTTGGTCGCATTCATCCCACTGCTAAAACTGATCATCTTGACCCATTTCTTGAGTTTCTTATTCTTGTTGAGCACCGATTCTAACCAGGTTTGTTTAGTGCCAATTTTCTGAACATAAGGCGTATTGATAACGGTACAAGGTGTTCCAGAAATACGTTCGGTCATGATTATATCTTCTGCACCATAATCAACACAGGCTTGTTTGTATTCGTCAGTGACATTGGCTTCTATTGAGGCAATAAATGGGCTTCCAACAGAAACGCCATCTGCTCCATATCCAATCATTTCATCAATATCGGCTTTACATCCAACACCTCCTGCTGAAATCACAGGAATTGAAAGATTGTCTTTTAGCAACCTAATAAGCTGTTCTGGAGAAAGACCTCCCCTATGTCCTCCTGCCTCATTATTCACGGCAATGGCAGCGTCTGCTCCCAGGCCTTCGACTTTCTTGGCAAATTTGAGATCGACAACATCACAAAATACCTTGATACCCACTTTATGTGCTTGATTGATGGTTTCTTCTGGACTACCAAGTGAGGTAATGATGAAATCACAGCCTTCTTCACATATGACTTCCAGTTGGCTTTTATATTTAATATTCGATTTATTGACTATCAGGTTAAATCCGAATGAACCACCTTCCACTTTGGCAGCTTTCAATTCCTTAAGAGCCATCCTCAATTCTTCAAGAGTCCTATAATTCAAAGCAGGAATACACCCTGCGATTCCACCTTTCATTGCTTCTATGACCATAGCGGTATTGGAAACCAAAAACATTGGTGCCTGAATAATAGGATATTTTATCTTTAGGAGTTTTGTGAGTTTGGTGGTCATGTTTCTAGATTATTTTTGCAAATACAAATATATAAAATAGTATGCATGCATAATAGTTGAATTCAATGAAAGTATTTTAATATACAAAGACGTTAATATTGCGTATTGTACCTAGTTATTCTGTTAAAATCTTATAAAATTTTCATAAATAGTTATTAATATGGATGTTAAACAAACTGGTTTTAAATACATTTATGTATGATTTTAAAAGAGTGATTCATCTTCTAACCATCGATAAATTACCATTTAATCAAGCGGTAATTTTCTAAAAATCACTTACAACCATCTTTAAGGTCAGTATCAATTACGTAATCTTTAAACATCAATCAATATGAAAACGTTAATTACT
>Ga0316201_10001231_pt1 | contig 16920 bp, 8 predicted proteins | sample CS6wburrow_MG_FD_204516 | JGI IMG/M metagenome (GOLD analysis project Ga0316201, IMG submission 204516) | Coastal sediment microbial communities from Delaware Bay, Delaware, United States - CS-6 worm burrow | ecosystem: Environmental > Aquatic > Marine > Coastal > Sediment | place: USA: Delaware... | reverse complement strand
ATTTGCATTTAATAATGCTACTTATGATTTTAATGAAACAACCCTTGAAAAAGTCGGTGATTCAGAAATAAAATTGGCTTTAACCGATCTTGATGGTAAATCGTTTGATGGACAGTCAGTCCTTTTTACTGAGGTAGCAAAAAGACTGAACGAAGATCAATTTTTAAAATTTAAGCGGAATGAAATAACTAATTTTATTCAAATAAACGCTACCCTGGTTTTAATAGCGATCCTGCTTTATGTGGCATCATTTGCCATATCCCTTGGTCCTGTTATGTGGACCTTGATCTCAGAAATTTTCCCTAGCAAAATAAAAGGAATTGCCATATCTGTAGTTGGATTTTTCAACTCTTTGATCAGCTTTTCCGTTACCCAGGTCTTTCCCTGGGAATTATCGAACTTAGGTCCCACCGTTACATTTGCAATATATGCCTTACTGTCACTCTGTGCGATGATCTTTGTCTACAAATTTGTTATTGAAACCAAAGGAAGAACCTTAGAGGAAGTCGAAGAACTATTAATAAATCAATAAATACCGAAGCAATGAAACCTAATACTGTATATATAGGAAAGAACAAAGCATCATTTAATTTAAATGAAGCCAAAGGAGAATTGATCACCATTGAAAATGAGACCTATTATAAAATTTCCAACAATGATACCATGCGGCCTTTCTTCATGAGTATTGTTAGCGACTCCAATCACTGGATGTTTATTTCCAGTAATGGAGGACTCTCTGCAGGAAGAAAGGATAGTGAGTCTTCCTTATTTCCCTATTATACAGATGACAAGATCACCGAATCTGCTGAAATAACAGGCAGCAAAACAATTTTCCAAGTTCAATCCAATGGAAAAACATTTTTATGGGAACCTTTCTCTGATAAGTACAAGGGAATTTATTCAATAAAAAGAAACCTTTTTAAAAGCATTTATGGCAACAAGGTCATTTTTGAAGAAGTAAATAAAGATCTTGATCTTACGTTTAGATATCAATGGAACTCAAGCAATGAATTCGGATTTGTAAAAAAATCAACCATAATTAATAATTCTGACGGATCCATTAAGTTGACTGTCCTGGATGGAATTCAAAACATACTTCCTTATGGTGTTCCTTCAGATCTACAAAACAGTAAAAGTAATTTAGTTGATGCCTATAAAAAAAGTGAGTTAGAGGCCGAAGCAGGAATAGGAATTTACGCTTTAAGCGCCATCATTGTTGATAAAGCCGAACCCAGTGAAGCCTTAAAAGCAAGTCTTGTCTGGTCTGTTGGAATTAAAAATCCTAAATACCTGATTTCATCCTTACAACTCGATAATTTCAGAAAAGGTCGAGATATAACTCAAGAGAAAGATATTAAGGCCGAAAAAGGAGCCTATTTTGTAAGTGCAGATTTGACCTTAAAATCTCATTCTGAAAATTCATGGATGATCATTGCCAATGTTAACCAGTCTATTGTATCAATCACCAATATTTCCCAATTAATTAAAAACAAGAATAATCTGTCTGCAATTATTCAAAACGATATCGATTTAGGCACAAAGCGATTAGTGCAGTTGGATGCCGCTTCTGACGGCTTACAGTTAACAGCGGATAGGTTAAAGAATATCAGACATTTTTCCAACACCCTTTTTAACATTATGAGAGGTGGAATTTTTGATAATAATTATAATATCGAAAAAGACGATTTTATCAAATACATCGAAAATGCCAACAAAAAGGTCAGAAAGAAAAAGGAAGGTCTATTGTTAAAACTTCCGGATTTATTTAATGTCAAGTTTCTGCATGACTTAGCCAGAAAAGATGAAGACAAAAACTTTAAACGGCTTTGTTTTGAATATATGCCTTTGAAATTTAGTCGAAGACATGGTGATCCCAGCAGGCCCTGGAATAAGTTTTCCATTAATACCACTAATGAAATTGATGGATCAAAAATTCTGGACTATGAAGGAAACTGGAGAGATATTTTCCAAAACTGGGAGGCTCTCGCCCACTCTTATCCCGAGTTTATTGAAAGTATGATACACAAATTCCTGAATGCTACAACTTTTGATGGTTATAATCCATACCGTGTTACCAAGGGAGGCATTGACTGGGAGATCATTGAACCGGATGATCCGTGGTCTTATATCGGGTATTGGGGAGATCATCAAATCATCTATCTACTGAAATTTTTAGAATTCATTGAAAATTGCTATCCAAAGCGATTAGCATCCTATTTTGATAAGGATCTGTTTGTATATGCCAATGTTCCTTACCGAATAAAAAGCTATGAAGACATATTAAAGAACCCTAAGGATACTATAGATTTTGATCTCGAATCTCATGAAAGGATCGAGCAAAAAAGACTAGAATTAGGGGCTGATGGATCTTTACTTAGAGATGAAAATTTCTTTATCTGCAAAGTAAACCTTCTTGAAAAACTATTAGCAACCACCTTGGCAAAACTATCTAATTTCATTCCGGAAGGAGGCATTTGGATGAATACACAAAGGCCCGAATGGAATGATGCCAATAACGCATTGGTTGGAAATGGTGTGTCCATGGTCACATTATATTATTTACGCCGATTTTTAAACTTCTTTGAAGGATTGGTAGCTCATATCCCAGAAGATAGCAATGAAGTGTCTGCTGAATTGGCGACCTTCTTTAATAAAGTAGCAGAGACTTTTAAACAGAATATTCATTTATTAAATGGAAAGATCTCTGATGCCGAAAGAAAAACGATCCTGGACGGACTTGGAAGAGCAGGTAGTGAATACAGATTGGGAATTTACGAAAATGGCTTTTCAAGTGAGAAAGGAACAATCTCCAAAAAAGATCTAACGGAATTCCTGAAGATCTCTAAAAAATATCTGGATCATTCCATAGATGCCAATAAGCGAAATGACAATCTTTATCACGCATATAATTTAATGACTGTTAAGGGCGACTCTGAAATTTCCATATCCTATTTGCCGGAAATGTTAGAAGGACAAGTAGCTGTTTTAAGTTCGGGATATATATCAGGTAAGGAGTCCTTAAAGGCTCTGGATGCATTGAAAAACAGTGCTTTGTTCAGACAAGACCAATACAGTTATATATTGTATCCAGACAAGGAACTTCCAAGGTTCTTTGAGAAGAATATTATTTCTGTACAAAAGGTAAAGCAGTCTAAATTATTACAGCAACTTTTAAAAGACGGAAATTCCCAGATTATAGAAAAAGACGCTTTAGGTAATTACCATTTCAACGGCAAATTCAATAATGCTAATAGCCTGAAGAAAGCGCTTTCAGAATTATCAGATGAAAAATATCAGGCGCTTGTAGCAAAGGAAGAAAGTTGGTTACTTAATGTTTTTGAAGAAGTCTTTAACCACAAAGCATTCACAGGAAGATCAGGCACATTCTATGGTTACGAAGGTTTGGGCTCTATTTACTGGCATATGGTATCTAAGTTACTGTTAGCTGTTCAGGAAACCTGTTTAAAGGCTATAGAGGATAACGAAAGTGAGGGTATAATAGGTAAATTGTTAGAACACTATTATGAGATCTATGAAGGAATCGGTGTTCATAAATCTCCAGACTTGTATGGCGCATTCCCAACAGATCCATATTCACATACACCGGCAGGTAAAGGAGCACAGCAACCCGGAATGACAGGTCAGGTTAAAGAAGATATCTTATGTAGGATTGGTGAATTAGGTGTCTTTGTGAAAGAGGGCAGATTACACTTTGATCCTAAGTTATTATTAAAAGAAGAATTTTTAAAGAAGCCTGAAACATTCAAATATATTGATGTGAAGGGTCAGGAAAAAGAAATACAACTTGAAAGAGATTCTCTATGCTTCACTTATTGTCAAATCCCAATTATTTACAAACTGGAAGATCAGGAAGGAATAGACATAGTTCAAGGTGATTCCAATTTGGAATTGGACAACTTAATTTTAAGCAATGATTTAAGCAAAAAGATCTTTGAACGAACCGGCGAAATAGAAAAACTAATTGTTTCTATAAATGAAAATAAAATAAAATAATTAATCATGAGAAGAATACTTACATCAGTGTTAATTTTGTTGGCTTTCTTGTCATTTTACAACTGTAAGAACAATGATAAGCCAAGCGAAGCTTCAGCGATCAAATCTGCTAAAGACATTTTTGGGAATCCCGAGTATCTCGCGATGTCCTATGGAGGTTACAGATATGCCGATCACAGCATTGAACCTACCATAGATGAACTTAAAGAGGATATGAAAATTTTATCAGCAATGGGTGTCAAGTTAATTCGCACCTATAAGCTGCTCAAACCTCAAGCTGCTAATCTGGTAAAAGTCATTAGCGACATGAAAAAAGAAGATCCAAATTTTGAAATGTACGTCATGTTAGGAGCCTGGGTTGATTGTAAGAATTCATTTAATTCAGGTGATGGAGAACCAGATCATGACCAAGAGAATGAAGAAAATCCAGCAGAGATAGCTCGAGCTGTAGCACTGGCAAACAAGTATCCGGATATTATAAAAGTAATTGCGGTTGGCAATGAGGCTATGGTGAAATGGGCTGCTAGTTATTATGTTCAGCCAGGTGTGATCTTAAAATGGGTTAACCATTTACAAGGATTAAAAAAAGAAGGGAAATTACCGGAAGATCTGTGGATAACAAGCTCAGATAACTTTGCATCCTGGGGCGGTGGTGGTGAAGAATACCATGTTGAAGATTTAAATGAATTGATAAAAGCGGTAGATTTCATTTCCATGCACACCTATCCCATGCATGACACACATTATAATCCTGATTTTTGGAACCTAAGTGAAGATGAAAAAGACCTTGCAGATATGGTTAAAATAGATAATGCAATGCTTCGCGCAAAAGAGTATGCCATGTTTCAATACAAGGCCGTTGTAGATTATATGAAAAGCTTAGGTGTTGATAAACCTGTTCATATTGGTGAAACCGGTTGGGCAACAATATCAAAAGAGCTTTATGGCCCCAATGGTTCTAAAGCAACCGATGAGTATAAATCCGCGGTGTATTACAAACATATAAGAGATTGGACAAATGAAGCAGGAATATCATGTTTTTACTTCGAGGGATTTGATGAGCCCTGGAAAGGTGGTGATGATCCGGGGGATTCAGAAAAACACTTTGGATTATTCACGGTAGATGGAAAGGCTAAATATGTAATTTGGGACTTATTGGATAATGAAACATTTAACGATCTGACCAGAAATGGCAATTCGATAACAAAAACTTATAATGGGAATAAAGAAGCATTAATGAAAGATGTTTTGGTACCTCCATCCGCAGAATTAGTAGAACAAGATTAAATTATTATATCATGAAATACTTTCATTTTTTATTTTTTATCGGAATCGCATTCTTTAGTTGTAATAAAAAAAATGAGGTAAATGTTGTGAGCACATCCGAAAGACAAATATTATTAAATGATTCTCCCTATATCATTAACGGAATATGTTATCATCCTGTACCAAAAGGAAGCGATAAAAGAGACTTTGCAAATTTAGATGAAGATTTAGCTCTAATGCAAGAAGCAGGAATTAATACCATACGAGTATATGAGCCAATTGATGATAAAACTGTTCTCGATAAAATAGAAGCCGCAGGAATAAAAATAGTTTTAGGCTTTGGGTATAATCAAGATGGTAAATTCGATATTCTTTCCGGCAACCTGGTTGATTATGTAAATACATACAAAGATCACGGAGCCATATTAATGTGGGAACTCGGTAATGAGTATAACTATCATCCGGAATGGTTTGATGGTGATATCAAAAACTGGTACAATGCTATGAATAATGCAGCGCAACTAATTCATGAGAACGATCCATATCATCCGGTAACGACAGCCCATGGTGAATTACCGGATTCCTTGGCTCTTTCAATGGGAAAAGATATTGATGTTTGGGGAATGAATGTATATCGTTGGGATGATCCTTCAAAAATCTTTTCGCAATGGAAAGAAGTAAGTTCAAAACCAATGTATCTCTCAGAAGCAGGCGCTGATAGTTATATGACCATCACAAGAGATGCCTATGAAGAGGGATATAATGAGAAAGCACAAGCAGATGCCAACAAGAATATATTAGATGCGGTCTTTAATGCATCTGAAATTTGTTCAGGTGTCGCCATGTTTTCTTTTACAGATGGCTGGTGGAAAGCAGGAAATAATGAGACTCAGGACCCGGGAGGCTGGGCTCCAAACAGCAGCGGTGTGCCATACGATGGCTCTCCAAATGAAGAATATTGGGGAATTGTGGATATTAAAAGAAACAAGAAATTGACTTTTGAAATAATTAAAAATAAGTATACAGAATAGTTAAAAGTTTTAAATGTATGGTTTTTGTATAGGTGTATTTTTCTGATTTTTAATTATTTAAGTTCTAACTTGTAGATCTTTTCAATTATCAATATGACAAACTAAATCAAATGAAAATATGAGAAATATCTTTTTAGGAATAACTTTATTCTTACTTACAATTCCCGTTTTTGCGCAATCCGATAAAGTATCTATTTTATCAAATCAAGACGGTGATAAATTAATTGTAAACGGTAAAGAATTTATGATGAATGGTATGAATTGGGATTACATTCCAATTGGTACAAATACCGTAAATGCCGATTTTTGGAAGAAGCCCGACGATGTTATAAAGGCAGGGCTAGATACAGAAATGGGTTTATTAAAGAACATGGGGGTTAATGTCATTCGCCAGTATACAGGTGTCCCGGCAAAATGGATCAAGTATATCTACGAGAATTACGGTATTTATACAATGCTTAATCATTCTTTTGGCCGCTACGGATTGACCTTGGATGGTGTGTGGACTCCTGTAACTATTTACTCAGAGCCTCGCACTCAGGAATTTCTTATGAATGAAATAGAACAATTAGTCAACAGTTACAAAGATACTCCCGGTTTGCTTTTGTATTTGTTGGGGAATGAGAACAATTATGGCCTTTTCTGGGCCGGAGCTGAGACTGAAGATTTTCCTGATGGTGAAGAGAAGATTAATGCTGTTGGTGAATTACGTGGCAGACCAATGTACAAGCTTATGAATGAGGCTGCTAAAAAAATGAAGGCTTTGGATACCAATCATCCTGTTGCTATTTGTAACGGAGATGTATTGTTTATAGACATTGTAGCCGAAGAGTGCCCGGATATTGATATTTACGGAACAAATACCTATAGAGGTGTTTCTTTTGGTGATATGTTTCAGGTAGTAAAGGACAAGTTAAATAAACCTTTAATGTTTACTGAATTTGGAGCAGATGCATACAATGCCATAGAAAACCAGGAGGATCAATATTCTCAGGCTTATTATATGGTAGGAAACTGGAAGGAAATTTATGAGAATGCTGCTGGCTTGGGAAAAGTAGGCAATTCTATTGGTGGTTTTACTTTTCAATTCAGTGATGGATGGTGGAAATATGGTTTTGATGACAGAAAGAATGCCGATATTCACGATAACAACGCGTCATGGTCTAATGGAGGATATGGGAGAGATCTGGCTGCTCCCGGGGTTAATAATATGAATGAAGAATGGTTCGGAATTTGTGCAAAGGGACCTACTAATGAAAGAGGTAATTATGAACTATATCCCCGTGCTGCCTATTACGCGTTAAAAGAAGCCCATCAACTAAACCCTTACATAGATGGTATTAATTTACAATTTATTCAAGATTTTTTTAATAGGCTTAGCTTAACGGATGCCGTTCTAAAAGCACGCGGTGATAAAGCCGCTTTGATAGGTACCGAAACCTCTAAAATACGCCTCAGCAATATGCGAGCGGAATTTACAACATTCAATACGGGAGGAAGTCTTCTTACTACTCCTGATAGTCCAAATCCTGATGAAAATGTATATCCAAACCAATTGGGTTTTGATCATATGCAGTCTTTCTTTATTGGAGTAGAAGGGAATCCGGCACCAAATATGCGTGCTAATTTTAATGTTAACATTCTAGGGGATGTCGCAGAAAATCCCATAGACGAAATTTTTTATGAAAATAGAGGACGAACTGTATCCCTGAACAGTCTTGATGGCCCTATTCCAATTACTGATTTAGACCGCGTGCAATTATATAATGCAGAGTTTGAGTGGAAAACAAAGGAATTTGATGTAAGAGGGTTTTATAGAACCGGACACTACCACTGGAGCTATGAAGGTGATTTCTTCGGTTTGTATCCTGAGGCTAATTACGGTCCTAACCTTGATATCTATAATGGAGTCGTATCTGGAATTGAGATAGACGGTAAAAACTCACTTAAAGGTTTTAAAGCCGCTTTTGGCCCTCAGTTATGGTGGGGTGCAAACCCGGCTGTCCTTTTAAAATATAGTACTAAATTAGGGCATTATGACTTCTCGGCTGTATATCATGAAGATATTGATAACCAGGGAGAAGCTGTTTCTTCTATTGCTATTCCTATGCCAAAAACTCGCAGAGCTACGCTTTATCTGGCAAGAGAATTTGGGCCTGTTGGCATAGAACTTGGAGGTATTTGGGGAGGTGAGCCTTTAAATGGAAGATCTTTTCAAGTTGCAGAAAATAACCCAAATTACGATCCGGATACACCTGATTCTGCGAAATATACAATATATAATGACAAAATTAATACAGATGATAATTGGGGAGCAAAAGCCAAAATAACCGTTCAATCAGGAAAATTCAATTGGTATGCACAAGGTGCTATGCAAGGATTGGTTGCCAACGGTGGTGCCGATCAAACACAAACATTTACCGGGTGGAAACTGAAGGATACCGGAAGTGGGAACCAGACAAATTTTCTCACTGGCTTTGCTTACAACGTTGGAAAGTTTCAAATTGCACCAAATTTTTTATGGCAAAAGCCAATTGTTGATGCCATGCCTAATGATGTGCAGGCACCGGGAAGACTAAGAAATATTTTTGACGACCCATTTGCGGTTAGAGGAAATAGGGAAACGACCGCTGGAGAAATGTTACTGACTTATGATCCAACACCAGGAACCTGGTTTTATGAATGGGATAACGATAGTGCTGAAAATGCCAAATTTGCAATGAATTTAGGCTTTGTCTTTCGTCATCATCCTACAGCCCAAGACGCAGCTATAGGATTTTTAAGCAATCGTACATTATTTGCATTTCCAAATTCTGCACCAGCTCAAGATTTATGGGAAGCCCATACTCGTATTGTATCCAAAGTTAGTCCGGAACTCGGGTTAATTACTAATCTCTATGCCGGAAATGGACAAGCAAATGGCAGTGATGACAGATTAATTACTCGTATTGGTGGTGATATCCGATTGCTGTATAAAAAAGTTAAATTAGTACATTCATTTAAAATTGATGATTGGGGACCGTTTGATTATCATCGAGATTTTAACTTAACATACCCTGTGCAACTGATGCTCGATATTTCAACTTCTGTAGGGAAACCCGGTTGGTTTATTTTACCCAATACCAGAATGGGAATACGAGGGACCTGGCGTTCGCTTGATCAATACTCACCAAGATACAGTCCTAATGTAGCTGAAGAATTTGCAAATGCACCCATCATAAGTCCGGTTGGATTCGAAAACGGAAATGAATGGGAAATTAGAACCTACGTGCATATCAATATTGGAAAATAAAAATTTAGAAAAATGAAAAACATAAAATATATACATTTAAAATTAGCCCTTCTTTCAGGTTTTATTTTTACAATAACTGTAAGTTGTGACAGCAACTTATGGGAAAGGGACCTGTCAGATGACGCTGAATTAGCTACTTTCTCTTCTAATCCTGAAGTGTTTATTGACGGCTTCAGTGGTGGATTGAGTTATGACCCATTTGGAGATTCTAAACTGGACGCATTCTCTGTTGATGATGAAGTTAAGTATTCCGGAACGGCATCTATGAGATTTGATGTCCCAAATGTTGGAGATCCAACGGGCGCATACGCCGGAGCTGCTTTTCGAGATGCAATCGGACGTGATCTAAGCGAATATGACGCACTGACCTTTTATGTAAAGGCTTCTCAGGCTGCTACCTTAAATGAAGTAGGTTTTGGTAATGATTTTGAAGAGAATAAATACGTAGTTACTTTAAGCAATGTGCCTTTATCTACATATTGGCAGAAAATTATCATTCCTCTTCCTGACCCTTCGAAATTATTTCGAGAGAGAGGGATGTTTTGGTATGCTGAAGGTCCTGAAAATGGAACCGGATATACCTTTTGGGTTGATGAACTTAAATTTGAAAAATTAGGAAATATTGCACAGCCAAGACCAGCCATTTTAGGCGGTGATGATGAAGTTAGGGAAACTTTTATAGGCAATATTTTCCCCATTACCGGAACCCAAACCTTCAACCTGGGATCAGGTTTAAATCAAACAGTAGCCGTTGCACCTTCATACTTCACATACAGTTCTACAGATCCTGAAGTGGCAAGAGTTAATGAACTGGGAGAGGTTACTATTCTGGATTCCGGCTCGGCTACAGTCACTGCTATTTTAGATGGAGTATTAGCCGAAGGTTCCATTACGTTTGAATCGTTAGGTGAATTCAATTCTGCACCAACACCGCCCAACAGGAATCCCAGCGATGTTATTTCTATTTTCAGTGATGCTTATCCCAATGTGCCTGTAGATTACTATAATGGATTTTTCCTTGATGGATTCCAAACAACTCAAGGGGGTGCTCCTCCATTAACTATAGCGGGTAATCAGGTAATAAATTATACAGAGCTTAACTTTGTGGCCATTGGCACATTTCTGGATGTTCCAACTGTTAATGCAACAGCGATGACACATATACATGTGGATATCTTTGTTAATGAAGATTTAGATCCGGGAGATTATATTAAGGTCCAATTGCATAATGATGTCGGAAATAACGAAATTTTGTCTTTTGTCACTTTCGATAATTCCACATTGGTTGCAAATCAATGGGTTAGCCTGGATATTCCTCTTGCAGATTTTAGTAGTTTGAGTGACAGGTCTAAATTAGGTCTAATATTTTTTATCTCTGATAATACAATCTCAAATATCTTGGTAGATAATGTGTATTACTACAGATAATGAGCATGATATAATAAACCTGAAAAAAGTAAAAACATGAATAAACTAAATAAATTTAGAATGAGAAAAAAAGCAATGAGATATAAGTATCTTTTTTTAGCTATGTCATTCTTAATCGTCTCCGGTTGTTCAACCGATGAAACTCAAACCGTTGCTAAATTCACAGAATTGGTTTGGGCAGATGAGTTCGATGTAGATGGTGCTCCTGATTTTGATTATTGGAGTTATGATATAGGCTCGGGCGTTAATGGCTGGGGCAATAACGAGTTACAATCCTATACAGATCGCCCGGAAAATGTAATAGTTCAGAATGGTTATTTAATTATTACAGCATTAGAAGAGGAAGAATCCTTTTACACCTCTGCCCGACTTAAGACAAAAGAGAAATTCGATCAGAAATATGGGCGTTTTGAAGCCCGTATAAGGCTTCCATATGGCAAAGGCCTATGGCCTGCTTTTTGGATGTTAGGCAGCAATATAGAAGAAGAGCGTGATGATGACCTTAATACATTTCAATGGCCATTCTGCGGTGAGATCGACATAATGGAAAATGCAGGGTCAAAACCAACGATAGTCAGTGGAGCTGTGCATGGCCCCGGTTATTTTGGAGGCTCACCTATTTTAAAAAAGTATGACCTGGAAAACGATCGTGTCGACACAGGATTTCATGTCTACGGAGTAGAATGGGGACCGGACTATATAAATTTTTATGTAGATGATGTATTGTATAACCAAATAACTCCAAACGACCTGCCGGATGATCCTTTTCCAGAAGATTTTTACAGCACGATTTTTACAGATCCGGAAGAGTTAGAATTATACAGGGAAAAATGGAACACCTGGGTTTATGACCAGCCATTCTATTTGCTATTGAATGTAGCTGTGGGTGGACTTTTTGATGGCCCTCCGAATGATGAGACCGTTTTCCCCCAAACCATGTTAGTGGATTACGTCAGAGTTTATAAAGACAAGTTTGATAATAACTAATAATAAAAAAATCATGAAAAAATTACTAAAAAAAGCTAAGCAACTTGCAATATTGATCTTGGCGATATCATTAACCGGATGTTCAAATGACGATGTTGAATTACCAAAAGTTATTGCAGGCTTTACATATACCCTAAATATCGATACAGGTACCGTAACATTTATTAATACTTCTGAGAAATCAAGAACTTATAAATGGGATTTTGGGGATGGTACCAATTCAACAGAAATTAACCCTATTAAGACTTATGCAAATGGTACTTATACCATAACATTAGAGGCATCAAATCCTGCCGGATCTTCAGATACGTTTGAAGATGAGATAACTATCTTAATTCCTGAAATAGCAACTCTGCCAATTTCTTTTGATGGGGCAAATACAAGTTACAATGCGGTAACTTTTGGAGGAGCTTCTTTTGCTATAGTTGATAATCCGGATCTATCTGGGTCAAACACAAGTGCAACCAAAGTGGGTGCCGTAACAAACATTGGAGCGGCATTTGAAGGATTCTATTTTGATTTAGGTTCACCTATAGATTTGACAACCCTGGGAAGTATTTCAATGAATTTTTGGTCAGAAACTCCTGTAAATGTTTTACTGAAACTTGAAGAGGGATCGGCAGGACCAATTGAAACTACGGCAAGCCATGGTGGTACTGGCTGGGAAACAATTTATCTTACGTTCAATTCCACGGCAAATTATTCTAGATTTACTATGTTTGTGGATGGTCCGGGAACAACAGCTGGAACCTTCTATTTAGACGATATATCCCAAATTGCTACAATGGATATACCATGTTTGGAAACTGATCTGGAATTACCAATTGATTTTGATTGCAATGGTATAGTATATACTGATAAAATTGTAGGTAATGTCTCTTTTGAAGTGGTCGATAATCCTGAGTTATCAGGTATTAATTCAGAAGCCTCTAAAGTTGGTAAGATCACAAATACAGGTGAGAACTGGGAAAATGCATTCTTCAATCTGGATACTGCTGTAGATTTTTCAGTGGAAAAAGGAATTAGTCTAAAACTGTTTTCTACTCAGGCATTGCCTGTAAAATTGAAGTTTGAAGATGGTACAGAAGCACCGGTAGAAGCCGATGTAGATCATGGCGGAACAGGATGGGAAGAGTTGGTATTCAACTTTACATCATCAGCGTCCTATAATGACATGATACTGTTTGTCGATGGCCCCGGAACAGCGGCAGGAACATTTTACATTGATGATATTGAGCAGGTAACAGGAGAATCTTGTGAGGCTGAGACAATGCAATCACTTGCCGGAGCAGATTTCAACTTAACATTCATGACAGACCCAAGCGCAAGCATTATTGAAGATGGTGGTGCTTTTGAGTGGATAGACAATCCGGATTTTGGAAATGATGTCAATATGTCCTGTAAAGTTGGAAAAATCACTAAATTAGGCAACAATCCATGGGATAATAACCAGATAGATCTGGATGCCAAATTAGATTTCAATGCCAATGAAGGACTAAAAATAAAAGTATGGTCGTCACTGCCGAATACAGAGGTTAGAATTAAATTAGAAGAAATTGGAAACCCAGGGAATAACGTTGAACAATTTTTAACAACTTCTGTAACAAGTGCATGGGAAGAATTAACATTCCCTTTCTCGAGTGCAGATAGTGATAAGTTCAATAAGATCGTTATTTTCTTTGACCTTAATGCTAATAACACAGATACCTATTATTTTGATGACCTTAGGCTTTACGGTACTGGCTCTGGCGGCGGAGGTGGAGGTGCCTTTGATGATGGTTTATTGACCAATGGAGATTTTGAAAATGGTACCCAGGCCTGGAGTGGAAATGCTCTTAACGTTCTGACAGAAGGAGGTAATTCTTTTAATTTCGCTAACGTGGCAACTGCAGGTGACGCTTTTGCTGTGAACTTGAGTCAGGTTGTTGCAATCACACAAGGTAACACTTATACCTTGTCTTTTGATGCTTCATCAGATGGTAACCGTACAATTGTCGCTGGAATTGGTTTAAATATGGCTCCATGGGATAATGACACGCAAACGGTGAACTTAACAAGTACAACACAAACCTTTACATTAACCCTGTCGTCTGCCACGTTTGGAGATCCAAATAGTCGGGTTATCTTCGATATGGGAGCAGATACAGGTGTTGTCGTCATAGATAATGTTGCTTTATTTTTAGATGGATCCGGTGGCGGCGGTGGTGGCGGCACTGGCGACAATTTAGCAGCTAATGGTGACTTTGAAACAGGTGATGATACTGGATGGTTATTATTCCAAAATGGAGGAACAGCCTCAATAGACAATACAATAAATAATGGTGGGTCCTGGTCTGGTAAGCTTGAAACTGGAGGTCCTAGTAACCCTGCATTTAAACAGGAACGAATAGGTGCTGGAACCGTTGCTGCCGGTGACGTTGTTCAAGTTCAGTTCGACCATATAGGTGGAATTGGTGGAGAAGGCGGCGTGTTTAATGTTTTACTTTTTGGAGAAGGCGCCGGAGGTGCAGTTCCTTTTACACATGTCTTTAATCCACCTCCAACACCATCTGGCAGTTGGACAACTTTTACAGGTACTTTTACAATCCCGGGTGGAACAGATGTCTCTGAGGGAATTTCATTCCTGATTGAAACAGTTTGTGGAGGTGCTCCAGGTTGCAGCGTAACGGCTAATATTGACAATGTTTCTGTAACCCTTAATCCTTAATGAATTAATAAAAAACTAGCTAACCATGGAGATAAATCTTTACAGTTAGCTAGTTATTGTTTGAGGCAATTAAATATTATTGAGAATGAAATGGTCCAACTATTATCTTTGTTTTATTATCTTTTCGGTCATGTTAAGCTGTAATGAAAAACAAAATGAATTAATTGTTGAGGTTTATGAAACTTCAGAAAGTGGTAATAAATTAACTCAAATCATAAAATTTGAAAAAGGCGAAAATCCGTCTCATATAAAATTACTACCTGAAGAAAAATTTCAGACTATAACAGGTTTTGGAGGAGCATTTACAGAATCTTCGGCTTACTTATTAAATAAACTGGGAAAAGAGAATCGAAAAAAAATAATCGATGCCTATTTTAGTTCAGAGGGCGCGAATTATTCCTTAACAAGAACTCACATGAACTCATGCGATTTTTCTTTAAGTAATTATTCTTATACACCGGTTGAAGGAGATAAGGAGTTAGAACATTTTACCATTGCGGAAGACAAAGACGATTTAATTCCAATGATAAAAGATGCTTTGGCTGCTTCAAAAGACGGGTTTAAGATCTTTGCCTCTCCTTGGACAGCAGCTCCCTGGATGAAGGATAACAACAAATGGGTGGGCGGTAAATTATTACCTGAATATTATGATACATGGGCATTATTCTTCTCAAAATATGCAGATGCCTACAAAGAAGAAGGAATTGATATTTGGGGATTCACAGTAGAAAATGAACCTCTGGGAAATGGTAACAATTGGGAAAGTATGCATTTTACTGCTGAAGAAATGAATGACTTTGTCATGAATCATTTAGGCCCTAAGCTGGAAGCAGATGGCAAAGGTAGTCTCAAAATTTTGGGATATGACCAAAACCGGGATCATTTAAAACATTGGGTTGATGTCATGTATAAGAATGAAGAAACTTCAAAATATTTTGATGGTACAGCAATTCATTGGTATGCAAGTACTTACGATTGGATGCCCGAAACCTTGCAATATGCCCACAATAAAGCTCCAAATAAATATTTAATTCAATCAGAAGCCTGTGTAGATTCTGAAGTACCTAAATGGCAGGACGACAAGTGGTATTGGGCCAAAGAAGCTACAGATTGGGGCTGGGATTGGGCGCCCGAAGATCAAAAATATTTACATCCCAAATACTCTCCTGTGTATAGATATGCAAGAGATATTATTGGCTGCTTGAATAACTGGGTTGATGGCTGGGTAGATTGGAATATGGTTTTAGATAAACAAGGTGGTCCAAACTGGTTTAAAAACTGGTGTGTAGCACCCGTGATCGTAGATCCTGAAAATGATGAAGTTTACTTCACTCCTATCTATTATACGCTAGTACATTTTAGCAAATACATCAGACCAAACGCAAAAGTAATTGGCGTTGAAAATTCCGATGAAGATCTTATGGTTACCGCAGCAGAAAATTCTGATGGTTCAATTGTGATAATTGTTTTTAACGAAGGACCCCAAACGAAACATTTTGTTATTACATTGGAGGGGAAATCAACTCAGTTACAAATTAATGGTCAAGCTATTCAAAGTATATTAATCCCAAGCTCTTGAAAAATGGACCTAGAGTTATAAACCAACTAAAACCAAGAAATTATGTCAGAAAACAAAACAGCAGCAAAAGATAAAGTACCCATTGGGCAAAAAGCAGCCTTTGGAGCAGGTCATTTAGTTTTGAACCTATATCCCGGAGCCTTAGGATTCTTTATGTTCTTCCTACTAACAGCTTTTGGGATGGATCCTTTTTTGGCCGGACTTTTAGGCGGATTACCTCGATTTTTTGATGCTATTACTGATCCAATCATGGGGTTTATATCAGATAACACAAGTTCAAAATGGGGACGAAGAAGACCATACATTTTAGTAGGAGGTATTTTAAGTGCAATTACATTTGTCCTTCTTTGGCAACTTGATGAAAACAATTCTTCAAACTATAATTTTTGGTACTTCCTAATTATGTCTATGGTTTTTCTTATCGGAAATACCATGTTTGCAACACCTTTGGTTGGGCTCGGTTATGAAATGACTTCTGATTATAACGAACGGACACGTATAATGGCCTTTTCGCAAACAGTTGGGCTATTGGCTTGGGTAATTGTACCTTGGTTTTGGGTGATTATTGCCGATCCAGATATTTTTAGTAATCAAGCCGAAGGTGTGAGGACAATGG
>Ga0316201_10001230_pt1 | contig 16921 bp, 16 predicted proteins | sample CS6wburrow_MG_FD_204516 | JGI IMG/M metagenome (GOLD analysis project Ga0316201, IMG submission 204516) | Coastal sediment microbial communities from Delaware Bay, Delaware, United States - CS-6 worm burrow | ecosystem: Environmental > Aquatic > Marine > Coastal > Sediment | place: USA... | reverse complement strand
TTTGCATGAATGGCAAATGTATAGAAATTATAATTATTTTAGGAGAGACTTGTTATGTAATCGCTAGTTTTACGACTTTAAAGCTTAAATAATTAATATGAAGTACTTATCAATAATTTTATTTGCATTCGTAGTTGTAAGTTGTAAAAATGAAACTGTGCCTAAAACACTTAGTGCAGAAGAAATCATCAATAAATCTATAGAAATTTCGGGTGGTGATATTTTTGGTAAATCAGAAATATTCTTTGGTTTTAGAGATAAAACTTATATGTCTAGACATCTTGGAGATGAGTTTTTAATGGTAAGAATGTTCGAAGAGAATAATGATAGTGTTACTGATTTTCTTGGTAATTCTGGATTTAAACGTAGGGTTGGTGAAGAATTTATAAGTGTTGAAGATTCTATGGTTAAGAAGTATACTGCTTCAGTTAATTCTGTCCACTATTTTTCAACATTACCTTATGGACTTAATGATAAAGCAGTGAATAAAACACTGTTAGGAGAAGAGAAGATTAAAAAGAATAATTACTATAAAATAGAAGTTACGTTCAACCAAGATGGTGGAGGTGAGGACTATGAAGATGTTTTTGTATATTGGCTTAATAAGCAATCATTTAAGTTAGATTACTTAGCGTATTCATATAATGAAGACGATGGTATTGGAATGCGATTTAGAGAAGCTTATAATGAGCGTTATGTAACTGGATTACGTTTTGTGGATTATAATAATTTTAAGGCAGAAGATACTTCAATACAACTTAACGAATTAGGTAAAGCGTTTGAGAGTAACCAATTAAAACTATTGTCTAAAATAGAATTGAAAAATGTAAAAGTTGTATTAATCGACAACTGAAAGCTTAGATGATTTCGAGTTTTTTGTTACAGTAACGATATATAAATTAGAATTGTTATCGTCCGCAATATCTTGGTATTTTTCTTCGCCTAATAAGCCATTTGTAAATTTTGGAGTCGTATTACTATGGCCAACAATAAGTACAGTTTTACCCTTTGTTTTCAACATAAATTCTTCAATCTTCATATCTGACGGATTATAGAAGTTAAGCTCAACATTGTTTGCTTTAGCCGCTGGCATTGCTGTTTCTTTTGTTCTATTGTAGTCTGTAGAATAGACCATATCAAATTTCACATTTTTGAAATGTTTTGCCCAATTTTCAGCACGTTTTAATCCATCTTCAGTTAGATGAGGATTTCTATTGGTTTTATCTGAGCGATCTTTTTCGGCATGTCTGATAAGGTAATATGTTGAAACGTCTTCTTTCTTTTCAGCTTTTGGAGCGCATGAAGGAAGTAGAAGTAAGGAAATAAGTGCTAATAGAATGAAGTTTTTCATGATGAGGTGGATTAATTAAATTTCTCAAATATAATAATTTAATTTAGGTCATATGTTTGTACATCGTATACATTCCTCTTAAATTTGGGTGAATTAATTTAAAGTCTAATTGTGTAGGTGTACCGAAATTATAGTCTTGTTTTTCGTAAAAACGTATGGCTTGTTTTTGAGAATCCATTGCTTTTAACCAGATCAAGGCATTACCGTTTTGCTTCGCTTTTTGCTCAGCCCAATAGAATAATTGTTTAGCAACACCTTTACCTTGAGCTTCTTCGCCTAAATAAATTCTATTTAAGTAAGTAGATTGTTTATCAGGAAAATCCTCGAATACTTTGTTATAAATAAATCTAAATATGCCAACGACATTAGAGTTGTAAATAACAAAATAATATTTAGCATTTGAGTCAGATAGTTCTAATTCTAAATTCTCGATGCTATAGAATTTATTTAAATAAAAACTACAGTCTTCATTTACCCAAAGATGCCTATAGGCAGGAGGATAAATCAACTCTAAAAGCTTCATTAATTTAGGCTGATCTTCAATATTAATTTTTTGAAGTTGTATATTTTCAGAAATAGAAATCATGCCAATTCTAAAGCAATTTCTATCATTCCTTTAAAAGTAGTTTCTCGTTCTTTACTAGTGGTAACTTCTCCAGTAACTAAAGAATCAGAAATGGTAAGTATTGCTAATGCATTAACACTGTGTTTTGATGCAACAGTATATAGACCTGCTGCTTCCATTTCTACACAGAGCACTCCAAATTTAGACCACTTTTTATAAGATTCTATATCATCCTCATAAAATTCATCAGAAGATAATACATTACCTGCTTTAATAGCGATATTTTTAGATTTTGCAGCTTCAACAGCTTTCATAAATAATCCGAAATCTGCAGTAGGTGCGTAGTCTGCACCGCCAAAGCGTAATTCATTAACACCAGAAGTAGATGAGGCAGCCATAGCCAAAACAACATCTCTTATTTTAACATGTTTTTGATAAGAACCAGCACTACCAACTCTTATGAGGTTTTTTACACCGAATTCAGAAATGAGCTCATTAGCATATATTGAAATACTCGGCACTCCCATTCCGGTTCCCATAGTTGAAATACGTTTACCTTTATAAGTACCTGTATAACCATACATCCCTCTAACTTCGTTGAAGCATATAGGGTTTTCAAAAAATGTTTCAGCTATCCATTTAGCTCTTAATGGATCTCCTGGTAATAAAATAGTTTCTGCGATTTCGCCTTTTTTGGCTCCAATATGTACACTCATGCTGCAAAGTTAAGCAAAGTGTTTCTAATTAGTATGAAGAGTGTGAAGTTTCATTAGTCATCATTGCAACTCCTGCAGAACAACCAATTCGATGTACTCCAACTTCTATATATTTATATGCTGTTTCGGCATCTCTAATACCTCCAGAAGCTTTAATTTTAAGTTGGTCTCTCACAGTTTTCTTCATTATTTTAACTGCTGTAAGCGTTGCGCCACTTTTAGAAAAGCCGGTTGACGTCTTAACAAAGTCAGCTTTGGCGTCTATGCATATTTCACATGCTTTTACAATCTCATTTTTTGAAAGTTCACTTATTTCGAGAATAACTTTTAGCGGAATTAACCCAATAGCTCTCTTAACATTACTGATATCTTTTAAAACGGCTAAGTGATTTTTACTTTTAAGGCGACCAATATTCATTACCATATCTATTTCTGAAGCACCTTGTTCTATGGCTTTTTTTGCTTCGAATATTTTTGCTTCAGTTGACATGGCGCCAAGAGGAAAGCCAACAACGGTACATATCTTAACATCCGATCTACCAAGAGCTTGTTTAGCAATAGAGACGTAGCCACTATTAACACAAACAGAGTAAAAATTGTATTTTAAAGCTTCTTCGCAAAGTTGTAAAATGTCTGCTTCTGTCGCAGAAGCACTTAAAAGGGTGTGGTCTATATATCTATTTAATTCCATTTATTATGTGTAGGGTTATAACAAAATATTAGCTATAGTAATTATCTACAAGTAGAGGGATTACTGGACAAGATATTAATTATGTCTTAAGTTTTGTTGGAATTAAATAGCTCGACAAAGTTAATGATTTATCCGTTAAAAGGAGCGTTAAAACATGAATTTTATTATGTATTTCGTCGAATAACTGTTAATAGGTTTGAAACTTATTCATTTTTAGATAGGTAGATATTCTGTTTTAATTAAAACTTCGCTTTCTTTTTTACATGTATTTGTTGTTTTTCGAATGAGTTAACTTGTTTTGGGAAAATATTATTAAATAAAGCCATCATATCTCCATAATGCAATTCTCTTTTTTGAGACATAAGATTATATGAACAACTTAATAATTCTGAAATGGCATTAAAATTATAAAGGAAGAGCAACACTCCTTTCAAGTACTTGAAATTTGTGTTGCTCTTAACCAACCAATCAATATAAAGACTGTTTTTAACCTAAAATGTTACAGTCCGTTTAAAATTCTTCGGAAACCAAATCTCCTTGGTTTCTAAAAACTAATTGCCCGTCAAATTCATCGAGTAGAATAATACTATCAGTAGTAACTTTACCAGCTAATATTTCTTTACTCAACGCGTTAAGCACTTCTTTTTGAATTACTCTTTTTACAGGTCGTGCACCATATTCTGGGTTATAACCTTTTTCTGCCAAATAACTCACAGCCTCTGGTGTAGCATCGAAAGTGATCCCTTGTTGAGCAATCATTTTAGTTACATTTTTTAATTGTAAGCCAACAATTTTAGTAATGTTTTCTTTTGATAACGGCGTAAACATTATAGTGTCATCAATACGGTTAAGAAACTCGGGTCTTACAGTTTGTTTCAATAAGGCTAACACATCTATTCTTGCAGCTTCAATAGCAGAAGGAATATCTTTAGTCGCTTCAAAACGCTCTTGTATAATCTGACTTCCCATATTAGAGGTCATAATTATAATGGTGTTTTTAAAATCTGCAATTCTACCTTTATTATCCGTTAAACGACCTTCATCTAGTACTTGCAATAAGATGTTAAAAGTGTCTGGATGCGCTTTTTCAATTTCATCTAACAATACAACTGAATACGGTTTACGTCTTACTGCTTCTGTTAATTGTCCTCCTTCATCATAGCCTACGTATCCTGGAGGTGCACCAATCAATCTGCTCACCGCATGTCGTTCTTGGTACTCACTCATATCTATACGTGTCATTGCATTTTCATCATCAAATAGATATTCTGCTAAAGCTTTAGCTAATTCTGTTTTACCAACACCAGTTGTTCCTAAAAATAAGAACGTTCCAATTGGTTTTGTTGGGTTTTGTAGACCTGCTCGACTACGTCTTACAGCATCACTAACCGCTTCAATAGCTTCTTCTTGGCCAACAACACGTTTATGTAATTCGTCTTCAAGTTTCAATAGCTTTTCACGATCACTTTGAAGCATTTTAGTTATAGGAATTCCTGTCCATTTTGCAACGACATCTGCAATATCTTCATAAGTTACTTCCTCTTTTATTAAGGATGTTTCTTGTTGTTCAGATAATTCTTTCTGAAATTTTTCTAATTGCTCTGTAGCATCTTTTATTTTTCCATAACGGATTTCTGCAACCTTGCCGTAATCACCATCACGCTCTGCGCGTTCAGCTTCAATCTTATAGTTTTCAATTTCTAATTTTATATTCTGAACGTTTTCTACGACTTCTTTTTCAGACATCCATTTCGCATTCAGTTCATTACGCTCTTCTTTAAGATTGGCTAAATCGCCTTTTAAAGCTTTTAGTTTCGTTTCATCTTTTTCTCGCTTAATCGCTTCGAGCTCAATTTCTAACTGCATAACCTTACGATCGAGAACATCTAACTCTTCTGGTTTAGAATTAATTTCCATTCGTAATTTAGAAGCCGCTTCATCCATTAAGTCAATGGCTTTATCAGGAAGGAAACGGTTTGTTATGTAACGTTGCGATAATTCTACAGCTCCAATAATAGCTTCATCTTTTATTTGAACTTTGTGGTGTGCTTCATACTTTTCTTTAATTCCACGAAGAATTGAAATTGCACTTTCGGTATCTGGCTCATTAACTGGTACCTTTTGAAAACGACGCTCTAAAGCTTTATCTTTTTCAAAGTATTTTTGATATTCATCTAAAGTCGTTGCTCCGATAGCTCTCAATTCGCCGCGCGCTAAAGCTGGTTTTAAAATATTAGCCGCATCCATAGCGCCTTGTCCACCGCCAGCACCAACCAAGGTGTGAATCTCGTCTATAAATAGAACAATATCTCCATCGCTCTCGGTCACTTCTTTTATGACTGCTTTTAGCCGCTCTTCAAATTCGCCTTTAAACTTTGCACCTGCAATAAGCGAGCCCATATCTAAGGCAAAGATTTGTTTGTCTTTTAGGTTTTCTGGAATATCACCATCAATAATTCTATGAGCTAAACCTTCTGCAATGGCTGTTTTACCAGTACCAGGTTCACCGACCAAAATTGGGTTATTCTTGGTTCTACGCGATAGAATTTGAAGAATACGTCGTATTTCTTCATCTCGTCCAATTACAGGATCTAACTTACCATCGCGTGCTAATTGATTTAAATTTTTAGCATACTTGTTTAGTGCGTTATAGGTTTCTTCCTGACTTTGAGACGTTACTCTATCTCCTTTTCTTAACTCCTCGATAGCAGATTGTAATCCTTTTTCGGTAACGCTTTGATCTTTTAAAATCTGTGCGATTTTGCTTTTAGATTTAAAAATGGCTAAGACTAAGTGCTCAATAGATACATAGTCATCGTTCATTTTTTTAGCAATAATCGAGGCTTCGTTTAAAGCTTTACTTGCTTCTCTTGAGAGCATAAGGTCTCCGCCAGAAACTTTCGGAAAACTTTCTAGTTCTTTATCTAATATTTGTTGAAGCATAGATACATTAACATTCAGCTTCTTAAGCAAGAATGGTAATACGTTTTCATCAACATCGAAAAGGGCTTTAAAAATATGCTCATTTTCTATTTGCTGATGTCCCAAGCCTTGCGCAAGCTGCTGTGCTTGCTGTATAGCTTCTTGTGATTTAATTGTATAATTGTTTAAGTTCATTTGATATGTTTTTAATTTCTATTATGTTGTGTTTGACTATCTTTAGACAATAATCTTACCAAGATAAAAAGGTAATATAAAAACGACAAAATGACTGATTTAGTGTGTTATAGCGTGACGTTTTGTCGGATTGTAAGATTACAGATTTGTTTCGACTTATAGAATGACTAAGGTCATTTTTAGTTATTAATTATGTATCGGTTCTCTAAATATTTTAGTTTTAACTGAGGTTTAAAAGTAAATATTGGAACTGACATTAAAATGTGAAAAAGGATTAATTATGTTTAAGAAATTATTCGGTTCATCTGAGCCAAAAGAAGAAAAAGTATTGCCTTGGATAGCCTTAAATAGCATTACACAATTAGATGAAATTGCAGAAAAATCGAAAGGTAAAACTCAACTTATATTTAAACATTCTACCCGTTGTGGTATTAGTAGAATGGTAATGAATCAGTTTGTTTCTGCTTATGATGTGGATAGCAATGCGGATTTATATTATTTAGACTTATTAAATTACAGAGATGTGTCTAATGAAGTAGGCTATAAATTCCAAGTGATGCATCAATCTCCTCAGCTTTTAGTAATGCGGAATGGAGTAGTGGTTGCTCATGCCTCTCATGGAGGAATTAATGAGATGGATTTAGCGGGTTATGTTTAAATTAGACTTATAGAATTAAAAAACTCTAAGGGTTTATATTACATAAGGTTACCTTCATTAGAACTCAATTTTTTATTCTTGATTGACGAATTACAAAGAACAATAAATTTAAATATGGAGTTTTTCAGAATTATTAAAGTAAAGACAGAAGACAAGAGTATACAAGACGAACTTACAATTGAAAACCTTGAATTGATTAGCAATGAGATTTTTGTTATTGGTGATCAAAATAAAACTGAAGCTAATATTGGTGGTATTTGGGGGGAGTTCACTTTAACTAGAGCCCTTATTAGAGGAGGGCTGCGTTTTGCCTTGGTTGAATGTCCTAATGCATTAACTTGGACCATTACTACTGGACTTAATCCAAATCCGAATGTTATAGTACTTCATCTCACAATAAATCGTCAAGAACAAAAAGAATCATTTATTGAAGAAATTGGTGAGTTTTTGGACGACCAGAGTGTCTGTATACAAGACTATTATAATAATAAATAACGAACGAAATAAGTACAAAAAAACCTCTCAGTTAAGAGAGGTTTTCTTTTTAATTCAAAGTATAAGAATTCATAATACTTTTTAATTGATTTTTTAAATCTTCACCTGAGTCGTAAATCATTTGTTCTTCAGTAGGAAAGGGCACAGCACGTCTTTCTAAAAAGGGTAATAAATTACTCTCTAGAGCTCTGCGGTCACCACTGGCATTCGCATAAATATGTTCGAAAATAAATTGGCTACTTACAGGAAATGCGTCTGTTAATTGTTTGGTGTTTAAATTGTGGTACTCTACGTTACCAGTGACTTGTACCGTTTTAAATTGTTTAAATTCGTAAAACTCACAACGTACAGTTTTTAAATTGTCAATTTCTATTGCGTTCCCAATACTGTCTTTTACTTGATTACCGCGATCATCTAACAATAATTTTTTACCATCAGCAATTTGTTTTTCTTTAATAATCTGTCGCTCCTTAATCTGTTCTGGAGATGTGTTTATCTCTCTTAGGTTAACGCGCATATTGTAATCGTAGGTTACATCTTTATTATCGGTATTATGATAAACTGTCCAAAGATTATTTATGCCGTAGGTGCTAAAGTTTAATAAGTCGTCTTCTAAGCGTTGTGGAATTAGTTTTTGGGTGTCATTAATCATTTCAACTAATACAAAATCAATTCCTTTTTGATGCGCTACTTCTATTAATTGACGAACATCTCGATAGTTAGGGTTAATTTCTTCTATGTCTCTAAATTCCTCATAAGCGGCTCTGTAATCTAATTTATTGCTAGAGTTTAATAATGCTGTGGCATTTTTATAGATATGTAATGAAGCATTATCTTTTGAAGCAATTATAGCGCTAGAATAATTTTTGAGGCTTAATTTAACCTCTTCATTATTAACATATAATGGCAGTAGTGGTTTAATGCGTTCTTGTCTGTTATCTAAAGCGACATATAGATCGTAGATTTTAATATGATTTTCAGGGTTGCTATCCTGCTTTAAGACGTTGATGTTTTCCGAGTCCATTTTGTTAGCTTTATAATAAGCCTCCTGAAGCATTACAATATATTCGGCTTTTCGTTTTTTATTCTTGTTAGTTCGTAATTTACCAACAGCATTAGAAATTGCCTGATCATAATTGCCAGCATTTACAGATTTTTCAATTTGTCTGCTTGTGCTACAAGATATTATGAGCACTAAAGCTAATGTAGAGAGTAATAGTTTTTTCATAGGTTAAACGATTTGATAGATTTGGGTTTCAAATTCATTTGGTGGTAAACTTAGATATAATATAGTTGAAATGCTAATAAATACGATGAAACACGTAATTATTTAAGAATACTGTAGGAATAGTTGTATTTAATTTGCATAGTTTTATTCAAAAAGGACAAATGTTTATAGCCATAAAATAAAAAAACCTCTCAATTTTGAGAGGTTTTTATTATTAACTGTTCAAGCGATATGTACTAATAATATCTTTTAATTTCAATTTTAAATCTTCACCAGTATCAAATACCATTTGTGCATCTGAAGGAAACTGGATATGTTGTTGTCTCAATAAGTTTCTGTCATTATTGTTTAAGGCTCTTCGATCTCCTCTAAAACGTCCAAATACATTTTCAAAAACAAAACCACTATCTATAGTAAAGTTATCAATGATTTGGTTTTGTTTTAAATCCGTATAAGCAATATCTGCAATTACTTGTGCCGACTTAGTTTGTATCACTTCAACGAATCGAGCTCTAACGTTTATAATTTTATCAATTTTAATGTCATTGCCTAAGCTATCTTTCATTACGTTACCATCTCTACCTAATTGGTATTTCCAGCCATCAACAACTTGTCGTTCTCTTAATTGTTGACGTTCGTTAATACGTTCTGGTGTAATATTGATTCGCTTAAGCCGCAATTGCATCGCAAAATCGTAATCTATAGTTTCATCAGTATTAGAATGATACACGGTCCAGAATTGGTTTAATCCATAAGTATTAAAATCTACTAAATCAGCCTCTAATTGTTGAGGTATAATTTGTTGTGTTTCATTTAATACTGATACATAAACATAATCTGTTCCTTTTAGGTGTGCTTCATCCATTAAACTTCTGGTTTCTTCAAAATTAGGATTGATGCGTTCTATATAAGAAAAGATATCATAGGCTTTTCTAGCGTTGTATTTAACTTCAGAATCTAACATTGTAAGACCTTGCCCAATTAAATAATCGGATGTTTTATATCTGTAATCTACAATTTCAGAACTATAATCGTTGAACTCTAAATTCAATGTTTTTCCATTAATTTTTAATGGCAATGCACGTTTTATAGCATTTTGTCTTGCTTCTAAATCTGTATAAATTGTATATATCGTTTTATATTGTTCTGGATTGCCATCTTTTTTAAGATGATTAATGTGTTGTAAATCTTCTTCCAAAACTTTGTAATAAGCATCCTCAAGCAATACGATGTAATCTTGCTTACGCTTTTTGTCTTTTTTGTTTTCGAGTTTGCGTAAAGCCTCATTAATAGCTTGGTCATAATTGCCGTTGCTAATAGCGCTTTCCATTTGTTTTTTGGCACTACAAGATACGAGTACCGAAACTAGGACGGATAAAAGTAAAAATCGTTTCATAATCTTGTGTTTTATAGGTTATATAACATGTAAAACCAATTATGATGCCAAACAAAAAACTCGAAGTAGAAATAATGATTTCCAACTTCGAGTTTCAATTATATTTTAAGTGTATCTACTTTTTTTTCTTAGGGTTAAAGACAGGTAATAATTGCGTTTTAACTTGTCCAAAACCAATTCTTATATCATCATTTTCGCAATGACCTCTCATAATTACGGTATCATAATCATTGATGAATTTACGTTCAGATCCATCTTTCATTTTTACAGGCTTAGTACCTTTCCAAGATAATTCTAACATTGAACCATATGAGTCTTTTGTCGGACCAGAAATAGTTCCGCTACCCATCATATCTCCAGCATTTACCGGACAACCATTAACCGTATGGTGCGCTAGTTGTTGCGACATGTTCCAGTACATATATTTAAAGTTCGATTTAGAAACCGTAGTTTCTTTAGCTCCTTTAGGTTGAATTCCAACTTCTAAATTAATATCAAAGCTTCTTTTTCCTTTAGTTTGAAGGTACTCTAAAGGCTTTGGATCTTGCTTTGGACTTTCTGTTCTAAAAGGTTCTAAAGCATCTAAAGTTACAATCCAAGGTGACATAGAAGAGGCAAAGTTTTTACCTAAGAATGGTCCTAGTGGCACATATTCCCATTTTTGGATATCTCGTGCAGACCAATCGTTAAATAATACTAAACCGAAGATATACTCTTCTGCTTCTTCAATCGGAATTGGTTCTCCTAAATCATTAGCATCTGTAGTAATAAAAGCCATTTCTAATTCAAAGTCCACTAATTTAGATGGTCCAAAAACTGGGAGATCTGCTCCTTCAGGCATAGTTTGTCCTTGAGGACGATTTATTGGGATTCCAGAAGGGATTATAGAAGAACTACGTCCATGATAACCAACAGGCATATGAACCCAATTTGGTAAAAGTGCATTATCAGGATCTCTAAACATTGAACCTACATTTGTTGCATGTTCTTTACTCGCATAGAAATCTGTGTAATCACCTACATGAATTGGTAATTGCATTTCAATTTCATCTAAGCGAAATAAAATAGTCTCTTTATGTGGGTTATTGTTTTTTAGTATATCGTTTTCAGCATCAAAAATTTGAGCGATTCTATTCCGAACCAATCTCCATGTTTTTCTACCATCAGCAATGAAGTCATTTAAAGTATCTTGTAAAAAGATATCATCAGTTAATGGTATACCTTTAAAATAGCCTAATTGGTGTAATGCACCTAGGTCAATAGCAGTATCTCCAATACGTGTTCCGATTGTAATAATGTCATCTCTAGTTAAGAAAACACCAAAAGGAATATTCTGAATTGGAAAATCTGAAGTCTTACCGACATGTAACCATGACGTTCTATCTGGATTATTGGCTGATAATGGCATATTGCTATTGTTGATTAAATGTTCATTAATTTCTACTCAAACCTACACATTTTTTGATATTTAAACTAATGTATTCACTATTTTTGTACCGATTTAACAAAGACCTTATTTATGCAACGCGACGAACAAATTTTTGAACTCATACAAGCTGAAAAAGAACGCCAGACTGATGGTATAGAACTTATTGCATCAGAAAATTTTGTAAGTGACCAGGTAATGGAAGCTGCAGGTTCTGTACTAACTAACAAATACGCTGAAGGCTATCCTGGTAAACGTTACTATGGTGGTTGCGAAGTTGTAGATGAGGTAGAAAACATTGCTATTGAACGCGCTAAAACCTTATTTGGCGCTGCTTATGCTAATGTACAACCACATTCTGGAAGTCAGGCTAATACGGCCGTATACCACGCCTGTTTAAAACCTGGTGATACAATTTTGGGATTCGATTTATCTCACGGAGGACACTTAACTCACGGTTCGTCAGTAAATTTTTCTGGTAAATTATATCGTCCAACTTTTTATGGTGTAAAAAAAGAAACGGGTTATATTGATTATGATATGTTGGCTGATCAAGCCAAAATAGAGCAACCAAAATTAATTATTGCAGGTGCTTCGGCTTATTCTCGTGATATTGATTTTGCAAAATTCAGAGAAGTTGCAGATAGTGTAGGAGCAGTGTTACTAGCAGATATTTCGCATCCTGCTGGGTTAATTGCAAAAGGGATATTAAATGATCCAATGCCACATTGCCACATTGTTACAACAACGACGCACAAAACCTTAAGAGGTCCTCGTGGTGGAATGATAATGATGGGAGAAAATATTGATAATCCATTCGGAATTACATTAAAAAATGGTAAGCTTCGTAAAATGTCTGGTTTATTAGATTCGGGTGTTTTTCCAGGAAATCAAGGTGGACCATTAGAGCATATTATAGCTGCGAAAGCAATTGCTTTTGGTGAAGCTTTAACTGATGAGTTTATGCATTATATGTTACAGGTAAAACATAATGCTGATGCAATGGCTAAAGCCTTTGTTGCTAAAGATTATAACTTAATTTCTGGAGGAACAGATAACCATATGATGCTTATTGACCTTAGGAATAAGAATATTACAGGTAAAGATGCTGAGAATGCTTTGGTTAAAGCTGATATTACAGTAAATAAGAATATGGTGCCATTTGATACGGAATCACCATTTGTAACTTCTGGAATTAGAGTGGGAACTCCTGCAATTACAACTAGAGGTTTAAAAGAAACTGATATGGCTTATGTTGTAGATTTAATTGATGAGGTTATTAATAATTTCGACAATGAAACGGTTTTAGAAGGTGTCGCTACAAAGGTTAATGCATTAATGGGTGGTAGACCTTTGTTTAATGCTTAGTCAATGAAATAAATTCAATAAAAAAAATGCCTTTCAATTTATTTTGAAGGGCTTTTTTTATAGATCCAAAATAAATTAAGAACTATAGAGACCAATAGAATTATTCCTATTAAAATGAGGTGATCTGTGGATAAATTTTTGAATATAGGTTGTGCTATTTTTTTAATTAAAGCGGTACAATATAGAATCACGAATGAACCATTAAAGAATAGCCATGTATATTTTATTATTTCAATTATAAATTTGGAATAATTGAATCTCATTATCAACGTTTTTTACAGTACTAATCTTCAAAAATAACACTCTCATAAGCACCAATATCTGGACTTATACTATTTCTAGGATTATTTAAAAGATCAAAACCTGATGGCATTAAAGGTAAAGCACTACCATTAGCAGCAGAGTCCTCACTAATACGCATTAGGTTTTCATAAGCATCTTCAAAATCTGGATCTTGGTTAAAAATGTTTCCGAGATAAAAATCTGTGTCATCAAACATATAATTACCTGTATTTTCAAGATTATCGTTATCAAAGCGCATAAGACAATTGGTAAACTTATAGTTGAATACATCGCCTTCGTCTTCTAATAAAAATTCAGGATTATCATTGCCATAGATAATACAGTTAATAAAGTTAGCTTCTGTTAAATCGTTTGTAAAAACATTATTATCTGTATCGACAACAAAATCATTTAAGAGTAGGGCAGGAAACTGCCTAAAACTGCTATTCCAATAATTAGCAATTGTACAATGCTTAAAGTTGTATTTTCCGCCATAAGTACCTGCAAAAGAAGATTGTCCACAATTGTTAATTACTAAATTTTCTGCTGTAATAGAAGTTGCAGTAGCTCTAATTCCAAAGCTACTTGTATTATAGATTTGAGAATTTGTAATGCTTAATTTATCGTTTGTTGCATCTTGATTTCCATCTGATATTATACCAATCGTTGCGTTTTTTATTGTCGCATAATTAATGGTGTTATTAAGACTGCCGTTATACAAATAAATGGCTCCCCATTGTCCTGGAATATCTGTGTATAAAGGCTCTAATCGGTCTCCTTCTAAAATAACTTCGTTCTCTAAAGTTTCTTGGTCTGTACTTAATTCTCCATTAATATTAAGGGTACCATTATCGGTTACTATAATACCAGAGTCAGAATGAAAGTGCACTCTTGCACCGGCTTCAATAGTTAAGGTTTTACCAGTGTCAACACCAGCATAACCATAAATAACATAAGGTTTTTCGTTGGTAAAGGTGAGTTCTGCATCTTCCAGAAAGCGACCTTTCAATGTGGTTTCGTCTGGTGTGCCATCTCCATCGACATCAAAGGTTAAAGTTTCTATTATTCCGGTATTTTCGTCTCTATTTGGGTAAATAAAAACAGCATCTTTAACTAAGGTTACCAAATCTACATCTTGTTGATTACTGCCAGAATCAAAAAGGATTTTATCTGTATATAGAAATTGTGAGTCGGAATTTGATAGTGTTTCAATATCTATAGTCGTTTCAATAAAAATGAACAAACTATCATTTGCTAAAAGTTCGACATCTTCAAAAAACTTACCTTCTTGTTCGTCTTCTAATCCTGTGGTGCCATCGACATTCATTCTGTAAAATGAATTGACTCCGTTTTCTAATTGAATAGTTGGTATTACAATATCTTCGTCACTGCGATTGTAAACTTTTAGATTATAAGTACTAGAGCCTATATTAGAGAAAACGGTATCTAAATAAACAGTGTCCTTTGCAAATTCAAGGTTTCCTTTGTTTGGGGAAAATTCAAAATCACTACGGCAAGAACTCCAAAATAATAAGATTCCAAAACAAATAAAGAATGACAGCAATCGCTTCATAAGAGATAAATATAATTAAGGCTTAAAAATATAACTTTTGAAGTTAGGATTTATTATGAAGTTATGTAATTATATTCATTAGGTTTAATCTGTGCTTAAGTTTTCTTCGCCATATTGCTCTAATAAGATTAAAAAGAGCTGACTGTTTAAAACTAATTGTTCTAATAATTGCATCTTTTTTTCATCTTTAAGCAGTGCAGAACTCAATTGTTTTGCTTCACAAAAGTCATAAAACAGATGAGCTTTATCTGCAGGAATTTTTAAATTTTCGGTAATAAGTTGCTTATTAAAAAATGAACTTTTACCAAATAGAGAATCCATTTGAGTATACTTAATAGGCTTGTATATTGGTGCTTTGTATTTATTTTTATTTTTTAAGAGTTTAGCAACTAGCCCAATAATAGCGATAAAATCAACACCATAAGTTGCACCTGCAGGCTGGTATAAGTGAGGATTGTTTTTAATATCCTCTTTTATAATATTCTGAAGTTCATTATTATAAACTTCTTCAGTGAAAACAGGTTGTTCTGGCTCTGCTTTTATTTCTACCTCATCTAATTCGTTTACTATTTTTTCAACCTCAAATACTGCAACACCATCAAAATGTGTTTGGTTAAGGATTACAACTTTTGGATGATAAAATAAGGACTCAAATAAAATGGTGTCATTGACTTTTGCATTAATGTTAAAATGGCCATTTTCGTTAGTTGCTGTAACTCTGTTTTGAGTGTCATTAAAGACTTTTATATTTTTTACTGTGGTTGTAGTATTATAGACTTTTCCTTTTAAAGTTTGAGCGTTAAGACCTAAAGGCAAGCTCAGTAAAGAAATGAAAATAAGTAATTGACGCATTGTTAGTTGAATGATGAGCTAAAGAAAAGGGTTTAAAACAACAACAATCAAGACATTAAAAAAACTTTAACCTAATAAAATGTTAATTAAAAAGCTCAGCAATTTCTTGCGTTATTCTAGTAGGTCGTTGTGTTTTAGAATCAATGAGGCACCATTTAGCTTTAGAACTGACTATAAGTTGGCCTGTTTTAGCATTTGTAATTTCTACATGCCTTATAGTACTTACACCTTCAACTTTAGGAACAAATGTTTTTAGTAATAATTTATCTCCTAGCAAAGCCTGACTTTTATATTCAATAAAATGATTAACCAAAAACCAGGAATAGGTTTCTAAAACTGATTTTGAAGCATAGGTTAGCCAATGTTCTTTTGCGATATCTTGAACCCATTGCACATAGCGCACGTTGTTTACATGATTAAGATCATCTATATCTTCTTTAGAAACTTTGATTGTTTTCTCGAATACTTGCATCAATTGTATTATTGTTTTGCAATTTTCACTTCAAAAAGCTTATCCCAATTTTTACCAGTCACAAAAATGGTTTGGCGTTCAGGGTTATAAGCGATACCATTAAGAACATCTAAATCTGGATGTTGAGTGACTAGTTTTCTTAGTGGTTCAAAATCGATAACACCATCAACACCACCAGTTTTAGGATTAATAATTACAACACCATTTCTTTGGTAGATATTCGCGAAGATTTTACCATCTATCCATTCGAGTTCATTTAGACTAGGGATTTTCCCTTTTTCGGTATATACTTGGATATGGCTTTCTTCGGTGAGATTTTCAGGATTTAAAAGCCAAATTTTTTCTGTTCCGTCAGATTTGTAGAGTGTATTGCCATCATTACAAAATCCCCAACCTTCTTTACTTTTTCCGTATTTAAAACTACTTAGTTTTTCAAAAGAATTTACGTCATATACAAATCCAATATTGGATTGCCATGTTAACTGATAGATTTTGTCATCTAATATTGTAAGACCCTCTCCAAAAAAGTTGTCATCTAGATTTATGTTTTTTAAAATTTCACCAGTTTCAAAATTCACTTTTCTAAGCTTAGATTCTGCCTTCTGACCAGTACTTTCGTATAATTCGCCATTATAGAATTCTAATCCTTGCGTGTAAGATGTAATATCGTGAGGGTAGGTGTTTACAATTTCATATTTGTAATAAGAGGGTATAATATTATTAAAGACTTT
>Ga0316201_10001229_pt1 | contig 16926 bp, 16 predicted proteins | sample CS6wburrow_MG_FD_204516 | JGI IMG/M metagenome (GOLD analysis project Ga0316201, IMG submission 204516) | Coastal sediment microbial communities from Delaware Bay, Delaware, United States - CS-6 worm burrow | ecosystem: Environmental > Aquatic > Marine > Coastal > Sediment | place: USA... | reverse complement strand
GCATCACGTGTATGCACAATAACCGGTTTATCCAGTTCGACAGCACATTGTATATGCGTTCTGAAACGCTGCTGCTGCCATTCTTTGTCTCCCTTGTTGTAATAGTAGTCAAGACCGGTTTCGCCTATGGCGACTACTTTTTCGTTGCTCGCAATCCCTATTAATGTTTCAGCATCGACATCTTCAGCCTGCTTCGCCATCGGATGCACGCCTGCCGAAACAGAAACCTGAGGATAGTCTGCTGCCTGTTCAAGCATATGCGGGTACTTGTGCATATCGATCGATACACACAGCATGTGTTCAACACCCGCATCAAAACAGCGCTGGATGAGTACCTTGTAATCACCATCGAATTCATCCAGTTTGATGCAGTCGAGATGACAGTGTGAATCTACAAACAATGGGCTGGCAGTCTCCGGCATTTAACCCGCATGTTGCACGAAGGATTTGGGTTTTAGGGGCATGCTGGCTATGCAGGTTGGACGATCCCCCGCCGATGCATAGCCATAGCTATGGATCAAGGGGGATCGTTCAAGATGCGACGCCAGCTTGTTCATAAAACCAAATAGGACAATCTGTAACCGGGTCATAACATTGTCATTCTTGTGCAGGTATTTAATATACAAACAAATACTGAGATTTTTTATCCGCCTTCGTGCAACATGCGGGTCAAAGGCTGACGGGTTTACATGGTGTGTGTAATACGATCAGATTTCATGGCTCCAGCAAGGTGGGTCTCGATTTTATTGCGAGTGGTGCCTTTGTCCTGAAACGAGAACTGGACGCCAATGCCTGCTGAACGGTTACCCTGGGCACCCTGAGGGGTGATCCAGATAATTTTTCCAGCCACCGGCAGGCGTTCGTTGTCTTCCATCAATGTCAGCAGCATAAACACTTCATCGCCGAGATCGTATCTTTTTGTGGTGGGAATAAACAGGCCGCCATTGCTCACATAAGGCATGTAGGCTGCATACAGAGAAGCCTTGTCCTTGATACTCAGGGACAACATTCCCGGGCGTGCGGCTGGTGCGGTCATAACAACTCCTGCTGGTTATTCTTATATGTTTTCCCAAGATATTAGCAGGTTTTCCCACAATAATTGCAGATTCAGGGCGATCCCCTCGGCTTTTCTCAGGCTGTTTATCTGGTCGTGCAGGTCGAATACTCTAGCTGTAACCGCATTTCTGGCGCGGGCCTCGAGCGCCTTGCGCTGATCCTCGTTGACCAGCTCGGCGTCGTTGCCGCAGGTCAACAGCCGCCCAAGGTCGCTGACCCAGTCCAGCAGCCATGTCAGCAGATAATCCCTGGGCATTTGCGCCAGTTTCTGTGCGTACTGGATCGATGACTCACCTCTGAGGCCTGCATTTAGCGCTTTCACAAGCAGCTCGCGCTCTTCAGCGTGATTTTCCACGAAGTCCCTGGCCAGCAGCGGAGCGCCGTGCGCGAGCTTCAAGGCTGTCTGCACATTACTGACGCCGGATTCCCCCAGCCATGCAAGCGCAGCTGCAGTCTCGGGAACCTGGAAGCGTATCGACTGGCAGCGGCTGCGTATGGTCACGGGTAAATGATGCGGGTGCGAACTGACCAGGATCAGCAAGGTGTCCCTGCCCGGCTCTTCCAGTGTCTTCAGCAGGCTGTTAGCTGCCTGGGTGGGCATTTTATCCGCATCTTCGATTACGGCAATGCGATAGCCGCCAAACTGGCTGGTTTCAGACAGCGCCTTGTACATGTCTCTCAAGGCATCGATTTTGATGCTCAAAACCGGGTTGCTGCTGGTTGAAGTCGCTGGCGGTGTCGGTTTGAGCAGTCGCAGGTCGGGATGTGTGCCCGCCTTAACCAGATTGCAGGCGTCACAGCGCCCACATGCGCCACCCGAGTCTGCGGGCTGCCTGCAGAGCAGCGCATTTGCGAGCACGTGAGCGAAGTGTTTTTTACCCGTGCCTGCAGGCCCCTGCAGCAGCAGTGCATGTGCCAGACGGTCCTGCTGTCTTTGCCGTGCTATTTGCTGCCATTGCGCACTTTGCCAGGGGTAAATCATTTCAGTCTACTATTCCGTGTTGTTTCATCACGTGATAAATCTGGTCCTGCACCTGTTCTATTTCGACACTGGCATCGACCACCGTAATTCTGTGCGGATAATGATTAGCCAGTTGCAGATACGTGTGACGCACTCTTTCAAAAAAGTCATTTTGTTCTTGTTCGATGCGATCAGGGGCACTGCGGCGTCCTGCCCGTTCCCGGCCGGTCTCAACCGGCGCATCAAGAATGATCGTGAGATCGGGCCGCAAATCTCCCTGTACCCAGGTTTCAAGTTCAGCGATCCTGCTATCATTGATACCACGGCCACCGCCCTGGTACGCATAGGTCGCCTCAGTGAAGCGGTCGCATAGCACATTATTACCGTCTTCCAGTGCAGGCAGAATGATCTTTTGCAAATGCTCTGCACGCGCTGCAAACATCATCAATAATTCAGCATCGGAACTCATGCCTTCATGTTTGTGCTCCAACAGCATCTCGCGCAGCGCTTCTCCCAGGGCTGTGCCGCCCGGTTCTCTTGTTTCCACACAGGGCTTGCCGGCCTGCTCCAGCAGGCTGCGTATATAGTTTCTATTCGTTGTCTTACCAACACCCTCTATACCCTCCAGGGTAATAAACTTGCCCGTATAGTCCGACATTACTTGTTCCGCTTGCGTTGATACTTGTCCACGGCCTTCTCGTGGTCCTCAAGTGTAGTCGAAAACACGTGACGTCCAGAACCATCTCCGGTGGCAACGAAATAGAGATAGCCCGTATCAGCGGGATGCATCACGGCTTTCAGTGCGCCAAGGCCAGGCATCGCGATCGGTGTAGGCGTCAGTCCTTTGCGTGTATAGGTGTTGTAGGGTGTATCCGTGCGCAGGTCCTTAAAACGGATATCACCATCATAGGCGTCACCTATACCATAGATGACCGTCGGATCTGTCTGCAGGCGCATACCCTTGCGCAAGCGATTGATAAAAACACCGGCAATCACCGGCCGCTCTTCAGCGACAGCACTCTCTTTTTCAACGATGGATGCCATGATCAGGGCTTCATAGGGTGTTTTAAACGGCAGCTTGTCATCACGTTCAGACCACAACATGCTCAGATGCATCTCCATTTGCTGATAGGCACGCTTCAACAAAGCGGTGTCTTTGGTATTGTTATGAATGAAGTACGTATCAGGAAAAAAGCGGCCTTCAGGATGTTGATCCGCGTATCCCAGTGCTGACATAACGTCATCGTAGGCGACATCTTTGAGTGTATGTTCAACGGCCTCGTGCGCTGCAACAGCGTGGAGAAATTCGCGGAATGTCCAGCCTTCGACCAGTGTGAGTGAATATTGCCTGACTCTGCCTGTAACCATGTCATCGACCAGTTCGGCTAATGCCTGGCCGGGAGAGAACACATATTCACCCGCCTGCAAGCGTGTAGCCTTGCCGGAGAGCCGACCCCAGATCAGGAAATAATCAGGATGTTCCAGCAGCTGATGACTTTGCAGCTGGTTCGATAATGTTCTTATCGATGAACCCGGCTTAAAGTCGATGGTTATTGCTTCATCGAACTGTACAGGTTCGTGAATGTAGTGGAATATATTACTGGCAACATAGGCAAAGATTGCAAGCAGCATACCTGCCACAACAATTAATTTAGGCAGCAGCTTTTGCATCCGCCTCTATCCTGCCAGCTAGAACTGTATTGATTGTTTTTGTCATTGTATCCGAATTATAAAGTTGCTGTTCCAGCTGTTTTACTACACATAGGCCGATCACGCTATTGCTGACAAAAATTTCGCTGGATCCCATCAGTTCATCGCGTGTCAGGTTACGCGTTTCGACCTTGATGTTGTTTTCACGTGCGATATCAATGACCTGTTCACGCATGATACCGTTAACGCCGCAGCGCGATAGATCCGGCGTAATCAGCACATCATTTTGCACAGCAAAAATATTGCTCATCGTGCCTTCGATGACATAGCCATCAATATCTGACAGAAAGCCCTCATTAAACGCAGAACCAAGTTCACTGCTCGCCAGCACGCTATCCAGACGATTCAGGCTTTTTATACCGGACAGCTGCGGGTTGAGCGAGACCTGTGTTTCGCAAAAACGTACGCTTATGCCATGCGTTCTCCAGCGGGCAACAGTGTCGGGCCATTCTGAATGCAAACATATTCGCGTCGGATGCTGTTTTGCATCATAGCGATAGCCACGTGTTCCAGCTCCCCGGGTCAACACCAGTTTAATCACGCTGTTACTGCTGCTGCCACTGAGTAAACAGTTTATGTCATCTAAAATCATTTGCCTGTCGGGAAATGGAATCTTGAGTTTGCCTGCACCGATCTTCATGCGGTTTAAATGTTGCTCGATAAACACGGGATGGGTACCAATACAGGCGATGGTTTCAAAAATGCCGTCACCATAGTGCAGCCCCCGGTCAGTGGCTGACACGTAGTCGGATGCAATCCCGTTAATTAATACCCTGCTCATCTATTCCAGACCAAATGCCCGCAACAAACCCTTGGCCTTGGCGCGCGTTTCAGCCAGTTCATGCTCTGCATCAGAATCTGCAACAATACCGCCACCTGCTCGAAAGGTAATTTTATTGCCTTTTCGGACCAGTGTACGAATCAGGATGTTTAAATCCATGTCGCCGTTTCTGTTGATATAGCCTATAGAACCGGTATATGCACCGCGGGCCTGCTGCTCCATCTCGGCCAGTATTTGCATGCATCTGACCTTGGGACAGCCGGTTATGGTGCCGCCAGGAAACACGGCGCGAATGATATCGGCCGGTGAAACATCGTCACGCAGCCTGCCTACAACGTTAGAGACAATGTGATGCACGTGCTGATAAGTCTCCAGGGTCATGAGTTCATTGACCTTGATACTACCGGGTATACAGATGCGTCCCAGGTCATTCCTCTCGAGATCGATCAGCATGATATGCTCCGCTTGTTCTTTTGGATGTGCCATCAGCTCGGTGGCAAGCTGGACATCAATGCTTTCATCTTCAGAACGTGGTCGCGTGCCGGCAATCGGGCGGGTTTCTATGGTTTTGTGGTTTACACTGACCAGGCGCTCCGGCGATGAACTGATCACTGTTGAATTTGGCAGCCTGGCCAGAACGGCAAATGAACCGGGATTTGCATTTGCCAGCTTATTGAAGATGTCGAGATCGCTGGTTGATGTGTTAATTTCCAGTTGCCAGGGACGTGACAGGTTAGCCTGAAAAATATCGCCATCGATAATATACTGTTTGATACGTGCAAGCTGCTGCATGTATGGCTCTGTATCCGCTTCGGTGATCTTGACTACCTTTACGGTACTCGATGCGCCTGAAGTCGTGTTGAAACGCTCTATAGCCGTATTAAAGTCCTGTTCGATTGTGTCGAGCAAATGCACATATTCCAGCTCGGCTACGGCTATATGCTGTTTGCGTTGATGGTCATAAATAACTGCTGACGGACAACGCACGGCCATAGCTACAGGATCACCGTGCTCACCAACGGGCAGGTTCAGCACCGGTTCGATTTCAGCAGCCAGTTCATAGGACAAATATATAAACCAGCCGCCGGTAAAGGGTAGTTGATTTGAAGAGTCGGAATCCGATGTGCTGGTGTTCTCTATACCTGAAGCCTCTAATTTCTCCTGCAGCCACCAGGCATGCAGGGAATCGAGAAAATCGTGCTCGTCTTCAGAATTATCCGGATTTTTCAGTTCGAGAGTTTGCTGTGGATGCGCAAATAATATATCGAAGCTATTGTTGTTGCCGGAAGCGGTACTCGCGAGTACATACGGGTATTTATCGGTATCCAGCTGGTAGAGATCGGTAATTCTGGATGTGCCAGTATCCGTGCCAGTTAATGGTCTGGTCTGGAAATGCATTGAAGCGTGCCAATTGTAGTCATATTCCTAGATTCCGCAGTTGAACACAGAATTAGCGCTGTTCCTCAAGCGTCAGGGCAAGGCGCGACTTGCAGCTAATGGCCGTAGTCCTTGGCAAAAGTTGCAACGCCACCATGGCGCTTGAGGGGCGGCGATAAACTGTGTAGCGACTCACCCGTTGGGTGAACGTCAAATACTGCATAACTTTATGAATAATCATAGCGTTGATTAGTACTCTATCAACCTGATAATGACGGATGCAGTTGGTCTGTCAGCGTTCAGGGCAAGGCACGTCTCGCCGCGAATGGCCTTAGTCCTTCGCAAGAGGCGTAACGCTGCCATGGACGTTGACAGACCAACCCTTCGGGCACCGCTGTGGTGTCTCGCCACTGCGTTACAGCACTTGACAAGGACTATGGCCATTGCCTGCGTACTGTGCCTTGTTGCGAAACACCACAGCGATGCTGCACCCGTCATTATCAGGTTGATAGAGTACAAGAAGTAATAGCGATCAACTGCGGAATCTAGGATAATTACCTGGCAGCGATGACCAGGTGCACGAAAGCACAGCTTAACTGACTTTCTTGAATACCAGGGTACCATTGGTGCCGCCAAAACCGAATGAATTAGACAGGGAAACATCTATTTGCATTTCACGTGCAGTATTCGGCACATAATCAAGATCGCAGCCTTCACCCGGGTTTTCGAGATTGATTGTGGGTGGAGCGACCTGGTCACGAATCGCCATCACTGAAAATACCGCTTCGACACCACCGGCGGCACCCAACAAATGTCCTATCATGGATTTTGTCGAACTCACCGCTACCTTGCTAGCAGCAGGTCCAAAAGCCGTCTTGATCGCATTGGTTTCGGCAATGTCGCCGGCGGGTGTCGATGTGCCGTGTGCATTCACGTAATCGACCTGTTCAGGATTCAGGCCCGCATCAGCGAGTGCATTTTTCATACACAACGCGGCACCACTTCCATCCTTGACAGGCTGCGTCATATGATAGGCATCGCTGTTCAGTCCAAAGCCGACAAGCTCGGCATAGATATCGGCGCCGCGTGATTTTGCCATTTCATATTCTTCCAGCACGACCACGCCTGCGCCGTCACCGAGTACAAAACCGTCACGGTCTTTGTCCCAGGGTCGGCTGGCATGGGCCGGGTCATCATTACGGGTTGATAATGCCCGTGCTGCAGCAAATCCATTCATGCCTAAAGGCGATGAAGCCTTCTCGGAACCACCTGCAATCATCACGTCAGCATCACCATAAGCGATGATACGGGCAGCCTGTCCGATACTGTGTGTACCTGTTGAGCAGGCCGTTACCAGCGCAATATTAGGGCCTTTGATACCATGCTTGATGGAAAAATTTCCGGATATCATGTTGATGATTGAACCGGGCACAAAAAAAGGTGAAACCTTGCGCGGCCCACCTTCAAGCATTTTTATATGACAGGCTTCGATCATCGGCAAACCACCGATACCCGATCCAATCGCGACACCAATACGGCCGGCATTTTCTTCTGTCACTTCGATGCCCGAGTCCAGCAGAGCTTCTTCCGCTGCAACCAGCCCATAATGGATAAAAATATCCATTTTCTTCTGGTCTTTTACTGGAATAACAGCAGATGCATCAAAGTCTTTGACGGTAGCAGCAATGCGTACGGGAAACGCTGAAGTATCATACTCCGTTATCGGGGCGATGCCATTGGTACCGGCAACGATATTGTCCCAGGACTGCTTGAGGTTAAGGCCTACCGGGGAAACAACACCCAAACCAGTAACGACTACACGACGTCCCGACACAATGAACCCTGAATTGTATTGATAGCAGCCTGCAGTACAGGCTGTACATTGAAACCTTGATTATTCGCTATTTGCGTTAACGTAATCAATGGCCTGTTGAATTGTTGTGATCTTTTCGGCTTCTTCGTCCGGGATCTCACATTCAAACTCTTCTTCGAGAGCCATCACAAGCTCGACAGTATCGAGTGAATCAGCGCCCAGATCATCAACGAATGATGCTGCATTAGTCGCCTGTTCTTCAGTCACACCTAGCTGTTCGATAACGATCTTACGAACGCGTTCTTCGGCTGTGCTCATTTGGTTTTCCTCTTGTTATGATCAGTCTTGAGCTGCGCGGTATTGTAGTGAATAAATGCGCAGCTTTCCAGTTGGATTTACAAATATAAATTAGGTTAATAGTTGGCAATATAGCATTATAAATCAATTTTTTATAATGCTTTTCTAAGGTATTTTATTACAATAAAGAATGGCTTTCATCGTAGATAAACGTCATGCCATGTACATGCCGCCGTTTACGTGCAGGGTTTCACCGGTAATATAGGCCGCGGCAGGGCTTGCCAGAAATGCTACGGCATTAGCAATATCTGCAGGGTCTCCAAGCCTGTTGAGCGGAATTTGTCCGATTAATGCATCGCGCTGCTCATCACCAAGCTCCCGTGTCATATCGGTATCAATAAAACCGGGGGCCACGGCGTTAACGGTAATATTGCGCGAACCAATTTCTCGAGCCAGTGACTTGGTAAACCCCAGCAGGCCTGCTTTGGTGGCAGAGTAATTAGTCTGGCCTGGATTACCGGTTGAGCCTACTACTGACGCAATATTTATGATGCGCCCTTTCCTGGCCTTCATCATGCTGCGTATAACCGATTTCGACAGGCGGTACACAGATGTCAGGTTGGTATTGATAACGTCATCCCACTGCTCCTGTTTCATCATCATCAGCAGGTTGTCTTTTGTAATACCGGCATTGTTAACCAGTATGCTGACAGCACCGAAATCGCTGCTAATTTGTTTGATAACAGCCGTAACCGAATCATTATCAGCAACATTGAGGCACATGCCCTTGCCGCCGGATGCCTGTAGATAAGCACTGATTGCATCAGCACCACTATCGGTTGTGGCTGTGCCAATGACCGTGGCACCATCGGCAGCAAGCTGTTCTGCTATTGCCTTGCCAATACCGCGGCTTGCGCCTGTGACCAGCGCGATTTCACCATCTAATACTTTGCTCATTTTTTACCTTTTTATTATTCACCACAGAGGCACAGAGGACACAGAGGTTTTTTTGTGTAAAACACATATGTCTGTTTGTGCTCTTGGTATTGTTAATTAATATAAATTAAATCGGGCAACAACAATTATTTTTTCTCTGTGTCCTCTGTGCCTCTGTGGTGAATAAAGCTCTGAGCCTTTGCGGTGAGTTTAATCACATAGAATCGAGGAATTTTTGCATCGAAGCCGGACTATCGAGTGCAAACGATTTTATATCCTTATCAATACGCTTGGTCAGGCCGGCGAGGACTCTACCCGGGCCACATTCAATGATTGCGTCAGCATCTTCCTTGATGATCTTTATAGTCTGAACCCAACGAACCGGGTTGTAGATTTGTTTGGTCAATGCCTCGCGAATCGCATCGGGATCATCATGCGACCTGGCATCGTAATTATGGATTATCTGAACATCAGGTTTATTGAAAGTGACTGTTTCCAGTACCTTTGCCATTTCATCGGCAGCAGGTTTCATTAATGAACTGTGTGACGGCACACTCACGGGCAATTTCAGCGCGCGCTTGGCACCCTCTTCTTTCATTAGCTCAATGGCATTGTCGACCGCCTCTGTCGCACCGGCAATCACAATCTGACCGGGTGAATTAAAGTTAACGGCCTCTACCGGTTTACCTGTTGCTGCAGTTGCAGCTGAACAGGCCAGTAATACCTGGTCATCCGACAGGCCGATGATGGCAGCCATTGCGCCTTCGCCTTCAGGCACTGCGTTTTGCATTAACCGCCCGCGTTCGGCAACCAGTTTGATAGCATCCTGGTAATCGAGCACATTGGCACCGACCAGTGCCGCGTATTCACCCAGGCTATGGCCGGCCAGCGCATAAGGTGTCGTCATGCACATCTCGGTCATAATACGCATGACTGAGACGTCAGCTGCGAGCATGGCGGGTTGCGTGATTTCAGTCTGGTTGAGTTTATCCTCCGGACCATTACACACGATATCCCATAAATCATAACCCAGTACATCAGATGCCTGTTTGTAGGTTTCCTCGACCTGGCGCCAGGTTTCGGCATAGTCTTTAAGCATGCCTACCGATTGTGAACCCTGCCCCGGAAAGACAACAGCAATATTGAATGTCAGCATGATAGTGCTCTTTTTAATGTTAGCTCGCTATTGATTATGCCAGTAATCACGAACCCTGTATTAAAGGCCCAGTACATCCTGCATATCATACAAGCCTGCAGGCTGATGTTGTAGCCAGTTTGCTGCACGCACAGCGCCATTGGCGAACGTCATCCTACTTGAAGCCTTGTGAGTAATCTCGACACGCTCGCCTTCGGCAGCAAACAGCACGGTGTGGTCGCCGACTATATCACCAGCACGAATGGTTTCGAAACCGATGGTTTTACGGTCGCGCGCACCGGTAATGCCTTCACGGCCATACACAGCAGATTCGGCCAGATCTCGACCCAGTGCATTGGCGACGACTTCTCCCATGCGAATGGCGGTCCCGGATGGCGCATCAACCTTGTGTCGATGATGAGCCTCGATGACTTCAATATCAACATCATCGCCCAGTATACGCGCAGCGGTATCCAGCAACTTGAGACAGAGGTTTACCCCAACACTCATGTTAGGCGCAAATACAACTGCGATCGATTTGGCTGCTTCGTTGATCTTCTGCTTACCGGCATCATCGAAACCGGTAGTACCAATGATAATGTTCTTGCCGTGCTTAACACAGGTGTCCAGATTTTGCAGGGTCGATTGCGGACTTGTGAAATCGATCAGCGTGTCGCAAGCATCGACAACATGTTCAAGATTATCGCTGACCTTTATATTGAGCGGACCAAGCCCGGCAAGATCACCGGCATCACTGCCCACCAGCGTATTACCGGGGCGCTCGATGGCAGCACTCAGTCGAGTATTTTCGTTAAGGTCGCAGGCGGCAATTAATGCACGACCCATGCGGCCGGCAGCTCCAGTGACAGCAATGTTCAACACTGCTTTCTCCCGTTTGTTGTCGTTATTATAAGAACCAGGTCATTCTGTACGAACTACGTGTCGAACGAAAATGACTTTAGGTGAATGTAGATTCTCACTTACTGCGTCAAATCATCAAAGAAAGATTTTACACGATCCATCCAGGATGCACTCTGTGGACTGTGGTGTTTACCCGCTTGCTGGATCGAATCTTCAAATTCCCGTAGCAATTCTTTCTGACGGCTGTTGAGATTAACCGGTGTTTCCACATTAACCCTGCACAGCAGATCACCGGTTGCACCGCCACGGACCGACCGGACGCCTTTGCCACGCATCCTGAACACTTTACCGGATTGTGTTTCAGCGGGTATTTTCAGCTTGAGCCTGCCGCCTAAAGTGGGGACTTCAAGTTCACCACCCAGGGACGCGGTACCGATACTGATCGGCATTTCGCACATCAGGTCATTTTCTTCTCGCCTGAAAATCGGGTGTGGCTTGACCTGGATCTGTACATACAGGTCACCGCCTGGTCCGCCCTGCTCTCCGGCTTCACCTTCACCGGCAAGACGGATACGGTCGCCGTTGTCGACACCCGCAGGCACCTTGACGGACAGGGTTTTGTGTTTTTGTTTTCGGCCCTGCCCATGACAATCCGGACATGGATCGGTAATGGTTTTGCCCTGGCCACGGCAATTCGGACAGGTCTGCTGTACCGAGAAAAATCCCTGCTGCATGCGTACCTGGCCGACACCACCGCAGGTTGTACATGTTGAAGCACTGGTGCCTTTTTTAGCACCGGTGCCATCACAGGTTTCACAGCTAACCAGCGTCGGCACACGAATATTCACTGATGTACCGGCAACGGCGTCTTCGAGCGACAGCTCCAGGTTATAGCGCAGGTCCGAACCTCTTTGAGCACGGCTGCCGCCCCCCCTGCGGCCACCGCCAAAGATGTCGCCGAAGACATCACCGAAAATATCGCCGAATGGATCGCCGCCAAAACCACCTCTGCCGGCGCCAGCGGATGAATCTACACCGGCGTGTCCGAACTGGTCATAGGCCGCGCGCTTTTGCGGATCTGAAAGCACATCATAGGCTTCCTTTGCTTCCTTGAACTTGTCTTCAGCGCCTTCATTGTCCTGATTACGGTCCGGATGATGTTTCATCGCGTGACGACGATACGCTTTTTTTAAATCAGCTTCGTTGACATCCCGGGACACACCCAGCACTTCGTAATAATCACGTTTTGACATAGTGTCCTGCACAGTTTCCTCGATATAGCACTGTTGACATACACGGAGCCGGCGAACCGGCTCCGTGTATGTCTCTTTGTAATAAGCTTTAGCCGATTACTTGTTGTCGTTGTCCTTAACTTCTTCGAACTCGGCATCAACCACTTCCTCGCCGCTGTCGGCCTGAGCGCTTTCAGCAGCACCGGCACCTTCTGCGCCGGCACCTGCACCCGCGGCTTCAGCCTGTTTAGCATAGGCTTTTTCAGCGATTTTGCCCGCGGCTTCAGTCAGGGCTGTGGTTTTGGTCTCAATCAGATCCTTATCATCGCCCTTGATGGCTTCCTGGAGTTCAGCGATTGCGGCTTCTACCCTGGATTTTTCGTCGGCCTCAACCTGGTCACCGAGATCCTTGATCGATTTCTCCGTGGCATGAATCATGCCGTCGGCTGCATTCCTGGCGTCAACCAGTTCACGCAGTTTCTTGTCTTCACCCGCGTGTGCTTCTGCATCCTTGATCATTTGATCAACTTCATCATCGGACAGACCACTGGAGGCCTTGATCACGATCGACTGTTCCTTGCCGGTCGCCTTGTCTTTAGCGGACACGTTGAGGATACCGTTGGCATCGATATCGAAGCTGACTTCGATCTGCGGGATACCACGCGGTGCCGGTGGAATATCACTGAGGTCAAAACGGCCCAGTGATTTGTTGCCGGTTGCCATTTCACGTTCACCCTGCAACACATGCACGGTTACGGCGGTCTGGCTGTCTTCCGCAGTCGAGAATACCTGTTGTGCCTTGGTCGGGATCGTGGTGTTCTTTTCGACCAGCTTGGTCATGACGCCACCCATGGTTTCGATACCCAGTGACAGCGGCGTAACGTCGAGCAGCAGGATGTCGTTGACACTGCCGCCGAGCACGCCACCCTGGATGGCAGCGCCGACAGCAACGGCCTCGTCCGGGTTAACATCTTTACGCGGCTCCTTGCCAAAGAAGCTTTGAACTTCTTCCTGGACCTTGGGCATACGTGTCTGGCCGCCGACCAGGATGATGTCGTCGATATCACTATTCGACAAACCAGCATCACTCATCGCCTGTTTCATCGGACCAACCGTGCGTGCAACCAGGTCTTCGACCAGGCTTTCCAGTTTTGCGCGTGTCACCTTGATGTTGAGGTGTTTTGGACCGCTGGCATCAGCCGTGATATACGGCAGATTTACGTCGGTCTGCTGTGTCGTCGACAGTTCGATCTTGGCCTTTTCGGCAGCTTCCTTGAGACGCTGCAGGGCCAGCGGATCATTGTGCAGATCCACACCACTGTCTTTCTTGAATTCATCAGCGAGGTAATCGATCAGACGCATGTCGAAATCTTCACCACCGAGGAAGGTATCACCATTGGTAGCCAGTACTTCGAACTGGTGTTCGCCATCGATTTCCGCGATTTCAATCACTGATACATCAAAGGTACCGCCACCGAGGTCATAGACGACGATTTTTGCGTCGCCGCGCTTCTTGTCCATACCATAAGCCAGCGCAGCAGCCGTCGGCTCGTTAATGATACGTTTGACATTGAGGCCGGCAATCTTGCCGGCATCCTTGGTTGCCTGACGTTGAGAGTCATTGAAGTAGGCAGGGACCGTAATTACAGCTTCTGTTACTTCATGGCCCAGGAAATCTTCGGCCGTCTTTTTCATTTTCTGCAGCACACGGGCTGAAATCTCAGGTGGCGCCATCTTCTTGCCGTGAGCTTCAACCCAGGCATCACCATTATCGGCCTTGATAATCTTGTAAGGCACCAGCTTGATATCACGCTGTACGACTTCCTCGTCGAAACGACGACCGATCAGGCGTTTCACAGCAAACAAGGTATCTGCAGGATTGGTTACTGCCTGACGCTTGGCCGGCTGGCCTGTAATGACTTCATCGTCTTTGGTAAAAGCGACAATAGAAGGCGTGGTACGATCACCTTCGCTGTTTTCAATAACCCGGGGCTTGTCACCATCCATCACTGCTACGCATGAGTTGGTGGTACCCAGGTCAATACCGATAATTTTAGACATTGCTTTCTCCGTACTTAATTAATTCGTTCTTGTTGTTCTATATGGGGTTGCCGGTATTGAATTCAACAACCTGGCAGTTATTTTTCACGTTTTTATTCCGGTTTTTTCGACACGATGACCATCGCGGGCCTGACCAGGCGATCATTCAGTAAATAGCCCTTCTGCATGACTGAAATAACGGTATTGGGCTCGACATCAACGGCTTCCTGCATGGTCATGGCCTGGTGCAGCTCCGGGTCAAAAGGCTCGTTTAGCGGATTGATTTCCTTAACATTCAGTTTTTCAAACGTGGTATTGAACATGTTCATGGTCAATTTCATGCCTTCGTGCAGGCTTTCCACGCTAACGTCTTCGGCAGCCAGCCCCATTTCCATGCTGTCCTTGACGGGCAACATTTCGTTGACGAATTTCTCCATGCCGTATTTATGCGCGTTTTCCAGGTCTTTTTCGGTGCGTTTACGCAGATTTTCCATCTCGGCCCTGGTTCGCAGCAGCAATTCCCAGTTTTCTTCAGCTTTTTTCTCAGCCTGCGCTATCTGTTCCAGCAGATGCTCTTCGGATTTGACAATTTCTTCCTCTGCAAATGCCATCTCTTCTTCCATATCTTCCAGATGTTCATTTTCCGCAGATTGTTTCAGTTCTTCATTGCTTGATGACATGCTAGCTCCAATCAATTTCGCACTTTTTCACTTGATAATCACATACCTAAGTCGTATTCCGGCCAATATGGGGTCGATACCCCTATTATCAAGGGCGGAATTAAAAAACCGTAAAAATTATTTATTCAGGGCTTCGCCGAGTAATTTTGCGGTCACATCGACGACCGGGATAACCATGTTGTAGTTTATCCGCGCCGGCCCGATAACGCCGAGCACACCCAGTGGCTCACCCTGGACCGTGTAAGGCGCTGTCACCACACTGCAATCACCCAGCCCCTTGAACCCTGCCTCGTTGCCGATAAACACTTTTACACCCTCTGCCTGAATGCAGCGGTCGAGTAATCCAAGCATTTCACGTTTGTGATCGAACACCTGCAGCAGTTGCGTCAGCACATTTCTGTCAGAAGTCTCGCCGTATCGCACCAGATTGGCTTCACCCTGAATCAGGTATTCCTCGTCACGGGATGTTAATGATTCGGAAAATGTCACTTCGGCAACTTCGATCGCGGTCTGCATAATGGCATCGATATCTGCACGTGCTTTCTGCATGCCTTGCAGCAGTGTTTCACGCACTTCATAGATATCCTTACCGGTAAAATTCTGGTTGAGGAAGTTGGATGTTTCCTGCAGTTCGGTTTGTGTATATGAACGCTGCATGTGCAGCACGCGGTTTTGCACCTCGCGTTCATTAATGACCATGATGGCCAGTATGCGCTGGTCGGACAGCGGTAAAAATTCGATGTGTCTTAATCTCGTATGACTGGTTTTGGGTACGGAAACTATGCCTGCCATGTGTGTCAGTTCTGAAACCATCTGTGATGCATGATTGATTAAAGCATCGGTATTCTGGTCAGGGTCAAGTTCACGTTTCACCCGGGTGAGCAGTGATTTACTCAGGGGTTCGATCTCCAGCATGCTGTCGACAAACAGGCGATAGCCCTGTTCGGTTGGAATTCGCCCCGCAGATGTATGCGGCGACACAATCAGTCCCTTTTTCTCGAGGCCGGACATGACATTGCGTATGGTTGCCGAGCTGATATTCAGATCCGCATCATCGGCCAGTTTCTTGGAACCGACCGGCTGACCATCGGCGATGTAGCTGTACACCAGTTTTTTAAGCAAAAGCGTAGCGCGTTCGTTCAGCTGTTCGGGCATAGTTACGGGTTGCTTGGTTATACGGGTGTTGGCACTCATGGGGTTTGAGTGCCAGACACAAGTATGGTTTTTTATTGTCGCAGGGTCAAGGGTTTAGGTGTGTTATGAGGGTGATATTTGATGTTTCTATGTTTTATTATCACGTGTAATTAAACATTCTGTTTCGCCTTGCTGGCTTCCTAGATATCGCGTTTTTTTATTATCACTTGTAATCTGGCTTTATGTTTCACTCCTGCTGGAGCGAGTTACTTTTCTTACAACAGCGAAAGAAAAGTAACCAAAAGAACGCCGCCCCAATCAGTTTGCCCTGCGGGTCCCCTCACCATTCGCCTTTGCCTACGGGCCGTCCTGACTCGCCGTCCAGGCTCGACATGACTAAATCCGACGTCCCTGTCGGATTTTCCCTACCAAAGCCGAATGGCTCGGCAAACTTCGTGGGGAGAATGTTCCTCCCGTCAAGCTCGCCGAAGACAGCTTCACTGGTAGGGTCGATTGACCATGGACGGTCAATCGAGTCTTGTCGAGCCTGGACGGCGAGTCAAGACGACCCGTTGCAGCCCGGATGCAACGAAGTGAAATCCGGGAATGTGAAAGTTGCAGAAAAATCCCGGATTACGCTGCGCTTCATCCAGGCTGACTACGGGTATGCGAAGCACGAGCGCCCGGGATGCCTTTTCTTTTGGTTACTTTTCTTTGGGCATGCAAAGAAAAGTAACTCGCCATCAAGGCGAAATAAAATGATCAATAGCGGGGACAAACCCAGTTCGCGGCTGAAGCCGCTATGAATCAACAAAAAGGTTTTCTTTGTGCCTCCGTGCCTCTGTGGTGAAATAAATTTATAGAGGATCCCTACAGATTTACTGCAATCGAAGAATCCCGTCTTCGAGTTCGT
>Ga0316201_10001228_pt1 | contig 16927 bp, 13 predicted proteins | sample CS6wburrow_MG_FD_204516 | JGI IMG/M metagenome (GOLD analysis project Ga0316201, IMG submission 204516) | Coastal sediment microbial communities from Delaware Bay, Delaware, United States - CS-6 worm burrow | ecosystem: Environmental > Aquatic > Marine > Coastal > Sediment | place: USA... | reverse complement strand
AGCTGGCCAGGAATTATTCTGAAAACAATATTGTGATTGCCCTGGTTTTCTTCGGAATCATTGCTGTAGCGGCGAGCATTCTGAGCCTGCCCTTCTCCTATTACAGTACTTTTGTGATTGAAGAAAAGTACGGCTTCAATAAAACCACGCTGAAAACATTCATTGCAGACAAGATAAAAGGCATGTTACTTACAGCTTTAATTGGTGGTCCGTTAATGGCACTTATCATCTGGTTCTACGAATTTGCCGGCTCAAATTTCTGGCTGTATGCCTGGGGTCTTATCACCCTGTTCTCCATTGTCATAAACATGTTTTACGCCCGCCTAATCGTTCCCATGTTCAACAAGCAATCACCCCTGGAACAAGGTGAACTGCGTTCCGAAATTGAAACCTATGCCAAAAAAGTAGGTTTCACCCTGGAGAAGATCTTCGTGATCGACGGCTCAAAGCGCAGCACAAAAGCCAATGCTTATTTCTCGGGCTTCGGGAGTGAAAAGCGCGTTACACTCTACGACACCTTGATCAACGACCTGGAGAATGACGAGATCGTGGCTGTCCTGGCTCACGAAGTGGGACATTACAAGAAAAGGCACATCCTTATTAACCTTTTTGCCTCTGTAATAACCACAGGTTTTACGCTCTGGATTCTCTCATTATTGGTAGGCAATCCGCTACTCTCCGAAGCTCTTGGAGTTCAGCAACCCTCTTTTCACATAGGTTTGATAGCCTTCGGAATTCTTTTCACACCAATTTCCGAACTCACAGGGCTCATTATGAACTTCCTTTCGAGAAAATTTGAATACCAGGCAGACAATTATGCCAAATCGACATACTCCGGTGCACCCCTGGTCTCTGCCCTCAAAAAGTTGTCGAAGAACAGTTTAAGTAACCTTACACCCCACCCTGCCTATGTTTTCGCCCACTACTCACATCCCACTCTCTTACAGCGATTCAGAAACCTGAGATCCTAGATTCCCAAATTCGTTAAAACCGTCTGGGCATAAAATTTGTTGGTACTTACGTACCATTATTGTACATTTATTTTATGACTGAGGAAGTTCTTGAAGCGGAGAAAAAGGAACTCACCAAACAATATAAGGAACTGCTTAAGATCAGCTACCGTAACCTGACGGCAGCAGACAAGCGACTTATACGTTCGGCTTTTGATGTGGCGGTTGATGCCCATAAGGACCAAAGGCGAAAGTCTGGCGAGGCTTATATTTTCCACCCTATTGCGGTAGCTAAGATAGTTGCCAGTGAAATTGGGTTGGACGCAACTTCTATTGCCGCTGCTTTGCTACACGACGTTGTCGAGGATACCGAATATACCCTGGCGGATATTGAACAGTTGTTTGGGGAGGCTGTTGCCCGCATTGTGGACGGGCTCACCAAGATCTCCCAAATGCCCTACGATAAGAACGCGTCTTTACAGGCAGAGAACTTCCGGAAGATGCTGCTTACCTTAAATGATGATATTCGCGTGATTATCATCAAGATCGCAGACCGCCTGCACAATATGCAGACCATGGATTCCATGCCGGAGCACAAACAGGTAAAGATCGCTTCAGAAACATTATACATTTACGCTCCTCTGGCTCATCGAATCGGGCTGTATAACATAAAAACCGAACTGGAAGACCTGGGGCTAAAATATACGGAACCCGAGGTGTACGATGACATCCTCAGCAAGATCAAGGAAAGTAAGGAACAACAGGATGCATATATAAATGATTTCTCAAAGGTTATAAAAGACTCTCTTGATGCGGAAAAGCTGAACTATGAAATAAAGGGTCGCCCTAAGTCCATCTTCTCCATACGCAGAAAAATGATGGCTCAGAATGTCTCTTTTGATGAAGTATACGACAAGTTCGCAGTTCGGATCATCTACAAGAGCGATGCTGAAAATGAAAAGTTCATCGCCTGGAAGATATATTCCATCGTCACTGATCACTTCCGGCCGAATCCCACTCGCCTCAGGGACTGGATCTCCTCGCCGAAATCGACCGGTTACGAAGCCTTGCACATCACAGTGATGGGGCCCCAGGGAAGATGGGTGGAAGTGCAGATTCGTTCGGACCGAATGAATGAAATTGCCGAGAAAGGCTATGCTGCGCATTACAAATACAAGAATACCGAGAAAGAGGATATCGGACTCGAAGGTTGGTTGAACAAGCTTCAGGAGACATTGGAAAGTTCGGAAGTAAGCGCAGTGGATTTCGTGGAAGACTTCAAACTCAATTTGTACGCTAAAGAGATCTTTGTCTTTAGTCCGAAAGGAGATCTGTATTCCCTTCCGAAGGGAGCCACCTCACTCGATTTTGCATTCCATATACACACGGAAGTTGGACTTCATACAAGAGGTGCCAAGGTGAATGGTAAACTGGTGCCCTTGAGCCATGTGCTGAAAAGCGGGGACCAGGTGGAGGTCATGACTTCAGAAAAGTCGAAACCCACCGCAAACTGGTTGAATTACGCTACCACCGGAAGAGCGAGATCCAAGATCAAATCCTCTCTTAAGGAAGAGAAAAAGCAGATCGCGGACGAAGGTAAGGTGATACTGGCACGAAAGCTCAAATCGCAAAAGATCACATTGGACGAGAAAACGGTAAATCAGCTTGTTACCTATTTCAAGTTGAGTACGAGCCTTGATCTTTTTTACAGGGTGGGTGCAGGTATCATCGACAATAAGCGAATAAAAGACTACGCAGCTTCTCGTTCCAATGCGCTGATGTCTTTCATTAAAAACCGAATACGCAAACCGGGGCAGCCTGAAGATGTCAACCGGGAAGAGATCACGGAAAAGTTCGACCAGCTTGTTTTTGGGAAGGAAGAGGAAAAACTGGATTACAAGATCGCTAATTGCTGCAACCCCATCCCCGGGGACGATGTATTTGGCTTCCTAACCGTCAACGAGGGAATTAAAGTACACAAGCAAAATTGCCCCAATGCCCTCCAGCTTCAGAGCAATTACGGCTATCGGGTCATGCAGGCCAAATGGATCGACTCCACCCAGAGTGATTTCAAAGTAGAGCTCATAATTACGGGAATAGACACCATGGGACTTGTAAATGAAGTTACCAAAGTGATTTCAGGCAACCTGCACATCAATATGAAAAGTGTTCATTTCGATAGCGACGACGGGATCTTTACAGGTAAGATCATTGTGATAGTGAAAAACAAGAATATTCTTAATAACCTGGTGGAAAAAATTAAAAATATAAACGGAATTGAGAAAGTAAAAAGAGCATAAATAACTACCTTTGCTGCTTTGGTATGACTGCAAAAACGGATCAAAATAATCAGGCGATCGTCAAGAATGTTTTCACAACATTCCTTGAAGAAAAGGGGCATCGTAAAACACCCGAGCGATTCGCTATCCTTCAGGAGATCTACGATCATAGCGACCACTTCGATATTGAGTCGTTGTACATCAACATGAAGAACAAGAATTACCGCGTGAGCCGTGCCACCTTGTACAACACTATTGAACTTTTACTTGAGTGCGGACTTGTTCGGAAGCACCAGTTCGGGAAGAACCAGGCCCATTACGAGAAATCGTATTTCGACAAACAACACGATCATGTTATCCTGGCAAACGGAGAAGTGATCGAGTTTTGCGATCCGCGAATTCAGTCGATCAAAAAGACCATCGAAGAAGTATTCGATATTGAAATAACCAACCATTCACTCTATTTCTACGGAAATAGAAAATCTTCCGACGCAAAAAGCTATTCCGGTCGGGAAAACTCATAATACTTATGGCAGTAGACTTACTACTAGGATTACAATGGGGAGACGAGGGTAAAGGAAAGATCGTCGACGTATTAACAAAGAATTACGACGTTATCGCTCGTTTTCAGGGTGGACCCAACGCGGGACACACACTGGAATTCGATGGGATTAAACACGTTTTACATACCATCCCCAGCGGGATATTCCATGAAAATGCGATCAACCTGGTAGGAAACGGGGTGGTGATCGACCCGGTCATCTTCAAAAGAGAATTGGATAACCTCGCCAAATTCAACCTCGATTATAAAAGCAAGTTACTGATATCCAGGAAAGCACATCTTATCCTTCCAACACACCGACTGCTGGATGCAGCCAGTGAAGCCTCCAAAGGAAAAGCAAAGATCGGTTCTACCCTTAAAGGAATAGGCCCTACCTATATGGATAAAACCGGTAGGAATGGAATACGTGTTGGTGATCTGGAAATGAAGAACTGGGAGAAAAAATACCGCGCATTGGCAAATAAGCACCAGGCGATGATCGATTTCTACAATGCAGAGATCGAATTCGACCTGGAAGAGATGGAAGCTGAATTTTTCAAAGCGGTTGAAATACTCAAAGAGTTAACTTTTATCGATAGCGAGGAGTACTTGTTCCAGGCGCAGAGAGAAGGAAAATCAATACTGGCTGAAGGAGCCCAGGGATCCTTACTCGATATCGACTTCGGAACCTATCCCTACGTCACCTCATCCAATACCACTGCCGCAGGTGCCTGTACAGGCCTGGGCGTTGCCCCGTCCAGTATAAAAGAGGTCTTCGGGATTTTCAAAGCCTATGCCACACGCGTGGGAAGTGGCCCCTTCCCTACCGAACTGTTCGACAGCTATGGTGAGACCATGGGACGAGTGGGGAACGAATTTGGAGCGACCACCGGACGGCCAAGACGTTGTGGCTGGCTCGACCTGGTTGCTTTAAAGTACGCTGTACAGATAAACGGAGTGACCCAACTGATGATGATGAAAGGCGACGTATTGAGTGGATTCGACAAGTTAAAGGTTTGCACGGCTTACAAGTACAAAGGAGAAGAGATCGCTCACCTTCCTTATAATATCGAGCCTGAAAACGTACAGCCGGTATACACAGAAATGAAAGGCTGGAAGGAAGACCTTACTGCCATGAGGGATACTTCAGAATTCCCACAGGCGTTAAACGATTATATCGCTTTCCTCGAAAAGGAACTCGAAGTGCCTATAAAAATTGTTTCTGTGGGTCCGGACAGGACACAGACAATTCACAGGTAACTCAATATTTGTTGGTATTTTCGTTCTAGTATTAAAGAATCTTAATTGAAGATATCAAACTACATACTCCTAATTTTCTTCCTCTTCGGAATTACATCATTTGCACAGGACCAAGGTGATAAAACCAAGGTTTCCGTGGAATCCGGTTACCTGGAGGTAAAACCAGAATTTCCGGATGCCATTATCTATACTAAAGACCGATCGGGCCAGGTCTACATAGTACACGAAGGTGTTGAGATGTGGTGCGACCAGGCCTATGTGTATTTGAAGGATAATTTCGTGAAAGCCTACGGAAAAGTGCGTATTGAGCAGGGAGATACGGTTTCAATGCGCAGCAAATACGCCGAATACAACGGTAACACCCAATTCGCCTTTGCAAGCGGTGATGTGGTGCTTCAGGAACCAAAAACAACTTTAAGAACAGATACCCTCTACTTCGACCGGATCAAGCAACAGGCTTTTTATCGCAGCGGCGGAACAGTTCGTGATACAGCCAGTACGCTCACCAGCAGAATAGGCCGCTATTTCGCCGATTCGAAAAAATACCAGTTCCTGTCGAACGTGAAGATCGTTAACCCGAAGTACACGGTAAACAGTGAGCAACTTGATTTCTATTCTGAAACTGGAGGGGCCTATCTCTATGGAAAGTCCACCATTGTCTCCGAAACGAGTACGGTCTATTGTGAACGAGGCTACTACAATACAAGGACAGACAAAGGATACTTCGTGAAGAATTCCCGGGTGGATTACAACAACCGTATACTCTATGGTGATAGTATATACTTCGACAGGAACAGAAGTTTTGCTTCGGCCACGAACAACATAAAAGTACTGGATACGGTCAACCGAAGTGTGATTCGCGGTCATTATGCTGAAGTGTTCAGGGAGAAAGATTCCGTCTTTATCACCAAAAGAGCCGTGGCGATCACCTTGAGAGATAACGATTCGGTGTATGTGCACGCCGATACCTTAAGGGTGACCGGGAAACCTGAAAACAGGATCATCAAAGGGTTCTACAGGGCAAGAATGTTCAAACGAGGTCTCCCGCCCGATGAACCAACCAGTGGTATGTGTGATTCCATATTTATGAACCAGAAGGAAGGTATCACAAAGCTACTTCGAAATCCCGTGCTGTGGACCGGTGAGAATCAAATGACAGGAGATACCATTCATATACTTTCAAACAAGGAGACCGAAAAGCTGGATACCCTCAAAGTCTTCAACAATGCCTTCCTTGTCCAAAAGGACAGTGCGGGTTACAACCAGGTGAAAGGAGAGCGGCTAATTGGGTTGTTCACCAATAATGAACTGGATACAGTGAACATTGTAAAAAATACGGAAGTGATCTATTTCTCCCGAAACGAAAAGCAGGAGCTGGTAGGGATCAACAATACCACCTCCAGTTCGATACAAATGTACCTGCAGGAACAGCAGATCACGGGAATTAAATTCATCAAACAGGCTAAAGGTAAGGTGTATCCCCCTTCTCAATTCCCCGAAAATGCCAGGCTACTTCCGGGGTTTATCTGGCGTGGCGATGAACGGCTGCGTAGCGTTGAGGACTTATTCAAGGGAAAACCTGCACCGGTGCTTCCGAAGATACGGGGCATCCCTCTTCCTGAAGACGAAGGAGAGTTCTTTGAAGACCTGCCTGAAGACGAGATCGAGTTGCCGGAGGCTTCAAAACTCAATCCTAAAGACCTTCAGAACCGGGCAGAAGACCCTAAAGCCGAAACAAGGAAGGAAGATTCCGAGGGAGAAAAAGAAAGTGGTGGGTAATATGAACGAGGAATTTTTAAAATATCAGGCACAGACTACTCCCCACCCTCTGGGGATGGAGATCTCCCATGCTGAAGGAAGCTACATTTACGACACCTCCGGGAAAGCCCACCTCGATTTTGTGGCAGGTGTTTCTGCCTGCAGCCTGGGGCACAGGCACCCCGGGGTGGTGAAAGCCATCAAAGATCAGCTGGACAAGTATCTGCACGTAATGGTGTACGGGGAATACGTGCAACAGCCCGCGCTCCAGCTCACAAAGTTACTTGCCGAACATCTTCCCGATCCTCTTGAAACAACGTACCTGGTTAACAGCGGTACCGAGGCGATAGACGGCGCCATAAAACTGGCCAGACGATCTACGGGACGATCGGAAATACTTTATGCAGAGAAAGCCTATCACGGGAATACCTACGGTGCTTTGAGCGTCATGGGGTACGAAGAACGAAAGAGACCCTTTGGTCCGCTGCTTCCCGATTGTCATGCGATTCGATTTAATGAAGAAGCGGATCTTTCGCGAATCACGGATAAAACGGCCGCAGTTATTCTTGAGACTATTCAGGGTGGTGCTGGTTTCATTTTGCCGGAAAAGGGTTATCTGAAAAAAGTAAAACAGCGGTGCGAAGCTAAGGGGGCCCTACTCATTCTGGACGAGATTCAGCCGGGATTTGGCCGTACCGGAGCCCTGTTCGGATTTCAACACTTCGGAATTGTCCCAGACATACTTGTTATGGGAAAGGCGATGGGTGGAGGTATGCCCATTGGGGCATTTACAAGTTCCCGCGAACGCATGATGTTGTTGAGCGATAATCCCAAATTGGGGCATATCACAACTTTCGGGGGTAATGCGGTGATCGCTTCAGCTGCTTTAGCCACCTTGAAGGAGATTAGCCAGAGTGAACTCATTGCGCAATCCCTTCAGAAGGAAAAAGTATTCAGAAAACACCTGCAGCACCCCATGATTCGGGAAGTCCGGGGAAAAGGCCTGATGCTGGCACTAATAGTAGACAGTCCCGAAATAGCTTCCGAAGTTATACTCGAATGCCAAAGGCGGGGACTCATACTATTCTGGCTGTTGTTTGAACCCTGTGCCATCCGCATCACTCCTCCACTAACCATCAGCGAAGGGGAAATAATAAAAGGATGTGCCATAATTACAGAGGTAATGGACCACATTAGTAGAAATGATTAACCTTTCAACTATTTGTTTATCAGTACTTTAAAATCTAAAAATTCTGTTAATAAGCTTGTTAACAAGAAACACGGCACAACTATTGAATGGCTAGTTACATTACTATCTTTAAATAGAAGAAACCGTTAAACTGTAGCGTATGCACTCTAGCCCTGACGAGTATAACAATTTCTCTCTCACCCGATTCGAATCAATGCTGAAGACAAACAACGTGCTCTTTTTCGACTCTGCCGAGTTCGAGGAGATCATTCAGCACTATCTCGAAAACGGGAAGATAGCCCTGGCAAAAAAAGCAGTAAAACTCGGTCTTGAACAACATCCTACTTCCACCAACCTGAAATTATTCCAGGTAGAAATGTTCATTTTTGAAAACGAACTTGATACCGCCGAAGAATTACTGGATACCCTGGAACCTCTTGAACAATCCAATGAGGAAATCTACATTCAGAAAGCAAATATACTTTCGAGACGGGACCGGCATAAGGAAGCGATCAAACTTCTTGAAAAGGCCCTGGAAATAACAAACGACGAAGCCGATGTTCTCTCTCTTATCGGTATGGAATACCTTTTTATAGAGGACTTTGAAAATGCTAAGTACAACTTCATGAAATGCCTGGAGCAGGATGAAGAAGACTATTCTGCCTTATATAATATTATTTACTGTTTCGACTACCTGGAACAGCATGAAGCAGCCATTGATTATCTAAACGATTTCCTGAACAAAAATCCATACTGCGAGGTGGCCTGGCACCAGGTAGGTAAACAATATACCAATCTCGAGGAGTTCAAAAAGGCGCTGGCAGCATTTGACTTTGCTATCATCAGTGACGATAGTTTTATAGGGGCCTATCTCGAAAAAGGTAAGGTGCTGGAAAAGCTGGGGAATTATGAGGAAGCCATTGAAAGCTATTCAATAACGCTTGGTTTGGATGATCCCACCTCTTTTGCCCTCTTGCGTATTGGAAAATGCTATGAGAAGCTGGGAAATAGTGAAATGGCGCTTCAGTTCTTCCACAAATGTGTGGAAGAAGATGCATTGCTGGATAAAGGCTGGATCGCGATCACAGATTTCTATTATAAGCGTAAGAACTTTCAAAAAGCCTTGTATTATATAGACAAGGCCATTAATATCGATAGTGAGAACGTATTGTACTGGAAGCGATACGCGAAGATCAACAAAAAGCTGAATCTTTTTGAAGAAGCGGAGCATGGCTTCCGAAGAAGTATTGAACTGGGCAACTACGAATTGGAAACCTGGATCGCTAGAGCCGATATATTATTGCAATTGGGAGAATTTGAAGCGGCTATCAACAATTTACACCAGGCCGCGGAATTCTATGTAGAATCGGCAGAGATCGAATACAGGCTTGCCGGGGTTCACTATTTGCTGAATGAGGATGGGAAAGGCGAATTTCACCTCAAGAATGCCCTGAAATTCGAGCCGGAGTACGCCATGATCATAGAAGAGATATTCCCGGCGATCTACGGGAGGAAGTCCGTGCAGCAATTAATCAAGAATCAACAGAACCCTTCTTTGTAAATTGCGTATTTTTGGCGGTGTAAACAACTTCCATGTCGTCACGTAATTTTCTACAATATTTTGTGATATCCGCTAAAGGAATAGCCATGGGTGCGGCCGATGTGGTCCCCGGGGTATCAGGAGGAACCATAGCCTTTATCTCCGGTATTTACGAAGAGTTGATCGAGACCATACATAAACTGGACCTGGGCTTTTTCAAGTTGTGGAAGCGAGGTGGTTTCAAGGCAGCCTGGAGTTCATACAATCTGTCGTTCTTACTTGCTCTTTTTTCAGGTGTGGCTATCAGCATCTTATCACTAGCTAAACTCATCACTTGGTTACTAGCAAACCACCCCATAATGGTCTGGGCATTTTTCTTCGGACTCGTGCTGGCGAGTATCCTATTTATCGGGAAACAAATTTCAGACTGGAACTTCAAAACGATCATCGCTATCGTGCTGGCGGCCGGATTTGCTTTGTTCATTACGCTCGCCAAACCCATAGGATCACCGGATAACACCTGGTTTCTCTTTATTGCTGGTTTCGTGGCTATTATTGCCATGATACTGCCTGGAATCAGTGGCGCCTTCATTCTACTCTTATTGGGGGCTTATGCACCCGTCATGGGAACATTATCCCAGCTAAGCGACGGCATAGGAGCGGGTGATTGGGGCGCAGTGGGAAATGCATCCCTAAAGATAGGCGTATTCGCTTTGGGAGCTATAACCGGATTAAAAGTGTTTTCCCGTACTTTGAATTGGATGTTCAAGCATTATAAAAACCTTACACTTGCGGTGCTAACCGGGTTTATGATCGGTGCCCTGAACAAGATCTGGCCCTGGAAGGAAGTGATACAGTATCGAATGAATCATAAGGGCGAACAAATTCCGTTTATTGAAAGGAGTGTGTTTCCCAGCGGCTATGAAGGAGACCCCCAACTCCTGTGGGCTATAGTTTTCTGCGCTCTGGGATTCTTAACTATTTATATATTGGAGCGTATTTCAGTGAATAAAAACTCGGGGTAGGATGTACGAGAAACGTTCGTTATGGGATCAATTTTGGCTGGTTATGAAGGGACTTGCCATGGGTGCTGCGAATAAAGTTCCCGGCGTATCCGGAGGAGTGGTGGCTTTTGTGGCAGGATTCTACGAGGAATTCATCTATTCTCTTCAGAAGATAAACCGCAAAGCGTTCAAACTGCTTCTCAACGGAAGATTTAAAAGCTTCTTTCAATATATTAACGGAGGGTTTCTTGGGTTACTTATTCTGGGGATGGTGATAAGTTACTTCAGTATTTCAAAAATACTGGATTATCTCATCGTCCATTACGAACTGTATGTATGGAGTGCCTTCTTCGGAATGATCATAGGATCTATCTACTACATCGCCAGGGATTTCGGGGAATGGAATCGAAAGTACCTGGGCTACCTTTTGCTGGGGATACTCGCTGGTATTAGTATCAGTTTCCTTGAACCGGCTACGCAAAATAGCAATCTTGTCTTTGTTTTTTTCTGTGGAATCATAGGGGTGTCCGGGATGACCTTACCCGGCCTTTCGGGGTCGTTTATTCTGATCCTTCTTGGGAATTACGTACTTCTGCTGGTAGACTCGGTGAACGCCTTATTTGATACAATTGCCGAATTGTTCCAGGGGGATACCAGTTTCATATCCGATCCTACCCGAATTCAATTGCTGAAAGTGCTAGTTGTATTCTCCCTGGGTTCTCTAACGGGACTGGTTTCTCTCTCTCACCTGCTCGCCTATGTTCTTAAGAGATTTCACAAGGCTACCTACGCGGTGATCATGGGATTTATTGCCGGCTCATTGGGTGTAGTATGGCCCTGGAAGACAAAGAAATTCGAATACGATGAGTTCGGGAATATCATGTACGACGCCAACGGGTCGGCTATTATTAAGGATTATGAACGCTTCTGGCCATCAGAATTTTCGTTCGATACCCTTTGGGCAATTTTGTTTATTATTGTAGGCATCTTGATTGTACTCAGTTTAGACTGGTATCAAAAACACAGGACAGCTCGACATGGCTAAATACGGATTGATCGGTAAAGACTTGAGCCACTCCTTTTCCAGAACTTTTTTCACTAATAAATTCGAAAAGGAAAAACGAAAGGCAACCTATCACAATTTCGAACTGGAAAGCCTGGAGCAGTTTTCCGATCTAATAAAAAAAACCGAGGGATTAAAAGGTCTTAACGTCACTATTCCTTATAAGGAGAAGATCATACCATATCTTGATAAAATGGACAAAGAGGCTCAGAAAATCGGAGCGGTGAACACCATTAAATTTTGCAAGGATGGTAAGTTAACGGGATATAATACAGATCATTACGGGTTCGCCAAGGCCTTGGCCGATTTCTTCCCTATCAAAGAAAAAACCGCCCTCATACTTGGTTCGGGAGGGGCTTCCAAGGCGGTACAATATGTACTCGATACCATGGATTTTGAGTATGAAATCGTGTCCCGAAAATCTTCCATGGATTCAATAAGTTATCAAGCTCTGGATAAGGAAATGATAGAGGAACACCTGCTTATTGTTAATTGTACACCATTGGGGACTTCACCTAATATCAAAGAATGTCCCCGCATTCCTTATCAGTATCTGGGGAAAGACCACCTGCTCTTCGACCTCATTTACAATCCCCGTGAAACAGAGTTCATGAAATTAGGTTTCATAAGAGGTGCCAGAGTGAGTAACGGACTCAAAATGCTTGAATACCAGGCAAAAAAAGCCTGGGCGATCTGGAATTTGTAAAAATCCGTACTATTCTCCCAAAATAAGGATGCCAACTTTGCCGTTTCCCTAGTAGTTACTATCTTACATACCGTATTCGAACTTTAACATTGAAACAGATGTCCGACAAAAAATTGCCAGAAGAAAACCTGCCTAAATCAAATTCTGAAGAACATAAACCCGAGGTTGCTGCCACTGAGACGACTTCGGAACAGGTGGAGAATGCCGAAGGAGTAACCGAGGAATCACCATTGGAAACCCAAACGGAAGAAATCCAGCAGGAAAAAGAAGTAACAGAAGAAACTACTTCGGAAACCCAAACCGAAGGGAAAAATCAGGAAGAGGAAAAACCCGGGCAAGAGGAAGCTGGGGAACCGAAAGCCGAAGAAACTGTTGAAGAAGAGGCGAATTCCGAAGAGGCAGATGAGGAAGACGATGAAGAAGAGGTGGCATCATCGGATGACGAAGAAGATCACGATGAACACGATAAGGAGGAAGCGGTAGATTACCATACACTCTCGAAGCAGGAGCTGGTTGAAGCTTTAAAGGAACTACTGGCCACAAAGCCTGTTCAGCGAATTAAGAACGACGTTGAAGAGATACGTTCTGAATTCAATGCGAAGTTCAATAAAGAACTTGAAAAGCAAAAAGAAAAATTTCTCAAGGAAGGCGGAAATATCATCGACTTCCATTTTACAACCCCACTTAAAAAAACATTCAATTCGCTGTTCTTTGATTACAGGGAAAAGCGGAATGAGTACTTCAGAAATCTAAAGAGGGACCTTCACGCCAACCTGGAAAAACGCCAGGAGCTGATCGAAGAATTGAAAGGTTTACTGAATGCGGAAGAGAATATTAACACTACCTACAAGCATTTTAAAGACATACAGGAAAGGTGGCACACCGCGGGACCGATTCCGAGGGACAAATACAACCTCATCTGGAACACCTATCATCACCATGTAGAGAATTTTTACGACTTCCTTCACCTCAATCGTGAATTCAGGGACCTGGATTTCAAACACAACCTGGAGCAAAAGCTAAAGCTTATCACCCGTGCCGAAGAACTTCAGCAAGAAGATAATATCCCAAAAGCGTTCCGGGAGTTGCAGATGTTGCACAAGATGTGGAAGGAAGATATCGGGCCCGTTGCAAAAGAATACAGGGAGGTTGTTTGGGAGCAGTTCAGTGCAGCGACTAAAATAATTCACGACCGTCGCACGGAATATCTAAAGGAGATGGAGTCCGAATTCGAGGACAACCTTGTGGCCAAACAAAAGATAGTTTCTGAGATCAGTGAAATATCTGCCGCTACCAAACCAAGTCACCAGGGATGGCAGAATGCAATTAAGAAAGTTCAGGAACTCAGGGACAAATATTTCGAAATCGGAAAGGTGCCCAGAACAAGTAACAAGGAGATCTGGAACAGTTTTAAGGAAGCCACCCGTAATTTCAACAAGGAAAAAAACGCTTTCTATAAAAATCAGAAGAAAGATCAATATACCAACCTGGAAAAGAAGAGAGAACTCATCAAGATCGCCCGGGAGAATAAGGACAGTGACGATTTTGAAGCGGTTACTCCCTTGATGAAGAAGATCCAGTCCGACTGGAAAAAGATCGGGCACGTTCCCAGGAAGGAGAGCGATAAGATCTGGAAGGAATTCAAGGATGCATGTAATCACTATTTCGACAGGTTGCACAGTGAGAAAAACGCTGCGAGTAAGGAAGAGGAGGTCCATTATGAGACCAAGTCCAAACTTCTTGAAGAAGTAAAATCTCTTGAACTCAGTGGAAAAAAGGAAGAAGACCTGGCTCTTATCAAGGATAAGATCAATGAATGGAAAGGCATTGGCCGGGTGCCCTTCAAGAAAAAATCCATTGAACAACAGTTCAATAAGGCACTTGACACATTATTTGGTAAACTGGATCTAAATAAGAAGGAAACCGAGATGATCAAGTTTGAGAACAAACTCAACACTATGGTTTCCCAGGAGGATGAGCGTAAATTGAAAAACGAGCATTTCTTTATATCCAAGAAGATAGACGAAACCAAGCACGAGATCAATCAGCTTGAAAATAATCTAGGATTCTTCCAACACGTTGATGATTCGAACCCCCTTGTCCAGGAAGTGCACAAAAATATCGCTCGCCATAAGGAACAGCTGGAGGTTTGGAAGGCCAAGCTGAAGCGCATAAAGAAAGTGAGAAACACCTGATCATGCTGTCCTGCCTGCTTTGCCATAGCGAAAGTACGGCGTCGTATTTCGAGGATATCGCTAATTATTTCTTTACATGTTCGAACTGCGGAAGCGTTTTTCGCGATCCCGCCACTTTTCTCAGTCCTTCGGAAGAAAAAGAACGCTACCTCACTCACAACAATGATGTGAACGATCCGGCATACCAGGAATTCGTGTCGCCTATCACAGAAGCCGTTCAGAAAAACTATTCAAACAAGGCGAATGGCCTGGATTATGGAGCAGGGACCGGCCCTGTCATCGCTAAAATACTTGAGGACCGTGGTTATGAGATCGCACTGTACGATCCCTTCTTTCATCCAAACGAAGCCGTACTCGATAAAACCTATGACTTTGTGGTCTGCTGCGAAGTGATCGAACATTTTCACCGGCCCTTGGAAGAATTTCGAAGGTTAAGAAAATTACTGAAACCCGGTGGCCATCTCTTTTGTATGACGGATCCCCTGCCCTCCTCGGCAGAATTTGAAGCCTGGTATTATAAGAATGATCCCACCCACGTAATTTTTTATTCCGCAGATAATCTCAACTATATCAAGCAAGAGGCAGGGTTTGCGGAAGTCATACTCCGGGAACGATTGATCACCCTATCTACCTAACTTCAAACGAATAAACAACTCAACGAATCCACTACATTAAATTTTCTTCGCTTCCTCCCAATAGGTGTCCATCTCGGCGAGGGTCATTTCTTTCAGGGATTTACCCAGTTCCCTGGCTTTCCCTTCCAGGTACTGAAAGCGTTTTATGAATTTCTTATTGGTTCTCTCCAGCGCATTTTCGGGATCTACTTTCAGGAATCGGGCATAATTGATCATGGAGAACAGTACATCCCCGAATTCCGATTCAATACGGTGCTTATTCCCCAGGTTTATCTCGTGTTGAAGCTCTTCCAGCTCCTCCTTCAACTTTTCAAACACCTGGTGTGGTTCTTCCCAGTCGAAACCCACACCAGCCACCTTATCCTGTATCCTGTTTGCCTTCACCAGGGCCGGAAGTGATTTAGGAACGCCTTCAAGAACACTTTTTTTGCCTTCTTTGAGTTTTAGATTCTCCCAGTTTTGTTTCACTTCCTCTTCATCGGCCACGGTGATATCACCGTAGATATGAGGATGCCGACCGATTAATTTTTCACAGATATCATTGGCCACATCGGCTATGTCGAAATCTTGTGTTTCGCTCCCGATACGGGCGTAGAAAACAATGTGAAGCAAAAGGTCTCCCAGTTCTTTTTTTACTTCGGAAAGATCATTCTCCAGGATGGCATCGCCTAGTTCGTAGGTCTCCTCGATGGTAAGGTGCCGCAGGGATTCCATGGTTTGCTTCTTGTCCCACGGGCACTGTTCCCGAAGCTCATCCATGATGGTGAGCAAACGGTCGAACGCTTGTAACTGTTGTTCTCTGGAATTCATGGAACAAAGCTAAATTAAAAGCGATTCAGAAGTAAAAAGAGTTATTAAAAGTGATTAACAAAGAGGGGTTATTCCTCTTCGGAGGCATCATCGGAAGTAAACTGGGTAACACCGTATTTCTGAAGCAAATTGTACCACTGCAGCACTTTTTTGATGTCGCTGGGATACACCCGGTCTTCATCATAATCCGGAAGTACTTCGAAGAAATACTCTTCCAGTTGGTCTTTAGATGACTTGTGATTGATAGCCGGACCTCCATTTTCTTTTTCAGCAATCTTTGAAAATACTTTTCCTAGCGGGACTTCTTCCGTAAGTGTGTAAATGGCGATCTCGGAAAGTAAACTCACATTATGACGTCCACTAACACTGATCTTCTTACCGTCGATCAGGGATTCGGCCAGAAAGCCACTTCTAGTTTGAGTTTTAAGTTCGTACAGACCCGGTTTACCGGAAATAGAAAGGATTTTCTCTAGGCTCATTTTTTTCTACCAATTTACGGCGGCAAATATCTACCCTAACTTTTAGTTATGCAAGGGCATTAACGTTTCTTTTTAGCCATTGGGAATCGCATACGATACGACACATCGATCTTACCTTTAGAAATGTTAGCGAGCTTCCCTTTTATCAGACGTTTTTTCAGCGGAGAAAGTTTGTCGGTAAATAAGACCCCTTCAATATGGTCGTATTCGTGCTGTATGATCCGCGCCACGATACCATCGAAAGTTTCCGTGTGTTTTTTGAAGTTCTCATCCATGTATTCCATGGTGATCTGGGGTTGCCTGAACACATCCTCATTGATATCAGGAATACTGAGGCAGCCCTCATTAAAAGCCCACTCATCCCCCTCCTCTTCCAGTATCCTGGCGTTTATGAACACCCTTTTAAAGGTGGCACAGTATTCCCTTTCTGCTTCAGAAAGGTCTTCGTCATCTTCGAATGGAGTGGCATCTACAATGAAAAGCCTGATTGGCAGTCCTACCTGTGGAGCCGCCAGCAC
>Ga0316201_10001227_pt1 | contig 16931 bp, 14 predicted proteins | sample CS6wburrow_MG_FD_204516 | JGI IMG/M metagenome (GOLD analysis project Ga0316201, IMG submission 204516) | Coastal sediment microbial communities from Delaware Bay, Delaware, United States - CS-6 worm burrow | ecosystem: Environmental > Aquatic > Marine > Coastal > Sediment | place: USA... | reverse complement strand
TGCTGAGGCTGGGGCGCAGGCTCAGGCTGACGTTCGATGCGTGCGCTGTCCGTCGGCGCCGCGCGGCGCGGAGCCTGTACGGGCGCCGTCTGCTTGACGGCCGGCGGCGCGTAGGTCGGCGGATCGAGGAGAACGGTGTACTCGCGCAGCAGGCGGCCGCTGGACCATGTCGCTTCAACGAGGAAGGTCAGGAACGGCTCGGTAATCGGTGAGCGGGACCGTACCTCGATAACGGCGCCATTCGCGCCATCGGGCGACACGTTGAATTCGATTCCCTGGAGATAAAACGGCCGATCGATACCGTAGCGCTCAAACGTTTCGGCCGAGGCCAGCGAGACGCTGAGGTTTGCCACCTCTTCAGGCGTGGCCGACAGCAATACAATCTCCGCACGCAGCGGTTCATTCAGCGCTGAATCAAGATTGATATCACCGAGTCCAATGGCCCAGACCTCGCTCGACAGCAAAAGGACAAGTGCAAGCGAGATACGCGTAAGACGTCGCGACATAATGTATTTCTCCAAACCCCACAAAGCCCCTTAATGACATCCAGTCAGGGCCGATAATTGCCTGCGAACTATAGCTTAAAGATAGTTTTTTGCCAATATTTCAGCAATTTGGACACTATTTAGAGCCGCGCCCTTACGTATGTTGTCGGCGACCACCCAAAGATCAATTCCACGCGGATGTGAGATGTCTTCACGGATCCTCCCGACGAAAACAGGGTCTGCACCCGAGCTTTCGGTGACTGCCGTCGGATATTCCCCTGTTTCGACGCCATCAAGCACTTCGATTCCAGGTGATTTAGCCAGCAAAGCCGATACATCGGCCGCCGAAATCTTGTCCCGCGTTTCGATATGTACGGCTTCTGAATGACCGAAAAATGCCGGGATGCGCACTGCCGTCGGATTCACGAGAATGTTCTCGTCTTCCAGTATCTTGCGCGTTTCCCATACCATCTTCATCTCTTCCCTGGTGTAGCGGTTGTCCTGGAAGACATCGATGTGCGGGATGGCATTGAAAGCGATTTGCTTCGCATCCCCTTTTATCTCCAGCGGACGGCCGTTCAGCAGGGTCGTGGTCTGGCGCACGAGTTCCTCGACGGCACTGCGACCCGCACCCGAGACCGCCTGGTAAGTACAGACGTTAATGCGCTCGATGCCGACGGCATCATAGATGGGCTTCAGCGCCACAACCATTTGAATGGTCGAACAATTCGGATTGGCGATGATGCCGCGAGCTGTGTGCCGGGCGATCGCTTCCGGGTTGACCTCCGGAACGACCAGGGGAATATCGTCGTCATTGCGAAAGTGCGAGGTGTTATCGATAACGACACACCCGGCTGCAGCTGCCTTGGGCGCGTATTCCGCGGAAACAGACCCGCCGGCGGAAAACAGCCCGATCTGTACCTGGGAGAAATCGAATTCAGCGAGGTCTTCGACCATGAGTTCACGGCGACCGAAGTCGACCGACTTCCCCAGGGAGCGCTCACTGGCAAGGGCATGGACTTTCCCTACCGGAAAGTTGCGCTGACTCAGTATGGACAGCATAGCCTCACCGACAACGCCTGTGGCGCCGACGACCGCGATATCAAACTTTTTACTCATGATTGGTTTATCCGGGCCTGAAGGCCCTCCTACGAAAGGTTGGGAGTCGCCGAATCCACATCGGCATTTTGCGCTCGATTGCGCAGGTAGTGATCCATGATGACGAGCGCCACCATCGCTTCGGCGATGGGTGTAGCGCGCAGGCCGACACAGGGATCGTGGCGGCCCTTGGTGACAATCTCGGTGTCCTTGCCGCTCTTGTCGATGGTCTTCCCGGGCCTGGTGATGCTGGAGGTCGGCTTCAGCGCAATGCTGGTTAACAGGTCCTGGCCCGATGAAATCCCGCCGAGCGTGCCGCCGGCATCGTTCTTGTCAAAACCGGACGCCGACATTTCATCGCGATGCTCGCTGCCGCGCTGGGTCACCGCGGAGAAGCCGGCACCCACCTCGACACCCTTGACGGCATTGATGCTCATGAGGCCATGCGCAAGGTCGGCCTCCAGTTTGTCGAACACGGGCTCGCCGAGACCCGGTGGCAAGCCGTGCGCAAGCACGCTGATCTTCGCACCGATTGAATCGCCCTGCTCCCGCAGGTCGTTCATGAATGTCTCGAGTTCATCGAGTTTGTCGGGATCCGCGCAAAAGAACGGGTTGTCATTAACGATCGACAGGTCCCGGGCCGCCATTTCGATCGGCCCCAGCTGCGCAACATAGCCATTGATCTCGATGCCCTCACGTTCCCTGAGGTACTTGCGCGCGATGGCGCCGGCCGCAACACGCATCGCGGTCTCACGCGCCGATGAACGACCGCCACCGCGATAATCGCGGATGCCGTATTTTTGCTGGTAGGTGTAGTCCGCATGCCCGGGACGGAACTTGTCCTTGATATCGCCATAATCCCTGGAGCGCTGGTCGGTGTTCTCGATGAGCAGTCCGATCGGCGTGCCGGTTGTCCTGCCTTCGAACACACCGGACAGAATGCGAACCTGGTCCGGCTCGTTGCGCTGCGTTGTGTGTTTGTTGCGCCCCGGTCTGCGCCGATCAAGATCAAACTGGATGTCGGCCTCCGAGAGTTCCATGCCCGGCGGACAGCCGTCGACGATGCAGCCGAGCGCCACGCCATGGCTCTCACCAAAGGTCGTTACCACAAATGATTTTCCGAAGCTGTTGCCTGACACCTGTCTGTTACCCGATCTGTTGTCTATTGGATCTGTAAGTCTTTGCGGGTCAGCACGAACACTCCGGCTCCGCCCTGCTCGAATTCGAGCCAGACGAAAGGCAATTCCGGGTAGGCAGCTTCCAGCGCTGCCTGACTATTGCCGACCTCACAAACGAGTATTCCATTGTCCGTCATAAATCGCGAGGCGTCTCGTAGAATCTTGTGGACGGACTCGAGGCCGTCCTCGCCCGCCGCCAGCCCTAATTCGGGTTCGTGTCGAAACTCGTCAGGAATGGAATCCATGTCGACCTGGTCCACGTAGGGCGGATTGCTTATTACCAGGTCATAGCGGGCGTCCCCAAGCGCGTCGAAAAAATCCGACTTGATGGTGCGCACCCGGTCTTGCAGCCCATGGCGCTCAATATTGATGTTCGCTACGGCGAGTGCGTCGTCGGAGATATCGACCGCATCGACGCGCGCGTCGGGAAATGCAAACGCCGTCGCGATCGCGATACAAGCGCTGCCGGTACCCAGATCGACGGCGCGATGAACCCCGGCGGGTGAAATCCAGGGCGAAAACTGGTTATCAATGAGTTCGGCGAATGGTGATCTCGGCACGAGTACGCGCTCGTCGACATAGAACTCCAGCCCGGCAAACCATGCCTGGTTAACAAGATAGGCGAGCGGCACGCGCTCTTCGATGCGTCGTGCCGCGAGCGCCATGACTTTCGAGACGTCTTCGGCGCCAACCGGGTTTGCATAGACGGCGGGTGCATCGTCGTGGGAAAGACCCAGGCAGGCGAAAACGAGCCAGGCCGACTCGTCGATTGCATTGTCAGTGCCATGCCCATAGGTAAGCTCAGCCGCTTCAAAGCGGCCGGCAATATCGCGGATGAGTTGCTCGACGTTCATGCCGCGCGAATCTATCACGCTCATGGTCATTCTGCCTGTAGAATTGCCGTCTGATCCCCCGTTGTTAATTGACCTTCGATATGAGTCCCAGAAATCTTACCGTCGCCATGGCACTGGCCATCGCACTCGCGGCAGGCGTATTTGTCGCGGCACGTAATCAGGCGCCGGTTGCGCCGACTTCCGCAATGCTGCTGCCAGCGCCCAAGCCCGTACCGGCATTCTCGCTTCTCAACCAGTTCGGGGAACCGGTCGATCAGTCTGTCTTCAGAGGTCAGTGGGACCTCGTGTTTTTCGGATTCACCCATTGCCCGGATATCTGCCCGACGACGCTGCAAGTCCTCGCAGCGGCGAAAAAGGCACTCGCTGATCAGGGTCGAGAGCTATTGCCGCGAATCGTGCTCGTCAGTGTCGATCCCGAGCGAGATACACCGGAGCTTCTTGCCCGGTACGTAGATTATTTTGGCGACGGCAACCTTGGGCTTACCGGCACACTGGAGGAACTTCGGAAACTGACCGGCGGGCTCGGCATCTATTTTGAGAAACGACCGGGCGAAGGCGATGACTATGCCGTCGACCACTCCGCCGCCGTGCTTGTCATCGACCCTGACGGTGGATTCCACGCACTGTTCAGCGGCCAGCACGTTGTGGACAACTTCGTCCATGATCTGCCGATTCTCATGGGCGAGCGATAATGCGTCTCTCGGTCATTATGCTGGCCGTGACCCTGGTCGCCTGCGGCCCACCCGGGCCACCGCTGGAAATCAGCGAACTGGAAGTCACGAAGCCCATACCGGGCACGTATATGAGCGCCGGTTTTTTTGTTCTCACGAACAACACCGATGAAGTCATCAGCATTACCAGCGTCGACAGTCCGCAATTTGGACGTGTCGAAATTCATGAGACGACCGTCACGGATGGCGTGTCGCGCATGCGCCGACTTGACGTGCTCGAGGTGCCCGCGCAAGGCAGCGTTGTTCTGCAGCGCGGCGGCAAACACCTGATGCTGATGCAGGCGCAGGACATCGGTGATTCAGTCACGCTGCAATTCCTCAGCGGTGACTCACCCGTACTGTCTGTCGACTATGTATTCCCAAAGGACAACTGATGATGGCCAAAGCATTTGTACTGCTGCAATACCTGCTGCCGCGCCACTGGCTCACGGCCTTGATCTGGCGTCTCGCGCGGATTCGCCACACCGGCACCAAGAACTTCCTCATCACGAAATTCGCCAGCGTGTTCGACGTGGATATCGAAGAAGTAAAGCGCAATGTGCCCGACGACTTTGCGACGTTTAACGATTTCTTCATTCGCGAACTCGCCGATGACGCACGTCCGATCGACGATGACGACGATGCCATCGTGTCACCTGTCGACGGGACCGTCAGCTGTGCCGGCACGATTCACGGTGACAGTATCTTCCAGGCCAAGGGCATCGACTATTCGCTGGGCGACCTCCTCGCGACGGATACGGATAAAGCCGACCACTTCATCGATGGCCATTTCGCAACAATCTACCTCGCGCCCTACAACTATCATCGCGTGCATGCGCCGATCGCTGGCGAACTCGTGGCCGCACGCTACGTGCCAGGCGACCTGTTCAGCGTCAATGAAGCGACCGTCTCGAGTCTCGACGGACTGTTCCGCCGCAACGAACGCCTGGTCATGCACTTTCGCACTGCGAGCGGTCCGGCCGTATTGATCTTCGTCGGCGCCCTTAACGTCGGCAGCATCTCAACGCCATGGACCGGCGAGATCCGACCGCGCAAGACCGGCGTGGTGGATGTACTGGATCTGTCCGGCCACCCCACTCATGTGCAAAAAGGTGATTTGCTCGGCTGGTTCAACATGGGCTCAACGGTCATCCTGCTGCTGCCGAAGGGCGCCTGCGAATGGGATGACGACCTCGAACCCGGTGAGACCCTGAAAATGGGTGTGGAGATCGGTGAACTGACGAGCGCCGCTGAGTGAGTGACTGGCGGCCTGCATCCGGCCCGGACGCCGCGGCCAGCCGCGCCAGGTTGATGCGCCGCGTGCGTGCCTGTTTCGAAGAGGCCGGGGTCCTCGAAGTCGATACGCCAGCACTCAGCGCCGCTGCCGTCAGCGACACACAGATCGAGAGCTTTGAGATTGCCGCCAGTACTGTCAGCAATCGGCCGCTGTTCCTGCACACCTCGCCCGAATTCTGCATGAAGCGCCTCCTCGCTGACGGCTATCCCGACATTTTTTCGATCTGCCGCGTCTTTCGCGACGGCGAGGCAGGGTCCAGGCACCAACCCGAATTCACCATGATCGAGTGGTACCGCCTCGGTATGAACCTGGACGACATCATCGACGACACCGTCCATGTCATGCGATGCGCTCTGGATGACAAGGCACCGGTCGCCGAACCTGTGCAGCTCGACTATCGCGAAGCGGTCCTCGAGGCGACCGGCCTCGACCCGCTCAACACAGATACAGCGTCACTGGCGAATGCCGTCGATGCCGATGAGCGGCTGCGCGCCGCACTGGGCGAGGAAAAAGACGACTGGCTGGATCTGCTGCTGGCGACCCGCGTCATTCCGGGCTTCGCCAATGACCGGCTGACCGTCCTGAAACACTACCCGGCGAGCCAGGCGGCATTGGCGCGACTCTGCCCGGCCGACTCGCGTGTCGCCGATCGCTTCGAGGTTTTTCTTGGCCCTGTCGAGCTGGCGAACGGCTACGTGGAACTCGCAGACGCTGCCGAGCAGTCGGCGCGCATTGCCGCGGACAACGCGGCCCGCGCCCGCCGCGGTCGCCCCGCTCGTCCGGTCGACCAGCACCTGATTGCCGCCCTGGAATCAGGATTTCCCGCGTGCGCAGGGGTCGCGATGGGCTTCGAACGCTTGCAAATGATCCACGACAAGACCGACGATATACGTAACGTACTAACTTTCGCCTTCGAGCCCGACGAATGATCAAGACAGATTACGAACTTCTCGATTCTCAACTGCATGCGCTGCTTGACGGCGAACGCGATCCATTGGCGGCAACCGGAAACTTTGTCGCGCTCCTGTACAACGCATTAACAGAGATCAACTGGCTGGGCGTCTACGTGCTACGCGGCGACGAACTCGTCCTCGGACCGTTCCAGGGAAAACCCGCGTGTGTGCACATCGCGCTCGATGAAGGTGTGTGTGGTGCGGCAGCGTCAACACTGGAGACACAGCGCGTCGCCGACGTGCATGCGTTCCCTGGTCATATCGCCTGCGATGTGGATTCTCGTTCGGAACTGGTGGTGCCGTTGCTGGCGCATGACCAGCTTATCGGTGTTCTCGACATCGACAGCCCGATCACGCGACGTTTCAGTGAAAAAGACCAGGCCGGCGTAGAGAAATTGTGCCGGACCTTTTGCGCGCTGCAGGAGACGCGCAAGTACTTTATTTGACGCGCGACACGTATTCGCGAGAGCGAGTATCGACCTTGACTATTTCACCCTGATCCACGAACAGCGGTACGCGCACAACAGCACCTGTCGAGAGCGTCGCCGGCTTCACGCCACCGCTTGCCGTATCGCCCTTGACGCCCGGATCTGTTTCAGTGATCTCGAGTTCAACGAAGTTGGGCGCCGAAACAATCAGCGGCGAGTTATTCCAGAGCGTGATGCCACAGACATCACCATCGGTAATCCAGTCTTTCGCATCTCCCACGGCCTTGGCGTCCGCCGCGTACTGCTCAAACGTGTCCTGCACCATGAAGTGCCAGAACTCGCCATCGGTGTAGAGATACTGCATGTCGGTGTCCATGACATCGGCCGCTTCAACCGACTCGCCGGATTTAAACGTCTTGTCGACCGTTTTGCCGGTTTTCAGGTTGCGGATACGGACGCGATTGAACGCCTGTCCTTTGCCAGGTTTTACGAACTCGTTGTCGACGATGATGCACGGATCGCCGTCAATAATAATCCGCAGGCCCGACTTGAACTCGCTGGTGCTGTAATTTGCCATGGTTGTCGCTCTCGAAAGCCAATTCGCCGGTTGGTGGCGAGGCGCTATGATACCGGAGTGACAGCGCCATGCCAGCCGAATTTTCGGCCCAAAATCGCGCCATATGGGGCCGAAACTAGATACAGGTCACGGTTTTGGACTCCGGGTCGGGACTACCCCGGCATCTGTGTCTAGACTCCACAGTTCTTAACAGAATATGGACATCACGGGAAATTACCCGGCTTACCAGGGATTTGGATTTGAACGGGCGCCAAAGCATCTCAATCGCTGTCCTGACAGATAACCAGGACGACGTCGAACTGATTAACAGTGCACTGCGCGACGCGGGCCATGCGGCGCATTGTCACTGGATAGCCAGTTCCAATCGGCTGGCCGATACGCTGACGGCTGAACTTGTTGAACTCCTTGTATTGAATTGCGATCGCTACCCTGATTCCATTCGCCAGGTCGTCAAACAGAAAGACCGTTACAACCCGGAAGTCCCGGTCATCGCCATGCAGGAACATGCCGATGAAGAAAGTATCGAATCCGCCATGCGCTCCGGCGCCTGTGACCTGGTGTCCATGGGACTCAAGAAACGCCTGCAGTCCGTCGTCACACGTGAATTGCGCGCACTGCGCGTGGAACGCGCACTGAACTCCACGCTGCAATCGGCGACCGAATACAAGAAACACCTCAAACATCACATGGCAGCATCGGCCAGCAGCTATGCGTTGGTCCAGGAAGGCATCTTCAACGACGTCAATGACGCCTGGTTGCAACAGTTCAAACTGTCGGACAAAAGCGAACTGATCGGACTGCCCGTGATGGACTATTTTGAGCCCGAAAGCCGTGCGGCACTCAAGGGTGCGCTGGTCGCGACCATCGCGGGCAAGTGGCAAAAAGACGAGAAGCTGATCGTTAAGGCCCACATCGACTCTGGAGAAGCGGAAGACCTGCACCTTGAATTCCGCAAGATCGATCTCGACGATGGCCCCAATGTGCAGATTCGTATCGCGCCGCAATTAAAAATTGCAGAGGAGCCAACCAAGCTCGTCCACGATGCGCTCAAGCGCGACCCAACGATGCTGTTCTTCCACAGGGCGCAGTTTCTCGAACGCATTACCAAGCGACTGAAACGCAAGCCGGCCTCCGGCACACATTGCCTGGTCTACATCAAACCCGACAATTTTGGCTCGATCCGTGAAAAGGTCGGCATCATCCAGTCGGAAGAAATTCTCGCGCAGTTCGCAGAAGTCGTGCGCAAGCGCATGCATCCACGTGATGTTGCGGGACGCTTCGAGGGCACCTCCATCATGGTGTTGCTGGAACGTGGCAGTGCCCGTGACGCCCAGGTCTGGGGCAAACAGCTCATCGACCACCTCTCGACAATTACCTTCGAGATTGGCAACACGTCGACGCAGATGAGCTGCTCAGTGGGTGCCTGCGGCGTCAGTGAAGTCTTCAGCAATCTGGAAGAATTCGTAACGGCCACGGTCAGCGCCTATGAACTCGCCAAGGAAGCCGGTGGCAGCACGTCGTCCCTCAGTGAGTCTGCCGACGAAGATACAAAACAACGCGAATTTGACGCCATCTGGGTCAAACACCTCAAGTCTGCCTTGATGGACAATCGCTTCCGCCTTGCGCAACTGCCGATTGCCGGTCTGCGCAGCGATTCGATCCAGATGTACGATTTGCTGGTTCGTATGATCGACGAGCAAAACAACTCGGTCTTACCGTCCGAATTCATTCCGGCCGCCGAACGCAACAACATGATGAAAAACATCGACCGCTGGATGTTGACCGCCGCCATGGAGTTTTGCGCCAACAATGAGGCTGACCGCGTGTTCGTCCGCCTGTCGAAACAATCGATCACCGACCCGAGCACGCCTGCATGGATGCAGCAGAAAATGGACGAGAGCAGCTTCGATTGCTCACGTCTTGTCGTGCAGATTCCAGAGGCCGATGCCGCAAAACACATCAAGCATACCCGGGAGCTCGTGAAGCACACTCGCAAGCTCGGCATTGGCTTTGCCATTGAACACTATGGCGTCGACCAGGAACGCTTCCAGATACTGGACATCCTGAAACCCGACTACATCAAGATCGATGGCGAGCTCATGCACACCTTGATGACCGATGAGTCCATGCAGGGTGCCGTCAGCAAAATCGTCAAGGCCGCCCAGGCCCGCAAGATCAAGACCATCGCAGAGCGCGTCGAAAATGCGAACGCGATGGCCGTGCTCTTCCAGCTGGGCCTCGACTTCATGCAGGGACATTATGTTCACGAGCCTGAAGTGGTCCTGCAGGACAGCAACAGCGGCGTCACCAATACGCTCGACGAACTCACGGCCGCGCACGGCACCTGAATCCCGAAAAAGTGTGACGCCTGTCACACAGCGTCACTGGAACCACCCGCTAACGCTGCATTCGCGCTAAAAACTAGAATAGCTTCGTAGGTTCAGATTCGCGTTAATTCTCGTTCTGCGTATTGCACGAACGCCGGGGTACCTGAAGTGAAGAAAACTCTCTATCCGCACAACACTATGGACCGCACGACCACGCGGGCTCTGCTGCCACTTGTTGCAATCAGCGGTGGTCTTGCCGTAACGCCGGCCATGGCGCTGGAACTCGGCGAGCTGACTGTGCAGTCCAGCCTGGGGCAACCCCTGCGGGCGAGCATCGCTTACGCGCTCGCGCCCAACGAGATGTTGAGTGACTCCTGTGTTGCTGTCGGTGGCGGACGTTCGACGAGCGGCTTGCCGGGCATCGGCAAGAGCACGGTCAGCATTACGAATAGCGCCATCGTCATTACGGGCGCGACGCTGGTTCGCGAGCCCATGCTCAGCACTCGCGTGACGATCAACTGCCCATATACTCCGAACCTCAGCCGCGAATACATGTTGTTTGTAGACCCGGCAACCGTTGCCCCGGCAATTGCTGCGCCGGTCGCAGCAGCTGTAGTAGAAACAACGACACAACCCGCAGCCCAGACGCCGCCACGGCGCGCGCGAACGAGCCCGGTGGATACCACGCCGATTGGCCAGTCGACCCGCTACCAGGTGAAGGCCGGCGAAACGCTCAGCGAAATCGTCGGACGCATTGAAAATCGCTCGATGCGACTTTGGCCTGCCGTCAACGCCATATTTGACGCAAATCCCGATGCATTCATCGACAACGATCCGAACAAACTCAAGGCCGGCAGCTGGCTGACGATTCCTGGTCTGGACGGCTCGGCACCGGTTGTTGCCGACACTGCCGCGCCTGCCGCAACGGTTGATGGCTCCGTCTACGAACCCCCCATTCTCGAAACGATCACCGAACCTGTCGTAGCGGATACCGCCGTTGACGATTCGCTCGTTGAGGAAGCTGCTTCCACCAGCACCCTCAGTGACCTGCGCCCGGGCGACGTGGTTGTGGGCAGCGAAAACCCGTTTGTTCAGCCCGAGAGCACCATTGTTATTCCCGACACGGCGCTTGAAGGCCCCACAACGACGTCTGCATCGCCGAATGTGACGACGGCAACCATTGTGACCGAACCAAGTGGCGAGTCCAGCTCAATGCTCGCGTGGTTTGTCGGTGGTGGCGTCGCCATTTTCGGTCTGCTCGTGCTGTTCGGACGTCGTATTCGAAACCGCTTCGGCTCGGCGCCCGTCGGCGCCATCGCAGCCACCGCTGCAAGTTTCGAACAGGACGTTGCCGATTACGATCTCGAGGATGATTCGCCCACCGAGGAAAACCTGGCACTCGATGCCGACCTCGTGCTGGGTACAGGCCTCACGCAGGGTACCGACATGGACCTCGCGCAGGACTTTGGTTTCGCTGCGACGACAGACCTCGATATCGAGCTGCCGTTCGAGCCGGAACCAACAATAAGCGAAACCGATATCCTCCCGCCGGTACGCGACAAGGTGGCGTCGATTCTGGAGAGCGAAGTCCTTCCTGAGGACGATGACTATGATATGTCGGTCATCATGGACGCAACCCAGATGCCGGCGCATGACGAAGTCACCGAACGCGACCTGAAGGCAGTCGCAGTGGACCTGGATAACGAGACGCTGAATACCGATAACTACACGATCAGCAGGGATGGCGATTTCGACATTCTCGAGCAGGACTACGAGGATGAAATGACCGCAACACAGGCGCTGAATCTCGAGATTGCCCGTGCGGCCGCCGATCTGAAGGCGACGCTCGACGAAGCGGAAGATGTGACAGCCGAGATGCCGCTGGCCACGGTCACGGAACTCGACGCCACGGCTGAAATGCCCGCCGGCAAAGAAGAAGATACGATCGAGACGGTCTCACCGACCGATCCCGGCGATACGGCAGCCGTTACGGTCAATATGTCCGCCGACGAAAATACGGCCGAAATGCCGGTCGCGAACGACGATGAGACAGCCGAGATGGAAATCTCGGGCGGTAAAATCGGGTAACGGGGTTCCGTTACTCGACGCCGACGAGGCGCTCTACTTTTCGCCAGCCCTTCGGCAACATGCTGCCGCGTAATGCCCTGTCACCGTAGTAATCGTCGAGGTCATTCCACTTGATCGTCATCTTGCGGGTTCCCGTGTAAACCTCGAGATGCCCGTCTTCGGGCACGACGGCCGCTGCGACCATTTTCTCAACACCGCTTTTGTATTTCGGGCCAGGAATATTGATGAGCTTGTTGCCTTTGCCCTTGGCAAGTTCGGGCAACTCTTCCATCTCGAATAACAGCAGTCGACCAATGGAACTGATGGCTGCAATCAGGCACTCCTTGTCGCCTGGCACCCGTGCTGGCACGACGGCCCTGCCGCCTGCCGGAACACGCAGCACCGCCTTACCGGCCTTGTTGCGTGAGACGAGGTCAGTGAGCGTGGCAATGAACCCATAACCCGCATCACTGGCGAGCAGGTACTTCTGTTCGCTGTCGCCGATCATCGCGCCGCAGAACGCAGCACCATCGGGTGGCTTGAAGCGGCTGGACAGCGGCTCGCCCTGCCCGCGTGCCGACGGTAATGTACCCGCAACGACGCTATAGACGCGTCCGGTGCTGTCCAAAAACATCGCGAGCTGGTTGCTGCGACCCTGGGCAGACGCGAGGAAGCTGTCGCCCGAACGATAGTTCAAGGTTCCCGGATCGATCTCGTGGCCTTTTGCCGCACGCGCATAACCCGCCTGCGACAGCACCACCGTCACAGGCTCGCTTGCAACCAGTTGCGTTTCGTCCAGGGCCTGCGCTGCTTCGCGCTGTACGATCTCGGTGCGACGTTCGTCGCCATAGGCTTCCGCATCCTCGAGAATTTCTTTCTTGATGAGTGTCTTGAGCCGCGCCGCACTATTGAGTGTCTTCTCAAGCAGGTCGCGTTCCTGCTGCAATTCGTCCTGCTCGCCCTTGATCTTGAATTCCTCAAGCTTGGCAAGATTACGCAGACGCAGGTTGAGGATCGCTTCAGCCTGGATATCCGACAGCTTGAAGCGCTTCATCAACACCGGCTTTGGCTCGTCCTCTTCGCGGATGATGGCGATGACTTCGTCGATGTTGAGATAGGCAACCAGCAGTCCGTCGAGGATGTGCAGGCGATCATTGACGATCTGCAGGCGGTGGCCGAGGCGATTCCTGACGGTTTCCTTCCGGAAGGTCAGCCACTCCTTGAGCATCTCCACCAGGGTGAACATTCGTGGTCGGCCATCAAGACCGATAATGTTCATATTGACGCGCAGCGTGCGCTCGAGCGACGTCGTCGAAAACAGGTGCGACATGAGTTGATCGACATCGACACCGCGTTTCTTGCTGATGACGAGACGTGTCGGGTCCTCGTGGTCCGACTCGTCGCGCAGATCGTCCACCTGCGGCAACTTCTTGGCGCGCATCTGCGCCGCGATCTGCTCCTGCACCTTGGCGCCGGAGATCTGGTACGGCAGCGAGGTGATAACGATATCCGTACCTTCCATCTTGTAGGCCGCCCGCAATCGCAGCGTGCCACTGCCGGTCGTATATATTTCGCGGATATCATCCTGCGAAGACACCAGTTCACCGCCCGTCGGGAAATCCGGTCCCTTGATGTGCTTCATGAGCGCGTCGACCGTCGCCTTCGGATTGTCGAGCAGGTGCACGAGCGCGCTCGTCACTTCATTGAGATTGTGCGGCGGCACATCCGTCGACATGCCAACGGCGATGCCCGTCGTGCCGTTGAGCAGCAGGTTCGGCAGGCGCGCCGGCAATACCACGGGCTCCTTGAGCGTGCCGTCGAAGTTCGGCGCCCAGTCGACTGTCCCCTGCCCGAGCTCCTGCAACAGGCTCTTGGCGTAAGGCGCGAGGCGCGACTCGGTGTAACGCATTGCAGCAAACGATTTCGGATCGTCCGTCGACCCCCAGTTCCCCTGCCCGATGACGATCGGGTAGCGATACGAAAAACTCTGGGCCATCAGCACCATCGCTTCGTAACACGCCGAATCGCCGTGCGGATGGAACTTGCCGATGACGTCGCCCACGGTGCGCGCCGATTTCTTGGGCTTCGAGGTTGCCGAGAGTCCAAGTTCGCTCATCGCATAGATGATGCGCCGCTGTACCGGCTTCAGGCCATCGCCGATCTGCGGCAGTGCACGATCGAGGATGACGTACATCGAGTAGTCCAGGTACGCCCGCTCGGTGTACTCCTTGAGCGGCTGTTGCTCAACGCCTTCGAGGTTCAGAGTATTTTGCATGGAGGTCATATTTCTGCCAGGTTGCCCTTGGTTTCAAGCCAGCTGCGGCGGTCTTTGGAGCGCTTCTTGGCCAGCAGCATATCCATAAGCTGATCGGTCTTGTCGTGTCCGCTGATCGTAAGCTGCACGAGGCGGCGCGTGTCGCTGTTCATCGTCGTGTCACGCAGCTGCTCGGGATCCATCTCGCCGAGACCTTTGAACCGGGTGACTGTCACCTTGCCTTTTTTCTTTTCTGCTTCGATGCGGTCGAGGATGCCGATACGCTCACCTTCGTCGAGCGCGTAGAACACTTCTTTGCCGACGTCGACGCGATACAGCGGCGGCATCGCGACATACACGTGACCGGCAAGGATCAGTTCGCGGAAATGTCTGAGGAACAACGCACACAGCAGGGTCGCGATGTGCAGTCCGTCGGAGTCGGCATCGGCGAGGATGCAGACCTTGTGGTATCGCAGGCCGCTGATGTCGTCAGTACCGGGGTCGACGCCGAGCGCAACCGAGATATCGTGCACCTCGGCCGACGCCAGAATTTCGGCCGTATCGACTTCCCAGGTATTCAGAATCTTGCCGCGGAGCGGCATGATTGCCTGGGTTCTGCGATCACGAGCCTGTTTGGCGGAACCGCCAGCCGAGTCACCCTCGACGAGGAACAGCTCGCAAAGCTCCGGCTCCTGCGAGGTGCAGTCAGCCAGCTTGCCCGGCAATGCCGGCCCCGAGACGATCTTCTTGCGCACGACTTTCTTGGCGGACTTGAGCCGTTTTTGCGCCTTGGTAATTGCCAGCTGTGCGATAAGGTCGCCGGTCTCCGGGTGCTGGTTCAGCCACAGCGAAAAGTTGTCCTTGATCACACCCGCGACGAACGCGGCCGACTCACGCGATGAGAGTCGTTCCTTGGTCTGCCCCGAGAACTGCGGGTCCTCGAGCTTCGTGCTCAAGACGAAACTGAGCCCGTCCCAGACGTCTTCCGGCGCCAGTGCCACACCGCGCGGCAGCAAATTCCTGAAATCGCAGAACTCACGCAGCGCATTGGTCAGGCCGGTGCGCAGGCCGTTAACGTGTGTACCGCCCTGCGGCGTGGGAATCAGGTTAACGTAGCTCTCCGTGACAGACGGCCCGCCATCGGTTGTCCAGACCAGCGCCCAGTCAATCGCTTCATTATTGCCTTTGAGGCTCCCGGAGAAGGGCTGAACCGGCAGAGTCTCTCCCCCGCCAATGGCCTCAAGCAAGTACTGCTCAAGCCCGCCTTCGTACAGCCATTCGAACTTCTCCTTGGGCTTTTCGACCTTCAGGCTGACCTTCAGTCCGGGGCAAAGCACGGCTTTTGCACGCAGGGCATGCTTTAGGCTCTTGACCGAAATCTTGGTCGTGTCGAAGTATTGCTCATCGGGCCAGAAGCGAATCGTTGTGCCCGTATTGGCTTTGCCAACCTTGCCAACGACTTCGAGCTTGCCGCGCTTCTTGCCGCCGGCAAACGACATGTTGTATTCCTTGCCACCGCGACGAATCCACACTTCGAGGTTTTTCGACAGCGCGTTGACAACGGATACACCGACACCGTGCAGCCCGCCGGAGTACTGGTAATTTTCGTTGGAGAATTTTCCGCCCGCGTGCAGACGCGTCAGGATGAGTTCGACGCCCGGGATTTTTTCCTTCGGGTGCTTGTCGACGGGCATGCCGCGACCATCGTCGCTGACCTCCAGCGAACCATCCTTGTAGATCGTGACGTCGATCTTCTTGCAATGACCTGCAAGCGCTTCGTCGACGGAGTTATCGACAACCTCGTGCGCCAGATGATTCGGGCGTGAAGTGTCGGTATACATGCCCGGCCGGCGCCGGACAGGCTCGAGTCCGCTGAGGACTTCAATGTCCGCAGCATCGTATCGTTTAGTCATCGATTAGATTGCAAGATTAGAAACCACCAGGTTGTGCCCGGCCGGATTCTAGCGTTAATCGAGATCGTTGACGAGAGATTCCCGGATATTGGCAGAAACCGGGGAGATTTCGACGCGGTAGTTTTCGTGATCGATACCGGCGGTCAGTGCGGCGCCATCCTTGAGAGCCGCTGCGTGCTCGGGCGGCAGTTCGAAACGCAGGAAATGCACGGCTGACGTCTTGTCTTCGTCGGCGCGCTCCAGGTCCTCATCGGCGATCGCGAACACCCGATCGAAGTCCGCAACCTGCACGTAAACACGGTCCTCGATGCCCACGAGTTGCGTCAACATGGCACGGCGCTCGTCCGCCTCGGCAAACTCGACCATGAACGTTGCCTTCCAGTTACTCCCGTCGGGAATCAATGGATTGTAGGCATCGAGCTCCTCGTTGATCCCGTCGGCCTCGAAGATACGCTCAATGCGCAGCATCTCCTGCACCTGGTACTGCATCGTGAGCCGGTCTTCAAAATAAAGCGCAGCATTGGTGCCGAGCGCAAGACGGCGATCGCGCTTGTGCGCCAGCACTTTGTCTCTAAAGGCCGGGCGTGATTCGGCGTATTGTTCGAGGCTGAATAGATCGTCTCTGCTTAATTTTTGCATCAGATTCCGTAGGCCTTGCGCAGCAGGCTCATTGGGTTATTGGCTGAATGATCGTCGAGATCCTGCACGATTTGTTCTGCGGCCATCGGGCAGTCACTCGTAAAGTGATCCGCACCACCCTTCTTCACTTTATTCACAACGGGCCGGGCGA
>Ga0316201_10001226_pt1 | contig 16933 bp, 17 predicted proteins | sample CS6wburrow_MG_FD_204516 | JGI IMG/M metagenome (GOLD analysis project Ga0316201, IMG submission 204516) | Coastal sediment microbial communities from Delaware Bay, Delaware, United States - CS-6 worm burrow | ecosystem: Environmental > Aquatic > Marine > Coastal > Sediment | place: USA... | reverse complement strand
TCTGCGATGAGCCCACCGGCGATCTCGACAGAGACACCGCCGACGAGATCCTTCGCTTGCTGCAGGTGCTGAATCGTGAGCATGGCAAGACGATTGTCATGGTTACGCACGACGCTCAGGCCGCCGAGTACGCCAACAGAACGCTGCACTGTGACAAGGGTACGCTAGAGGCGAAAGAAGCAGCATGAAATACTTCCGCCTCATCTGGAAAAACGCCTGGCGCAAGAAAGTCCGCACTTTGTTGACGATCCTCTCGGTTTTCATTGCATTCCTGCTATTTTCCCTGCTCTCTGCAATTGGCTTCGCGTTTCGAGGCGGCGTTGACGTTGCCGACGCCGAACGGCTGGTCATTATCGACAAAGTCTCATTGATCAACCTCCTTCCGATGAGCTACATGAGCCGAATTGCATCGACCGATGGTGTCGAATCCGTTACCCATGCGAGCTGGTTTGGAGGCTACTACCAGGAACCACGCAATCAGTTCGGGCAATTCCCGGTAGACCCTCAGTCCTACTTCGACATGTACCCGGAGTTCAATATTCCCGAGGAGCAACTCGAGGCGTTTAAGCGAAACCGTACCGGCGCTGTAGTCGGCCAGGAAATTGCGGCGACCTACGGGTGGAAGATCGGGGACCGGATTCCGATCCAGGCAACCATCTGGACTAAAGCCGATGGTGGTCGGACATGGGAATTCGATCTCGAAGGTATATTCTCAACCGATGACCCGCGCGGAAGCTCGGCGCTCATGCTGTTTCAGTACGATTACTTCGAAGAAGCCCGAGCGTTCGCCAAGGGAACGGTCGGCTGGTACGTGCTGAGAGTAGCCAAGGGCGCAGACCCGGTACAGGTGGCGAATACGATTGACCTGCAATTTGCCAACTCACCAAACGAGACGAAGACCAGTACAGAGGCGGCGTTCGCACAATCATTCACCAAGCAGTTTGGCAACATCGCACTTATTGTGACACTGATACTCGGCGCCGTGTTTTTCACGCTGTTACTTGTCTCAGGAAATACGATGTCACAATCGGTTCGCGAGCGAATCCCGGAACTCGCCGTTCTGAAGACACTCGGTTTCAACGACCGTACCTTGCTTGGCATTGTATTGTCGGAATCCATCCTGATCATGTTGCTGGGCGGCCTGCTCGGCCTCGGCCTGGGGTGGCTGGTCGTTCAAGGCGTTGCAAAACAGATGGCCGCGTTTCTGCCTGGCGTGTTCCTGTCGCCGGAAGCAATTGCAGGCGGCATAGCAATGATGATCGGTGCAGGAATACTGGCCGGGATCTTCCCTGCTTTCAAGGCGATGCGACTGTCAATCATAGACGCGCTCGCTCGGGCCTAGGAGAAATGATGCGCAACTTGCAACAAGTACTGGCAGTGACGTGGCTCAATCTTCGCAATCTGCCGCAGCGTGTCGGATCGTCCGTCGTTGCCGTGATCGGCGTGGCAGCCGTTGTATTGGTTTTTGCGGCTGTCCTGTCGATGGCGAAAGGATTTGAACGGACCATGATTTCGGCTGGCTCCGAAGACACCGCGATCATTGTTCGCAGCGGCTCGACGTCGGAGCTTACCAGCGGATTGTCCAATGATCAGGTATTGATCATCGCTGACGCGCCTGGCGTTTTGAAGGATGGTGATCACAGCGTCATTTCAGCTGAGCTATACGTCGTCGTAGACGTCAAGAAAAAGTCCAGCAATACCGATGCCAACGTGCCGTTCCGCGGCACTCAGCCGGGCGCTTTCGATGTGCGCAAGAACGTAACAATGGCCGAGGGCCGAATGTTCGAAGCGGGCAAGAACGAGATTGTTGTCGGCCGTTCTGCGCAACAGGAATTCGCCGGATTGGACACAGGATCGACAATCCGTTTCGGCCAGACCGACTGGACTATCGTCGGCACATTCGTAGCAGGCGGCAGCGTATCTGAATCCGAATTATGGACCGACGTTCGGGTGCTGCAAAGCGCGTATCGGCGTGGCAATTCGTTTCAATCCGTGCGAGTAAGGCTGCAGAGCAAAGACAGTCTCGAAGAACTTAAAGCCGCGCTTGAGGAAGACCCGAGGATCAATGCGGACGTGATGACCGAGAAAGAGTACTACTCGGGCCAGGCCGAAGGGCTCAGCAAATTCATCAAGATCATTGGCTACCCTTTGACAGTGCTGATGTCGATTGGCGCAATTTTTGGCGCGTTGAACTCAATGTATTCGTCCGTCTCGGTTCGTGGCAAAGAGATTGCGACATTGCGGGCCCTGGGATTCGGCCCGACTTCGATTTTGATCTCCACGATGGTCGAATCGACGCTGCTTGCCCTGATCGGCGGCCTGCTCGGCGGCGCCGCGGCCTACCTGATGTTCAACGGTTTCCAGGTATCCACGCTGAACGGATCCAGTTTCAGCCAGGTTGTTTTCGATTTTGCGGTGACCGGTGACCTGCTGGTTGACGGCCTGTACGCAGCATTGATCATCGGCGCATTTGGCGGATTGCTGCCTGCGATTCGCGCCGCGCGGCTGCCGGTTGCACAGGCGCTGCGCGAACTCTGAGTATCAGCTCATCGGCTGTGGCCGGATTGGCAATACTCACATACGAAAATGTTACGGCTCCCAATGATTCGACGTTCGATGGCGGTGCCGCATTCGTAGCATCCCAGTCCCTCTCGACCGAACACCTGGAAGCGGTATTGTTCGTAGCTCTTGCCCCGCATCTTGCGTTGTTTTACCTGTTTCGGCGGCGCCGTTACGCCGCGAGTTCGATACGAGCGGCGACTGATCTTTAGCGTTTCTTTTGCGATGACGCAAAGTTCGGCGTGACCCAGCTGCAACGGCTTCGCTGCCGGATTCACACCCGCAGCCCAGAGAATTTCAGATCGCAGGTAATTACCGATGCCGGCCAGAAATGCCTGGTCCAGGTACAGCCCGCCGAGCGCACGGTTTCGAAAGGTCAACGAACCGAGGCGTTCCACGATCTCATCCGTCGTCAGGCCCGGATCAAGAATATCGGGCCCTATACGATTCAGAAACGGGTGCATTGCAATGCCGCGCTCGGTTAGCACCTCGATTTCCGACGCGCTGTACAACAGCGCGCTGTGCGTTGCCGTATGCAGCCCGACACGCAGCTGCCGCCCGGTCTTTGGCAGTCTGGGCCTCTGCGTCGTCAACCATTTTCCGTAAAGCTGGTTATGGCTGTATAGCGTAAGCCCGTTGTCGAAACGCGTAAGCATGGCTTTGCCGCGCGTATCGATAGCGGTAACTCGGCAGCCGGTCAGGCGCTTCACGAAGCGCTCCAGCCGCGGCAGGCCGAACTCTACCTTTTCGATCGAACGGTCAACGAGAACCTTGGCGACGCGGTCGGCGGCCAGCCGAATTTCAGGCCCCTCCGGCATCTACGCGCTGAACCCGGCCATTACATGGCTGATGCAGACGTCGAGATGGTCTGATGGCCCCGTCCATGAATACTTGATAGTTTTTTTCGCTGCGGCCATGCTGTACTCCATTGGCTGGTTCTACTCTCCCACACCGATAATTCTTGGCCAGGAAGTCCTGATAGTGGATCAATTAGATAGCTTGATTGCGGCAGCGTCCAGACTCCTGCCGTTACTCGGCACTGCCGCGTTGGTCGTAGCGATCCTTTTCTTCGTCGACCGGATGCTGAAACGACGCTGGAAAGAAAACCCGGACCTGCAATTTCGTTTTCAATTAATCATGCTGGCACTGACATTCGCCGGTCTCCTTTCGGTCATTCTGGCGCTGCCCGTCAGCGTAGAGACTCGCGGACAGCTGCTCAGCCTCATCGGCATACTGCTCAGCGCCGCAATAGCCCTCTCCTCGACGACCTTTATCGGCAACATCATGGCCGGCATCATGTTGAGAGCCGTGAAAAGCGCCCGGCCAGGCGATTTTATTACGGTAGCCGAGCTGACCGGTCGGATTACCGAAATGGGCCTGCTGCACACCGAGGTTCAAACCGAGTTTCGCGACCTTGTTACCGTGCCCAATCTCTACATGGTGACTCAACCCATGCAGGTTGTGCGTTCCTCCGGCACGATCATTACGTCCGAAGTCTCGCTGGGCTATGACGTATCTCATATCGATGTTTCAAGAATCCTGTGCGTTGCCGCCGCGCAAGCCGGCCTTTCAGACGGTTTCGTGCACATACGGCAGTTGGGCGATTTCTCGGTGACCTATCGCGTTGCCGGCCTGCTGGAAGACGTGAAAAGCCTGATTTCGGCGCGCTCACGACTGAGAGAGGCCGTGCTGGACTCGCTGCATGCGGCGGGCGTCGAAATCGTATCGCCGAACTTCATGAACACTCGCGCGGTGCCCGAGGACAGGGTGTTCATCCCGCAAGCGACCCGGACGGCTGCCCGTAAACCCGCCGTACAAGCCGAGGCTATGGCCTTCGACAAAGCCGAGGAGGCTGCTTCGGCCGAAGAAATCCGCAAGTCCATCGAGCTTGTGGATGCGGAAATCGCGTTACTCGACGACAAAGAAGTCGAGGCTGATAGCAACGCCAAAGATCGGCTTACGGCAAAAAAGACGCGCCTGATTCAGAGACTCAAAGACGCCGAAGAGAAACTCAAGGACTGATAAGCGCTGCGGATTTGCAGTTGACGAGCCCCGCTAACTCCGGTCAATACCTTGCTAATTGGCGTCTTAGCTGCCCAACGCGGCTTCAATCTGTGAGACAACGTCCTTGCTGTCAGGTTGTGTGCGCGGGCTGAACTCGGTGATCAGCTTGCCATCGCGGCCGATCAGGAATTTGTGGAAGTTCCAGGTTGGATAGGTGCCAGATTCCGCTGCGAGCTGGTCGAAGAATGGATGCGCGTTGCCTTTCTTGACAGTGACTTTTTCGAACATCGGAAATTTTACTTTATACGTCAGGCGACAGAATTCCTGAATCTCCTCCTCGGTGCCAGGCTCCTGACCCATGAAATCATTTGATGGAAACCCAAGCACAACGAAGCCGTCATCGCCGTAGTCTTCGTAGAGCTTTTCGAGTCCTTCATATTGCGGTGTGTTGCCGCACTTTGACGCCGTGTTTACGACCAGCACGACTTTTCCTGCGTAGGTCTCGCCCAGATTTACAACGTCGTCGGACGCCAGGCGACGGAAATCCTGATTAAGCAGGGCATCGCTGGACGCCAGTGAAAATGTTGCGGTCATGAAAAGTAAAACTCCTGCCAGGTAGCGCATTGTTGATACTCCAGAAATAGTGTTGCCCGTGCTATGGGCTCTTTTTCGATCTCGCTATCCTGCGCTCTTTCGAGCGGAGGCACCAGCGTGTTTCTGTAACAAGTCGTATCCGTATTAGACGCCACGCCCGTAGCGTTTTAAAGTAACGATGCTATGAAACACTCCAGGCTTTACACGCTGTTGGCGCTCGCCGGAACCGTTCCATTTTTGGCTTGCGCACTGCTGCCACTGCTCGGGATCGTGGAGATACCGATCCTGGGCGCCCTTGATTTGCTTGCCGGCACCTATGGACTCGCGATCATCTGTTTTCTGGCGGGCGCCCATTGGGGCACCTATCTATCCGGCCAGTCCGCGAGCTCGCTCAACCTGTTTGTTATCAGCAACGCGATATTTCTGGCGGTCTGGTTTGCGTTCATCGGCGCAAGCCTTGCGTGGGCACTCGCTGTCCAGGTGATCGCCTTTCTGCTTCTCCTGTTCATCGATCAACGCCTGAAAGCGAGTGGCGTAGTCACCGCGCATTACTTCCGAATCCGCAGCGTCGCAACCGCCATAGCGGTCGTTTCTCTCCTGGCCATCCTGCTATTCCAATGACGCATATTGCCGTCATAGGTGCCGGTCTTTCCGGCCTCGTTGTCGCCCGCGAATTGCAGGATGAGCACATCGTAACCGTTTTCGAAAAATCGCGTGGCTTCGGCGGTCGCATGGCCACGCGCTACGAGAATGGCTTCGAGTTTGATCATGGTGCCCAGTTCTTCACCGCTCGAACGTCCGACTTCCGCCAGTACCTTCAGCCTTTGGTCGAAAGCGGGACAGTGGCAACCTGGCGCGCTCACTTTGCCGAACTGGAACGCGACGAGGTCGTTTCGGAACGAATCTGGGATGACGAGTACCCGCATTACGTAGGTGATCCGCGCATGAACGCGATCGGAAAGTATCTCGCGCAGGGTCTCGACGTTCGCCGCCATACGACCGTGAGCAAGCTCGAACGGGAGTCCGGCGGCTGGCGGCTGACCGACGATGGTGGCAAGGACCTCGGTCGTTTCGACTGGGTGATTCTGACGATGCCTGCGGCGCAAACAGCTGCCCTGGCGCCCGATGACTCTCGCCTGCGTCGATTGGCCGGTTCCGTGAAAATGCGAGCTTGCATTGCCTTACTGCTCGGTTTCGAGGCGCCACTGCCTTTGTCCTGGCAGGCGGCGCTGGTTCGCGGTGCCGACATTAGCTGGGTTTCGGTCAACAGCAGCAAGCCGGGTCGACCCGAACCTTATGCGCTTGTTGTGCATTCGACGAATGCGTTTGCAGACGCCAACATTGATAGCGACAACGATGGACTCGTCGCCCGGCTGCTCGCGGAGACAGGCGAGGTTCTTGGCGAGAAACTCGACGCGGCGGCTTTTTGTCATTTGCGGCGCTGGCGTTATGCCAATGCAGACGGTCAGGACGGTGCGGACTTTCTTATTGACGAAACCCGTCGGCTGGCCGCGTGCGGTGATTGGTTCACTCGCGGACGGGTTGAGGCCGCGTTCACCAGTGGCTTTGGATTGGCAAAGGAACTTAACCGCTCGGCGCTGCGTTAGACGGCTTCGCTGCGTGGATCCAGGAGCTCGTCTTCGGTTTCGATATCGAGGCTCTCCAGAAGACCCGGTATCTTGTCTTTTAGTTTGAAGTAGCCGCGCTTGGCATGCGGCCAGGTCAAACTGTCGTAAGGCCGACGCAGCTGCAACAGCCGGATGCCGTGCTTTTGCAGATGGGTTCTTGTCGTCGCGAGTATCTCTGCGACTGGACCGACGGGCGCATAGGCGGTAACGACAGTACTGACGTGATTCTGCGCCGCCCAATCCGTCAGCAGGTTGCCCCAGTCTTCGGTCTCGGCGAGCTGCCCGTCCACGGCAAAGTGCTGGGTAGCTCGTCTCAGGGCATCCGCGACGGCGCCAGCGGCAAACTCACGCGCGGGCGCGCCAACCGCTAGCGGTGACCGACGCTGAGTCGCGACCACACCCAGCACCAGTTTCGGTTTGGCCGGAAGCGCCAGCGTCTCCGGGCAACCATCTTCTTCGGTTATCAGCAGGCCGTAGTCCTCGTCGCCCGGGAGCGTCTGCGTGAGGGGCAAATCGCGGACCGGAAATACGCGCGATTCAGTCAAGGTGGGCGCGCTTGGGGCCAGCTTGCCTTCCGGATCAAAGCGGTTGTCGGTGTAGCGCGCAATGTTGGTGCTCAGCGCAAGATAAGTCTTGCCCTTCGTGTGCAGTCCCGCAACCCAGCGCCAGCTCAGCGTGTTCGATGCGGGATCGCCATCAATGAGGTGGCGCAAGAAAAGGTCAGCGCCGAGCGGCCAGGGAAGCCGCAGCGTGAAGATCCAGATTGACGCAAACCACATGCGGGCATGGTTGTGCAGATAACCGGTCTGCGCGAGCTCGCCAACCCAGGCGTCGAAGCAATCGATACCCGTCCGCCCGCCGACGGCCGCGCTATATCGCTTTAGGAGGTCTGGATCAGAGTCGAGCGATTTGATGAGCCGGGCAACGCTGGCACGATAATCCAGCCAGACGTCCGGTCGTTGCTCCAGCCATCCCTTGAAGTATGTGCGCCAGAAAATTTCCTGCACAAATTTGCGCGCCGACGTTAGTGAGTGCCGTTGAAGTGTAGCGTCGAGCAACTCCTGCTCGAGGACGAGTCGGTGACGTATGTAGGGCGACAGCAACGAAACATTGCTACGCCGCGTTGGCCCGAAATCAAAGTTACGCGCTTTTGAATAGTGGGTCAGGGATTGCGCGATAAACGCAGCTGTCCTGCTCAGCCCGGCGCTGCGGCTGGGCTCTGGCATTGTCTCCATCTGCACGTGCTATACCCGCTTTAGCCGCGCTGCCGTCGCTTCGAAGAGACGTCTTTTTCACGACGGGATTTGATTATCCGTTCCATCGCGCTTTTCTGTTGCTCGATAATCGCCATCGTGGCTATTCCAAGCAGTATTAAAGCAACCATTTCCATTGTGGATCTCCTCATTCGTTACGACGTTTGTTTGGCCGCCCAGACGGAGCACCAGCCTTGGCCCGACACGGCTTTCCCGGGAAATATTCCGCAGCCCGCCCACTCGTCATCGCTGTCTCCGGCAAAAAGCGCGCAGTTGTTACAGTATTGATCTGACAATCGCTTGGCGGCATCAACCGTTTTTGCATCGTGAGTGTAGTTGAGCGATTTCGCCGTAGGATCCTTCTCGTCCAGACGAACCAGGTCGTTCGCGGCGGCAAATTCCCCGAAGCCAGTAGTGGCGACGGCCGCGGCGGCGCCGGCAGAAGTAAAGAAGCGGCGGCGCGTCATTGTTTGTAGCCATCGTCGCGAAGTGTTTGGTTTATTCATCGCTGTCCCTGCCATCGTCCCTGTTTCTTGTGAAAAAATTCCGGCCGGCGCGAAGCACCGGCCGGTAATCGGCAGAGGGGATAGTCGGGGGAACGTTGGCCCTCTGCAAAACATGCGTAGGAGAATCAGTCCAAACGCAGAATCAGGATACCGCGAGCAGAATAATTGTCAACGTTTTGTCTAGGTTTTTATTAGACAATAATGTAACGAAGTGTAACAGCTCCAGGCAAGTCTAGTAGATCAAGCCCTCGGCATCGGCGACCTTCTTCAGCGCAACCTCGATCAGCGCCCGCGCCTGTGCCGTCGTCTGATGCAGGTATCGGTGCAGCGCCGCGTCGTCGTCATCACGATTGGCACAGTTCGCGCTGTAAATTTCGAACGCGCTGAGATCGCCGACGAGCTGCGCCAGGTGCTTGGGGCACTCGCACTCGATCGTGCTCGAGGTATTGGCAAGGCGGGCAATCTGCTGTTGGTTAAAGAGCCGCGGTGCGCTGACCCCTGAGAAGTTCCATCCCGATGATTCCTGGACTTCCGGCTTCTTCGGTTGAGGATTTCCGACTGACGGCTGCGTGTAGGCACGAACGACGGCCGCGTGAATCTCGTCGATATTGACCGGTGCTCGTAGCACTACGATATTGGATTGGCGCGCCGTTTCGACATCGCAACTCCTGCCAAAGCCATAAATAATCACACCTCGTTTCGCGCCACAAGCTTTTATATAATCAAGGAGTTGGGTCAATTTATCGGGACCCAGGGTTGGGCTCTCGAGGATAACGACATCGGCGGTCTGGCAACGAAGGTCAGCCGCGAAGCGATCGTGGTTGCTATCCGCCACTCGTACAGTGATCGGAGAAATATCGCGGTCATGTGCGAGCAACTGCGCGGGCAGGTAATCACCCAGCACGGCTATACCGATCTGCTCCGGTAACGAAGCCGACGAAATATCGCTGAGGCTTTGGCATTTCTCCCTGAGCTGTTCGATGCTGCTTGCAGCAATCTGTCCAATCGAGAGCCCCTGGTCGGTGAGTCGCTTAAGGATGCCGAGTTTTTCGACGTCCGCGGCGCCGTATACGCGACGGCCGTTTGGTGCCCGCTGGGCAACAACCGCGCCATAGCGCCGCTCCCACACCCGAATCGTGTGATCTGTCAGTCCGGTGAGTTTGGCGACAGCGCCAATACCGTAGCGATGCTCTTCCTTGTCCGCTTTTGCAGCCATTATTACCACCCTGTGTCGACGCGTGCCATAGACACGAAAAGTTTGTTCATATATTGTATGCTTATTCGATAGACATTATATAGACATTTATTCGACATGGAAGCTCTTGCGACAGTTTTGATCACGATTGCGACAGGAACGTGGGTTGGCGCGATCATTTTTCAGTCCGCCGTGGTTGCCCCCGCGGTGTTCGTCGACCTCGACAGCGACGCCGCCCGACGTTTCCTTCGCACGCTATTTCCGCGCTTCTATCGGCTGGGCTTGGTTTGCGGTGGCGTGACGCTGGCTTGCATCGCGTTCATCGCGATGTCGTCGGGTTGGTCCGACGCGCTTCGCATCCTCGCCGCCGCCGCATCGCTGATGCTGGTGCTCGAGTGCGTATCGCTGTGGCTGGTTCCGCGCATCAACACGGCGCGCGACGCGGGTAAAGCGGGCATCGCACGATTCGAGCGCCTGCATCGTATCAGCGTCGCGCTCACTGTCGTCATACTCGTGATCGGTGTCATTGTCTTGAGCACGATCGGCGCCAATAGCGCTGTGGCCTCGGGCATCTGATTCGCATGCCTCGCGCAGCTCATTTTGGTGACTGGGTCGCACTGCTGGCGCTGACCCTTATGTGGGGTACGGCTTTCATGTTTAACGAGCTGGCCCTGGCTTCGTTTTCACCGTCAGTGCTAGTGGCGGGCCGCATTATAATTGCCGCCGCTGTGTTGGTAGCGTTTATGCGGGCCAACGGCATCCGGCTGCCACCCGTAGGGCGTGGCTGGATACCGCTGCTCGTCATGGCGATTCTCGGCAACGTGCTTCCGTTTCAATTGATTGCCTGGGCACAACAACATATCGACTCGTCCCTGGCGGGCATACTGATGGCCGTTATGCCGCTGTTCGTATTAACGCTGGCGCATTTCCTGCTGCCCGGATCCAGACTCACGCCCTACCGTGTTGTCGGGTTCGTCGTCGGATTTGCCGGAGTCGTAACAATTATCGGACCGGAGGCGTTGCGCGGACTGGACGATAACTCGACTCTGTGGGGCGCAATTGCGGTCCTCGGCGCGGCACTGAGCTACTCGTTGAACAGCATTTACGCGCGCCGCCTGGGTGCAACAGACCCGGTGCAACTGTCGGCCGGCATGCTGGTTGCCGCAAGTCTGCTGTCACTGCCCGGTGCCGCCGTTGACATACCCACCATGGTTTCCCCAAGCGTCGCAGCAACGGCATCGCTGGCCGTGCTGGGGCTGCTGTCGACGGGGGTGGCAACCCTTCTCTACTTCCGGCTTGTGCAGGGTCCCGGACCAACCTTTCTATCTTTTGTGAATTATCTCGTTCCGCCCTGCGCCGTACTCGCCGGAGCGCTGTTTCTGAACGAGACCGTCTCGTCATCCGTTTACGCGGGCATGTCGTTAATTCTTTCGGGTATCGCTCTTAGTGAACTTGGAGCGCGCTTTAACGGTTTGTTCCGCTTCTGCCGACTTGCGACGGTGCGAGCGCGCACCTTGAGGGGAAAAGCATGAGTCACGACAGCACGGTCGATGAGCGTGAAGTCGAGTTCTACTCACAGATCGCTGAAACGTGGTGGGATCAAAATGGCCCATTCTGGCCGCTGCACAAGCTCAACCAGCTCCGCAGCGCTTACATTATCGAGAAGATCAGCGGGCATTTTGAACGCGACGTGGCGAAAGCCGAACCGCTGCACGGACTGCGTGTCCTCGACGTAGGTTGTGGCGGCGGCATTCTATCCGAGTCGATGGCACGACGCGGCGCGCAGGTCACCGGCATCGACGTCGTCGAAAAAAATATCGCCGTTGCCGCCCTGCACGCACGGCAGCAGGATCTGCCCATCGATTACAGGTTATCGACCGCATCGGCTCTGGCCGACACGGGAGCCCGGTTCGATGTCGTCCTTAACATGGAGGTCGTCGAGCACGTTGCCGATGTCGATGCCTTCATGCAGGACTGTTCGCGCCTGACCGACGACGGCGGCGCAATGTTCGTGGCAACGATAAACCGCAGCGCGAAGGCCTGGCTGTTCGCAATCGTTGGCGCAGAATATATCCTGCGGTGGCTGCCGCAAGGTACGCATCGGTGGCGTATGTTTCAGAAACCGTCTGAAATGGTCGCACATCTCGAACGTGGCGGCTTATCCGTTGTCGATGCCGTCGGCGTGGCCGTGAACCCGTTTAGTCGAAGCCTTCGAATCACACGGTCACTCGCGGTCAACTACATGATGTTCTCTGCCCGGCACGCGAACTGAGTGACTGAAGCGATGCTCATCATTCTCGGCAATCAGCTGTTCCCAATAGAACGCCTGCCGCCGCCGGCAACTACGCCCGTGTTCATGGCAGAAGATCTCGGCTTATGCACCTACGTGAAACACCATCAGCAAAAGATAGTGCTTTTTCTCGCGGCGATGCGTGCTTACTCCGACGAACTCAGGGAGGCTGGCTACGAGGTCACCTATGACGCGCTGGATGTCAGCGATACGCGCCGCTACGAGGACAAACTCGCGGCGACGATAAAGGCCTGCGGCGCCACTAGCATCCAGCACTTTGAGATCGAGGACAAGCCGATGGAGCAGCGAATAGTCTCTTTCGCCGAAGATTACGACCTGCAAAGAATCGAGTTGTCGTCCCCGATGTTTCTGAGCACGCGCGCCGCATTCAGCGCGTTCGCAAGCGGCAAGTCGCGCCTGTTGATGGCTGACTTCTATAAAGCACAGCGGCGTCGGTTGGGCATACTCATTGGTGATGATGCAAAACCGGTTGGAGGGCGTTGGAGTTTCGATGCAGAGAATCGCAAGAAGCTGCCACGCAGCGTAACGCCACCAGAAATCGTATGGGCGAAGCCAACGAAGCATGTCGATGACGTCGTTGACCTGGTGGGCCGGGAGTTTGCAGATCATCCGGGCGATGCTGCTGAGTTCTGCTGGCCGACAACGCGCGAGCAGGCACGAACCTGGCTCGATGACTTCGTGGCGAGCAGGCTCGAGCTGTTCGGCCCCTACGAGGACGCCATCAGCGCGCGTACCACTACCGTTTTTCACAGTGTGCTGAGCCCATGCATGAACCTTGGCCTGCTAACGCCCGACGAGGTTATCGAAAAAGCCTTGACCAGAGCGGACGAGATTCCGCTGCCAAGCCTCGAGGGTTTTGTTCGGCAGGTTATCGGCTGGCGCGAGTTCGTGCGGGGCGTTTATCAGGAATTTGGCGACCGGCAGGACAAAAGCAACTTCTGGTCACATGAGCGTGAGATGACGGCGGCCTGGTACGACGGCACGACCGGCCTTCCACCGCTGGACGACTCGATCCAAACGGCGCAGCGCCTCGGCTGGACGCACCACATACCGCGCCTGATGGTGCTCGGCAACCTGATGACGCTCTGCGAGATTCGCCCAGCCAACGCGCATCGCTGGTTCATGGAGATGTTTGTCGACTCCTCAGAATGGGTCATGGGCCCGAATGTGTACGGCATGGGTCTGTTCAGTGACGGCGGCATCTTCGCCACCAAACCTTACATCTGCGGATCCAACTACCTGCTCAAGATGAGCGACTACGGGAAAGGCCCATGGTGTGATGTTGTTGACGGCCTTTACTGGCGTTTCATCGACAAGCACCGCGAGTTCTTTAGCGGCAACCCACGCCTCGCCTTGATGCCGAGGGCGCTCGATCGCCTGGACGGCGCGCGTCGCTCACGAATATTCTCCGCCGCAGAAGACTTTCTGCAGCAACATACAAAGCAAGCGTGAGCCGGGCACCGGGTTAACGCGCGCCAGGTATCAACACGCACTGAGTCTTACCAGTCCTTCCACAAAAGCTGCCAAAAGACATCCAGGTCGCGGCGACCAAAGTTCGTCGGCAGGAGTTCGGTCGGAATCGCTTTCCAGTGTGGGTTGCCGTGCACAGCCACGACATGACTGAATACGTACGTGGGTTCCGCCCCCATGCGCAGGTCGGTGAGCACGAGTCGATTGTCGCGCACCTCCGTCTTCAGAAAGTCGTGCGCGAACCAGCGCAGCCGGGCAACGGCCCAGACGTCCGATGCGGCTTGCAGCGTCGCATTGTCGGACGCATAGAAGTCGAATCGCACCGCTTTGTCGCTGACCAACAGCGAATCGTATCCCTCGAGGTAACCTCGCTCTGTCAAAACGACGATGCGCCAGAGCAGCGTGTTGAATGGCGTCGGCGTCGACAACATTGGCGCACCGGCCAGGCCCATTTTAGAAAGCTCGGCCTTTGCGTGGCGCTCCACCAGCGCCTTACCGACCCACGACCAGCCGAGATACGCGCTGCTGATGGCCAGGCCAGCACTCAGCACGACACTGGCCCTCCGCTTTGCGGGCGACAACGACGCAACGATCACGCCAATCAGGAGCGGCAGCGTGTAAACAGGATCAATGATAAAAAGAGTCGACCACATGATCGGTGGCGACTCGATCGGCCAAAACAGCTGCGTGCCGTAAACGGTGTGGGCATCGAGTAATGGATGCGTCAAGAGTGCCAGCAGGATGGCGGCGAGCCAGCGCGTCGGCGCGGCACGCACCGGCGCCCACCATCGGCACAAGACGGCCCAAAGCGCCAGGGAGAACGGCAGCAGAACGAATAGCGAATGGCTGAAGCCGCGGTGAAAGGTAAAGTCCTTGACCGCATCGCCGTAGCGAATGGCCACATCGAGATCGGGCAGCGTGCCCAGCGCCGCGCCCACAAGCAGCGCTTTGCGGCGCTGTCCGCGCGGCGCGCAGACGCCAGCAATACTTGCGCCGAGAACGGCCTGTGTCAGTGAGTCCATACGCGGTGAGTCTATTTGTTAGCGGTATTTAATTTCATCGATTGACGGCTTATCTACTTGCTGCCGCACTTGACGTTGAGCGATGCAAAATCCTGCGTATAGGCCGGTGCCTCAGATGCCTTCCTGCCGACGTTTGCTGTGCCGCGGTACGTGTCGGAATTGAATCTCATCCACTCACCGAATTTCCTGTCGCTGCCAATACGATAGGACGGCCTCAAGGACCACCGGTACGTCTTACAGGCTTCAAGATCCTCTGCGACGATGTGGCGCGACTCAGAAACCTGTTTCGCAGAATAAACCAGGCGGCGCTGGTCGTATATTTCTACGTCGTAAGAGATGTCCGCTGCGTCGATGCTGTTCGCCCAGGGTCCATACGTATTGCCTCCGAGCAGCTTGAGTTCCCAGGCAAGAGTTGGCCGTAACGATCGACTAATACCTTGCCAATCGTTTTTCTTGACTCGCTTGACGGTATTCGTTGGCTGCGGCTGCAACTCGTGCTTTAGTTCTACTCTGTCGAACACTTTCGCTGAAATCTCCCGCCCGATGAAGTGACGGGCGAAGTTGGCATAATCTCGCCAGAGCGCGTTTTCGTTCGCGGTCCAATTGCTCAAGCTATCCCGATCCTCGTATGTCACGCCCACTTCGTACAAATGCTCGCCGTCGCTCACGCGCCGCAGTGTCGCGCTGGCCGTTGTCCTGATAATTGCATTCTTGCCCTGAACGTCGATCGTAATGTCCCTGAGGCTCACGTAGAGAAGGGCATCGGTGTCTTCCGGAATTGGTGTTGTCGGCGCGAAGACTTTCGAATCAAGATTCGGCAACCTCCGAAGGCCCCAGAATACGTCCGATGCCAGTGCGTCGTTCGTGAGTGGCTGGCTTGAGGCATTAGCGAGATCATCCGTGAGCCGGTCCCGAAACTCCTGGATTTGGCGTTTGGTCGCACCGGTAATGCCGCCGATCAGCGCGCCCGGGTACGTCAGTATCGGGATTGGGATGCGCATGGAGACAGGCCCCACCTCTGTCCCCACCCCCTGCCCGATTCTCGAGCCGGACTCAGCGCCGCCGTACAAGCCGGACGTTTGCTTTTCGTAGCTGCCGGTTGTCGCCTGGTCGATCGGACTCTCGCCGGCCAATACAACGACCTTCCTGACGGACGACCGAATCGCCTCCGACAGGTGTGCCGGCGCCTCGGCGGCTTGCTCCTGCTCTGCGGCCGGCAAACGCTCCGGATCCGTTTCCTCGGAAGCTGCTATACCCGGAAAGAATGTCACCGCAGCAGCAAACAGAGCAAGCGTTGCGCGACCGAACTCGATGTTCATGAATACGTCGTTCCGAAGTCCAGCATGCTTTTCATCAGCCCACATCTTATTTTCCACCCAGCTGATCCCACAGGTAGCTATAGATCAGCGCCTCGTTGCGTGCCACCTGGGCGTTATCCGATGCCCCCGCATGACCGCCAACCGTGTTCTCGAAATAGAACAAGTCATGTCCCATCTCATTCATGCGCGCGACCATTTTGCGCGCATGGGCCGGATGCACACGGTCGTCGCGCGTCGATGTCGTGAAAAACGGCTTCGGATAGTCCCGATCCCTCTCCAGATTGTGGTACGGCGAATACTCGCGGATAAATGCCCAGTCATCGCTATCAGGGTCGCCGTACTCGCCCATCCAGGACGCACCTGCGAGCAGCTTGTTAAAACGCTTCATATCGAGGAGCGGTACCTGTACGACCACGGCATTCCAGAGGTCAGGGCGCTGCGTCAGCATGACGCCCGTCAGCAGGCCGCCGTTCGAGCCGCCGCGAATTCCAAGGTGCCGGGGACTCGTAACTTCCCGATCGATGAGGTCCTCGCCAATCGCGATAAAGTCATCGTAAGCGCGCTGGCGATGCTCTCTCATGGCCGCCTGGTGCCAGGCCGGGCCGTACTCACCGCCGCCGCGAATATTTGCAACCACGAACGCGCCGCCGCGCGCCACCCAGCTGTGACCCACCGTCGCGCTGTAATACGGCGTCCTGCTAACCTGAAAGCCCCCGTATCCGGACATCAACGTCGGCGTTTGCCCGTTTGCCTTGAATCCCGCCGGTAAGACGATGAAGTAGGGAATCCGCGTGCCGTCTTTACTCGTCGCGAAGTGCTGTTCGACGGACATTCCCGCCGTATCAAAAAAATCCGGTAACGATTTGAGAGGCTCGGTCATCGCGCCCCCATCGTTCGCCACGTACAACGTGTCGGGCCGCAAAAAGTCCTCGTAGCTGAAGAAAAAAAGATTGGACTCTTCACTGGACGTCACGAGGCTGATGCTGCCCGGTGTTTCGGCCTTTATGTCTTCGCCCTGCCACTCGCCGTCAACATAGGAATACCGCATCAGTCGGCTGACGACGTTATCGAG
>Ga0316201_10001225_pt1 | contig 16936 bp, 14 predicted proteins | sample CS6wburrow_MG_FD_204516 | JGI IMG/M metagenome (GOLD analysis project Ga0316201, IMG submission 204516) | Coastal sediment microbial communities from Delaware Bay, Delaware, United States - CS-6 worm burrow | ecosystem: Environmental > Aquatic > Marine > Coastal > Sediment | place: USA... | reverse complement strand
GCGCGCTTTCGTACGCGCGCATATAGTCGTCCCAATGCCGGCGTTCCTTGACGTCATTAGGTTCAAATTTCCAGTTCTTTTCTGCTTCATCGAGTCGTGAAAGAAAGCGGCGCTTTTGCTCATCTTTGGACACGTTGAGCCAGAACTTGAGGATCACGGTGCCATTGCGCGCAAGGTGTTCTTCCTGCTGTCGAATCGATGTGAGTCTCTCGTCCCAGATAGTGTCCAGGTTCTGCTCACCGGGTAGCTTCTGGTAGCCGAGAATTTTCGGATGTACGCGCACGACGAGAACCTCTTCATACTGACTGCGATTGAAGATGCCGATGCGTCCGCGTTCCGGTAGTCGGCAAGTCGTCCGCCACAGGAAGTCATGGTCGAGTTCGAGACTGGACGGCTTCTTGAAACTGAATACCTGGCATCCCGACGGGTCGACACCCTGAAGTACCGAACGGATCGTACTGTCCTTGCCAGCCGCATCCATGGCCTGGAACACGAGCAACACGGAATGCTTGTCGCCTGCCGCGAGGACGCGCTGCAACTTGTTGAGGTTTTCGGTGCGTTGGCGCCGATGCTTGCCCTTATGCGGCTTGCCGTCAGTCAGGGGGGTTGTACTGGCTTTCGCAACGCTGAAACTGCCGTCAAAAGGGACGAGGTAGGGGGAAAGGGGTGCCTCAAACATCATTATTCTCCATTTGATTCTCTGCGTGCTGCGCCAGGGCCCAGGCAACATGTTCTTTGATCATCTCTGACGAGCCATGCTGCCGTGACTTGAGCGCTGCCACAACCTCTGGTGTCGTCGCTGCGTTGCCGAGTGCTACCGCGATGTTGCGTAGCCAGCGTTCGTGTCCGATACGACGGATGGCACTGCCCTCGGTCTTCGTGAGGAATGTTTCTTCGTTCCACGCGAACAAATCGACCAGCTTCGCGGTATCCAGATTATTGCGTGGCGCGAAGTCCGGTTCTGTGCTGAGCGCAGCGAACTTGTTCCATGGGCAAAACAGCTGGCAGTCATCGCATCCATAAATGCGATTGCCTATCGCCTTACGAAACTCGATTGGGATCGCCGCGTCCGATTCTATCGTCAGGTAGGAAATGCAGCGTCGCGCGTCGAGCTTGTAGGGAGCAACGATTGCTTTCGTCGGGCATACGTCAATACACGCGGTGCAAGTTCCGCAGTGTGAAGTCGCGATGTCGTCGACGGGCAAAGGGAGATCCGTGTACAACTCCCCGAGGAAGAACCAGGAGCCTGCATCCCGGTTAATGATATTCGTGTGTTTGGCAATCCAGCCGAGACCCGCTTTTTCGGCAAGGGCTTTCTCGAGAACCGGCGCACTATCGACGAATATGCGGTACCCAAATTCGCCGATCCTTTCCTCAATCCGGCGTGACAGTTCACGCAACCTATTGCGCATGAGCTTGTGATAATCGCGGCCGAGCGCATAGCGCGAAACGTAGGCCCTGGACTCATGATCGAGTAGCGCCTTTGCCTCGTCCTGGTGCTCGGTCAGGTAATCCATGCGTACTGCAATGACGCGTACGGTTCCGGGAACGAGTTCTGCAGGCCGGCTTCTCTTGCTGCCGTGACGCTCCATGTACCCCATCGACCCGTGAAAACCATCGGCTAACCACTCACGGAGACGGCTCTCTGCGAGGGACAGGTCAATATCGCTGATTCCCATCTGCTGGAAGCCGAGGTCGCCGCACCAGGCACGGATCTCGTCCTTGAACGCGAGCATATCGGTATTGCCGTATTGGTCGGATTCGCTGGTCACTGTAGTTTCACGGGGTGGTTTCCAAGGCCGGTCCAGTATAATCGTCCCGATGCATAACTTGCCCGCTAACATTTATTCAGTTGCTGCCGTACGTGAAACGGATCGCACGACGATCGAGGACCATGGCGTACCGGGCTACACGCTGATGACGCGTGCCGGTGCTGCCGCGGTTCAAGAGGCTCGGCAGCGTTATCCGCAGGCACAGCGCTGGCAGGTGATTTGTGGTGCGGGCAATAACGGCGGCGATGGCTATGTTGTCGCGCGGCTGGCGGCGCAGGAGGGTATTGTTGTTTCAGTGCTGGCCCTCGTTGATCCCAATAAGCTCGGTGGAGATGCCGCGACGGCCTGGCACGATTTCGCGGCCGAAGGTGGCGTCGTGATGCCCTGGGCCGGAGAACTCGACCCTGCCGCCGATCTGCTGGTCGACGGAATTCTCGGGAGCGGCCTCGAACGGGAGGTTGGCGGCGAGTTCGCCGCGGCCGTCGTGGCGATCAATGCGCACTCGGCACCGGTGCTTGCACTGGATATCCCCACGGGCATCAACGGCGACACTGGCGGGGTGCTGGGGTGCGCTGTTCACGCGGACATGACAGTGACCTTTGTCGGTCTGAAGTCCGGGCTTTTTCTTGGTGACGCGCCCGATTACTGTGGCGACATTCGCTTTGCGGGTCTCGATATCCCGGATGAGTACCGGGATGGTATTGCGCCGGCCTACCTTCGCGTCGACGAATCGCTGCTTGCCAAGGCGCTCGCGCCCCGTCCCCGTGGGGCGCACAAAGGTGATTTCGGTCACGTCCTTGTTGTGGGAGGCGGCGAGGGTATGCCAGGCGCAGCGCGTCTCGCGGCGGAGGCGGCGCTCAGGACGGGCGCGGGGAGAGTCAGCATTGCGACGCACCCGTCGCATGCCGCCATGCTTGTTGCTACGCGTCCGGAACTGATGTCACACGCAATTGCAGGCAAAGCAGACCTGGAACCACTGCTCGAAAAAGCGGATGTCGTTGTTTTCGGGCCGGGGCTCGGGCAATCCGAGTGGGCAAAAGGGCTCTACGAAGTCGCTGCAAAGGCTGATCAGCCGGCCGTATGGGACGCGGATGCGCTCAATCTGCTGGCGCAGAACAGGCGTTCGGCAGGAAACCGCGTGATGACCCCGCACCCAGGTGAGGCGGCCACCCTGCTTGGCTGCTCGGCAGCGGATATACAGGCGGATCGTCCAGCCGCAATTGCATCACTGGTAGAGCTGTACGGAGGAATCGCGGTACTCAAGGGTGCGGGCTCGCTCATCTCCAGCCGTTCAGTCCCGTACGTCTGCGTATCCGGTAACCCGGGTATGGCTTCGCCAGGCATGGGCGATGTGCTGACTGGCATTGTCGCGGCGCTGATCGCTCAGGGGCTGGATCCTGGCCAGGCCGCCGCGATAGGGGTTGAGGTCCATGCGCGTGCCGGTGACAGGGCCGCAACAGGAGGAGAGCGCGGGATGGTGGCTTCCGATCTCATGGCCGAGCTACGAGCGGTTCTTAACCCATGAAGCTGTTTCTGCCGGACGAGGCGGCCACAACGGCGTTTGGCCAGGCATTGCTCAACGCTTTTCCACCGGATCTCGCCGGCTGGACGTTGTTGTTGAGTGGCGAACTGGGTGCCGGGAAGTCGACGCTGGCGAGGGCGTTCATCAAGGCCGCCGGGCACCAGGGTGCCGTACCCAGTCCGACCTATACGCTGGTTGAGCCCTACAGCCTGCCGAGGGGAAATATATATCACGTTGATTTATATCGAGTTTCCAGCGAGGAAGAACTGCGCTACCTGGGATGGAACGAACTGGACGACGGCTGCCGCATTGTCGAATGGCCGGATCGTGCGCCCGGTCTTGCTGAGAGTGCGGATCTCTCGATAGAGCTCAGCTACGAGGGGCAGGGGCGCAGCGTCGATCTGCTTGGCTTGAGCGAGCGCGGCAAAGCCTTTACCGAGAAGTTTAAGTAAGCCGGGTATCTCCATAATTTTTCAGCGAAATCTCTTGGATTTTGCTGTCAGATTCGTATACTCACCGGACATAATCCCGGAATCTGGCTACGCGATTATCCCTTATGGCTCGACTGAGACTTACAACGTGTGCGTTGCTGCTGCTGCTGACCTCGGCGGCATTCGCCGGCTCAACCGTCGAAAATGTCCGTATATGGTCGGACAATAGCAAGACGCGCGTCGTGCTCGACCTGAGCCGATCCGTACAGCACACGATCTTCACCCTGCGGGCACCGGATCGGCTGGTCATCGACCTGAAAGACAGCCGGCTTGCCAAGTCATTGATTAACATGCCAAAGGGTGCGGGCTCTGTGCGTTCGATTCGCAGCGCCATTCGCGCGGACGGCCAGCTGCGCGTGGTACTTGACCTGAATACAGCCGTGCGTTCCCGAACCTTTACAGCGGGGCCGAATGCGACCTACGGGGACCGGCTCGTTATTGATCTGCAGCAGGCTGGTGGTCTCTCTACGGTCAAGCGGGCTTCGGAGGCGTACCGGCCAGGGCGCGATATCGTCATTGCGATCGATGCGGGCCACGGCGGCAAAGACCCCGGATCTATTGGTCGTCGCGCCAAGGAGAAGGACATTGTTCTGTCCGTTAGCCGGGAACTCGCGCGCCGTATCAATGCAGAACCGGGCATGCGGGCCGTGATGATTCGCGACGGGGACAGGTTCATCGAACTCGGCAACAGGGTCGAGATTGCCCAGCGGCACGATGCCGACCTGCTCGTATCCGTGCACGCCGACGCCAACAGCAGCTCGGGCCCGAGCGGCGCCTCCGTCTGGGCACTTGACCTGGACAGGGCCGATCGCGTCGCGCGCACCACGCTCGGTCAGCGTGGCAAGAAGGACGTTAAGGTTGGCGACGTGTCGCTCAATGACAAGGATCCGGTCCTTGCCTCGGTGCTCTACGACCTGTCACAGAGTGCGGCCCTCAGCGCGAGTAACGACGTTGGCGCACGTGTCGCCCGGCAACTCGGTCGCGTGGCAAAGATGCACAGCAGCAAGGTTCGTACGAAGAGTCTTGCGGTGCTGACATCGGCGGAGATGCCGTCGATCCTCGTGGAGACCGGTTTCATTTCCAATCCGGGCGACGAGAAGAAGCTGCGTGACAAGGGCCATCAGGGCAGATTGGCGAACGCGATCCTTGCCGGTATTCGTGACTATTTTTATACGAATCCGCCGCCTGATACACAGATTGCTATCGATTTGAGGCGCGAGCCTGCGAAAAAGGTCCGGTATGTCGTCGCGCGTGGCGACACCGTCTCGGAAATCGCCGAGCGCTACAATGTCAGCTCGGCCGATATTCGGCGTGCGAACAAGCTTCGCACTGACAAGATTCGGGTTGGCCAGACGCTGAGTATCCCGATCTTCGCCGGAGGCTGATATTCCGGCATAATCTGCCGGATGCCCATTCAGCAACTCCCAAGCCACCTGATCAACCAGATCGCCGCCGGCGAGGTCGTAGAGCGCCCGGCCTCTGTCGTCAAGGAACTCATTGAGAACAGCCTCGACGCTGGCGCCCAGGCGGTGCAGATCGATATTGTTGCGGGTGGACAGAAACTGATTCGCATCCGCGATGATGGCAAGGGCATCAGCAAGGCCGAACTGGCGCTTGCGTTGTCACGGCACGCGACCAGCAAGATCTCGAGCCTCGACGATCTTGAAGCGGTCGCATCGCTGGGTTTTCGCGGTGAGGCGCTCCCGAGCATCGCCTCGGTCGCACGGCTCACGTTGTGCTCACGCGCCCTTGAGGAGGATTCCGCATGGCAAGTCGAGGCGGACGGCGGGAGCATCAGCCAACCGGCTCCGGCAGCACATCCGCAGGGCACAACGGTCGAGGTTCATGACCTGTTTTACAATACACCCGCTCGGCGCCGCTTCCTCCGCACCGAAAGAACTGAATTTGGGCACATTGAAAAGTGGATTCGACGGTTGGCCCTGTCGCGGCCTGAAATCGCGTTCACACTGACACACAACCAACGCACCGTGCTGCAACTGGCCGCTGCAAAATCCGAGGACGCACATCGTCAGCGGGTCGCGCGAATTTGCGGCGATGCCTTTGCCGACCAGTGCGTCTATATAGAGCGCGAGGTGGAGGGCATCGCGCTGTTCGGCTGGATCGCGCTGCCAACGTTCAATCGCAGCCAACCCGATCTGCAATACTGGTTTGTAAATGGCCGCAGCATCTCCGACAAGACGCTGGCCCACGCGGTGCGGCACGCCTATCGTGATGTGCTGTTTCACGGTCGATACCCGGCCTACGTGCTGAACCTGACGATGGATCCGAAAGGCGTGGATGCGAATGCGCACCCGGCTAAGCATGAAGTGCGTTTTCGTGATGGTCGCCGCGTACATGGCGTGGTTGCACAAGCGGTAGAGGTGGCGCTCAAGGATACGAAGCCGGGTGGTCATGACATTACACCCATACCGATGACGAGAGATGCGGTCTTCAACCAGGGAACGATGTCTTTACCGCACGGTCCGTCGCCCTCGGCTGTGCGCGAGACACTGGCGACCTATCGCGCCATGGCAACAGCGCCATCGCTCGCCGATGTGCCCGAACAGGCCACCGAAGTGCCGCCACTCGGGTTCGCGGTCGCACAACTCGCAGGGGTCTACATCCTTGCGGAAAACAGTGACGGACTGGTGGTCGTGGATATGCACGCAGCCCACGAGCGCATCACCTATGAGAAGCTCAAACAGAGCTTTGATGACCGCAATCTCGTACGCCAGCCCCTGCTTGTGCCCGAGACGCTGTCGGTTGCCGAGAGCGAGGCGAATCTCGTGGAGCATTCCGGCGCAGCGCTCGAACAGCTTGGCCTCGTCGTCGATCGCTCGGGTCCCACATCGCTGACGGTTAGGGAAGTCCCGGCGCTGCTTCGAAACGCGGACGTCGAGTCGCTGCTGCGCGATGTGTTGTCCGATTTGTCGGATTCCGGACAAAGCAATCGAGTTGACGATGCCAGCGACGATTTCCTGGCGACGATGGCCTGCCATCACTCGGTGCGAGCAAATCGATTGCTGACGCTCGACGAAATGAACGCGTTATTGCGGGAGATGGAGAACACCGAACGCGCGGACCAGTGCAACCACGGTCGCCCGACCTGGACCACGATTACGATGTCCGAACTTGATCGCTTGTTCCTTCGCGGTCGCTGATACAAGACGATGAAGCAAACAGCGATTCTGCTGATGGGTCCGACAGCATCGGGCAAGACTGAGTTTGCCATCAGCCTTTGCAAACGTTTTCCCTGCGATGTTGTCAGCGTCGACTCGGCGCTGGTGTATCGGGGCATGGACATCGGTACGGCAAAACCCGATCTCCGGACATTGGCGCGCACACCGCATCGTCTCATCGATATCCGGGACCCGGAGCAGAGTTATTCGGCGGGCGAGTTTGTGCGGGATGCGTACCGTGAGATGGACGACATTTTTGCCTCTGGCCGCATTCCCTTGTTGGCTGGAGGTACGATGATGTACTTCCGAGCGCTGACACAAGGTATTGCTGAATTGCCATCTGCAAACAGCGATGTGAGACGAGCGATAGATGCGGAAGCGGGGGAGCGCGGCTGGCCGGCGATGCACGCCGAACTGGAAAAGGTCGATCCCGTGGCCGCACAGCGTATCGAGGTAAACGACCGGCAGCGGATCCAGCGTGCCCTGGAAGTTTACCGTGTCAGTGAAAGGCCCATGTCCGACTGGCAGCGTGATTCGGCACCCGCGAGAAACGACATTCGCTATCTGAAGGTTGGCCTGAATATTGAACCGCGCTCAGAGCTGCATGAGCGCATCGCTCGCCGCCTGGACCACATGATCGAAGCTGGCTTTCGCGAGGAGATGGAGGCCTTGCGCAAGCGACCTGGCCTGTCGCCCGACTGTCCCGCGATGCGCTCGGTCGGCTATCGCCAGTTCTGGAAACACCTGGATGGGGGCTGCTCTGCCGGGGAGGCGCGTGATCGGGCCCTGTTCGCCACTCGACAGCTGGCCAAGCGTCAGATCACGTGGTTGCGGTCGGAGAAGGGTGTTTTTCTCATTAATCCCCTTGAAGCAGGGGCGATCGACGCCATATCCGGTTTTCTGGCGCAGTCCCTGTGATAGACTTTTTGCACGCTTAGGCTGAATGCCGCCATTTGGGCACCCCGGCGCCACCGGGAGGCGGCTTTCAACACCGAATAAGAATAAGGAGACCCAATATGGCTAAAGGGCAAACACTGCAAGACCCCTTCCTGAATATATTACGAAAGGAAAAAATCCCCGTGTCGATCTACCTCGTCAATGGCATCAAGCTGCAGGGCCAGGTGGATTCGTTTGACCAGTTCGTGGTTTTGCTGAAGAACAGCGTGAACCAGATGGTCTACAAGCACGCCATTTCTACGGTCGTGCCGTCGCGCAATGTGCGCCTGCCGTTGCCGGACGATGAATCGGGAGACGGTGACGACTAAGCCTTCACCGAGGAATCCTTTCCGGGAGGTCGTGATTGTTTGAACGACCGCAAAGCGGCGAGCGAGCAGTTCTCGTCCATGCGAGCACCGACGGATTACCTGATAAGTCTGAACGAGAGGAGTTTGCCGAACTGTCCTGCTCTGCGGGTGCAGTGATCGTGGGCGAACTCGTCAGTGCGCGACGCCGTCCGGATCCGAGGTATTTCATTGGCAAGGGCAAGCTCGACGAACTAGGAACGCTTATTGAAGAAACCGGGGCCGAGCTCGTTATTTCTTCGGCGGCGCTGAACCCGAGCCAGGAGCGCAATCTCGAGAAGGAACTGAAGTGCCGGGTCCTGGATCGCGCCGGCCTGATTCTCGATATCTTCGCCCAACGGGCGCGCAGTTTCGAAGGCAAGCTGCAGGTAGAGCTTGCACAACTGCACCATCTGTCCACGCGCCTGGTGCGTGGCTGGACTCACCTCGAGCGCCAGAAAGGCGGTATCGGTCTGCGCGGACCGGGTGAAACTCAGTTGGAAACGGACCGACGACTCGTCGGCAAACGCATCCGCCAGCTGACCGAGAGACTGGAGCACGTTGATACGCGACGCACGATCAATCGCCGCAATCGCATGCGCGCAGAAATCCCGACTGTCGCGCTGGTCGGTTATACCAACGCCGGCAAGTCGACGTTGTTCAACGCGCTGACAGATGCGGGTGTGTACGTGGAAGACCAGCTATTCGCCACACTGGACCCGACCGTGCGGCGTCTCGACCTGCCAAACGGCGAGCACGTTGTGCTGGCTGACACGGTTGGTTTCGTAAGGGATCTGCCCCATGAGCTGATTGCTGCATTCAAATCGACGCTGCAGGAGGCACGGGAGGCCGACCTGATACTGCACCTGATTGACGCCAGCGACCCAAATCGCTGGCAGCGCGTAAGACAGGTTAACTCGGTGCTCAAGCAGCTCGAGGCCGACCAGGTTCCGCAGATACGCGTGTACAATAAGATCGACAAGCTGGACAGGGAGCCGCGCGTAACCAACAACCGCCAGGGGAAGGGGCGCGCGGTCTGGATTTCGGCCGTCACGGGCGAGGGTCTCGAACTCCTGAAAGACGCCATTGCCCGTCGTCTGCAGCAAGAGACGGTCCATCGCCACATTCGCCTGGAACCTGCTCAGGGAAGACAGCGCGCAAAACTATTTGAGCTGGGCGCGGTCCTTACTGAGGAGGCTCTGGAAGACGGCGGCTGGGCACTTGAACTAAAAATGACTGAAAAGGACTTGCGGCGATTCCTAAAGCATGAAAATCTCGCCGATGAACAACTGGCGCCGGCGCCCTCGAAGCGCCCGGCACCTGCAGCTAATGAGTAAAAATATTATGGCGTGGAACGAAGACGGAAACGGCAAAGACCCCTGGAAACGTGACGGGGACGAGCCCAAAGAACTGGATCAGATCGTGCAGGAGTGGCAGAAACGCTTTGGCAGTATCCTGGGCGGTGGTGGCCGCGGCGGTGATGGGAGTAGCGCAGGCGGAATCGCCCTTATCGTGCTGCTGTTGATCGCATGGCTGCTGACCGGTCTCTACCGGGTTGACGCAGCCGAGCGCGGCGTCGTGCAGCGGTTTGGCGAATACATGGAGCCGGTCACCATGCCTGGCCTGCGCTGGCACCTGCCTTTCCCTATCGAAACTGTCGATATTGTGAATATAGAGGAGGTCAATGACTTCCCATACTCAACCGAAATGCTGACGGCGGACGAATGGTACGTGTATATCGATGTTGCCGTGCAGTATCGTCGGACCGACCCGGTCAAGTTCAGCTTTCTGGTCGAAGACCCGGAGCAGACGCTTCAGGACGTAACCGAAAGCGCCCTTCGCGGTGTCGTCGGTACCAGTTCGCTCGAGTCGCTGATCGGTGAGCGCCGTGGGGAAATTCCTGCGAGAACCATCGAAGAGCTCCAGGAAACACTGGATGGGTATGGCGCCGGCCTGACCGTGACGTCGATCAATATCGAAACCGTCAACTATCCGTCTGCCGTGGAAGAGGCCGTCGCTGATACGCAGCGCGCGCGAAATGACCGCGAGCGCTACCAGCAGGAGGCACAAAAATACGCGAACGACATCGTGCCGAAAGCACGAGGCCAGCGCGAAGTGGTCTTGCAGGATGCGGAAGCCTACCGTGAACGCGTGATCGCCGAAGCCGAAGGTGACGTATCTCGGTTCGAGGCCCTGCTGACCGAATACCAGAAGGCGCCCCGTGTTACGCGGGATCGTCTCTATATCGAGGCTGTCGAGCGGGTTTATGGCGACTCGGCGAAGGTAATCATCGACACCGATGGAGGCGGCAACCTCTTGTACCTGCCACTAAACGAGATCATGAATCGATCCGGAATCCGGATGCCGGGTGCCGAGGCGAGCAGGGACATAGATGCGGGTACTCCGCGAACAGAATCGGAGGCCCGGCAAGAGCCGCGAGGCTCACGTGACAGGGGGACCCGGCAATGAACAATAAAGGCGTAGGAGTAATTCTGGGGCTGGGGCTCGTGTTCCTGGTTATCGGGCTCTCGGCATTCACAGTTAACGAGCGCGAGCTTGCGATCAAGTTGCGATTTGGTGAAATCCGGGAGGCGAATTACGAGCCCGGACTCAACTGGAAGATTCCGGTTATCGAAACAGTGCGCAAGTTCCCGCGCCGGATCCTCAAGATCGACGACGCTCCGCAGGAAGTATTTACGCTCGATCGCCAGAACATGACGGTCGACTTCTTTGTGAAGTGGCGCATCGTGGACGAAGTTCGGTTTTACACGTCGACAGGCGGTTCGCAATTTGTTGCAGCCGAACGTTTGCGGGAGATCATCAAGAACTCGGTCGTTACAGAATTTGGCAAGCGATCGACGCGTGAAGCGATCTCCGTACAGCGCATGGAGTTAATGCGTGACATGCTGGCGCTCGCACGTCCTACGGCACAGGGGCTCGGGGTCGAGCTCGTGGACTTTCGTGTGAAGCAGGTCGAATTTGTTTCTCGGGTCCGCGAGTCTGTCTATGAGCAAATGCGCGCTGAGCGCGAGCAGCTCGCTGCGCAAACCCGTGCGGAGGGACGCGAGGCGGCGGCGCTGATTACGTCGACTGCGGACAAGGATCGCACTGTAATCCTGGCTGATGCCGACCGGCAGGGCCAGATTATTCGTGGTGCTGGCGATGCCCGAGCGGCTGAAATTTACGCCAATGCGTATACCAAGGACCCTGAGTTCTATGCGTTCTATCGCAGTATCAATGCGTACAAGAACGCCATCGGCAAGCAGGGCGATGTGCTCGTACTTGATCCAAACAACGAGTTCTTCCGCTACCTGAATCGGTCGGACGGTAAGCAATAGCTACGGAGATCTTCACGGCAATTGCCCTTGTGCTCATTATCGAGGGCATGCTGCCGTTTGTCTCACCGCAAAAGTACCGCCAGATGGTGGCGGAAATTACGCGCCTGAGTGACAATCAGATCCGCAATATCGGCCTCGTGGTCATGGCTATCGGCCTTGGAGTGCTGTTCTTCGTGCGTGGATAGGCGCTGACGACATTTTTAAGCGGGAAAATCATGGGTAAGAACGTAGTTGTTATCGGCACCCAGTGGGGTGACGAGGGCAAGGGAAAGATTGTCGATCTCCTGACGGACCGAGCGGAAGCCGTGGTGCGGTTCCAGGGCGGTCACAATGCCGGGCACACGCTGGTCATTGATGGCCAGAAGACGGTTCTGCATCTGATTCCCTCCGGTATTCTGCGTGACGGTGTGCAGTGCCTCATTGGCAATGGCGTGGTTCTTGCGCTGGATGCACTGGTCACGGAAGCCAATGCACTTATCGAGAGCGGCGTTCCGGTTTACGACCGGTTGCGCATCAGCCCCGGATGCCCGCTTATTCTGCCGTCACACGTGGCGCTGGATGCAGCGCGGGAAAAAGCACGCGGAGCAAGCGCGATTGGTACGACGGGTCGAGGTATCGGGCCAGCTTACGAGGACAAGGTCGCACGCCGTGCACTCAGGGTCTCGGACCTGTTTGTCAGAGAAAATTTCGCGTCCAAGCTTGGCGAGATTCTGGATTACCATAACTTCCTTTTGAAAAACTACTTTCGTGCTGCGACCGTTGATTTTGCGCAGACGCTCGACGAGGCAATGGAGTATGCGGAAGTTATTGCGCCGATTACCGTGGACATCACGCAAATCCTCCAGGACCTGGCGGACTCGGACAAGAGTATTTTGTTTGAAGGAGCGCAAGGCAGCTTTCTCGATATCGATCATGGCACTTATCCGTTCGTGACATCGTCGAACACCGTTGCTGCGGCGGCAAGCACGGGCACTGGTATCGGGCCGCGTAATCTCGACTACATACTTGGCATCGTCAAGGCGTACACGACCCGTGTTGGGGCCGGGCCGTTCCCAACGGAGCTGTTCGACAAGCAGGGCGAGCATATTGCGAGAGTCGGCGCAGAGTTCGGAGCGACAACGGGCAGGCCAAGGCGCTGCGGCTGGTTTGACGCGGTTGCGCTACGGCGTTCGATCGTCAATAGCAGTGTCTCGGGTCTGTGCGTGACCAAGCTCGACGTTCTCGATGAGCTGGAAACGATACAAATCTGCGTGGGATACACCATCGACGGCGATGCGATTGCAGGTCTTCCGGTTGTTGTGGACCGGTTTGCTCAATGCGAACCCATCTATGAAGAATGGGCGGGTTGGCAGGAGTCGACGGTCGGTGCGACGGACTTCGACGATCTGCCTGAAAAAGCGCGGGCCTACCTTGCTCGCATAGAGGAACTGGCCGGCGTGCCCGTCGCCATTATTTCAACGGGTCCGGATCGCGAACAGACGATTATTAAAACGCACCCGTTCGAGTAGCAGCAGCGCCAACAGCCACAGCGATAGCGCACCACCACCGCCACCTCCGCCACCCGAGCCCGGGGCATTGCTCATGACGGTAACCGACACCGTCGCCGTATCGTTCTGTCCGGATGGGTCAGAAACCGCAAGATCGAAGCGCAGCAGCGTGTCCGAGCTTACGCTCGGAGCGGTGAAGGACGCGCTCGCCGCATTGGCATTGATCAGGTTTACGGTCGGGCCCATTGTCTGGGTCCAGAGATACGTCAGTGTGTCGCCGTCCGGGTCATTCGAACCCGCGCCATTCAGCGTGACCTGCGCGCCGCTGCCGACCGTCTGGTTATTGCCGGCCACCGCATTGGGAGCCGCATTAGAGCCACTGCCATCCAGAATGTTGATACGCAACGTGTCGTTCATTCCTATGGTGGCGCCAGTGCCAGATGATAATGTGATCTCAACGAATTCGTCTGGCTCGCCGGTGCCGTCGTCAACGATGTCAAATTCGATGATTTTGGGATCAGCATCGCCGTCTTCCCAGGTGAGAGTGCCGCTTGATGTCCCGGTGTAGTCGCTTGCGGATGCGTCGCCGGCGCTCACCGCGAATTGCACGGACGCATTTCCGTTTGCGCTACCGCGGCGCTGGACGATTGCTATGGCCTTGCCGAACCCGCGTTCCGGAACGGCGATTGAGGATTCTGCGAATTCGATTTCCGTGGTATTGCCGGGGTCGCTGATGTACACGCTCGCGATGTTCGGCGTTGCGAGGGTTGCGCCACCCGTTGGGGCGGACAGCTTGACGATAAAGCGCTCCATCCCTTCGTCGATGCCGTCATTGACAGCGCCGAGGTCGATGACCCTGTCTGTCGTGTCCAGCGCAGCCCAGTCGAATGTGCCGCTGGCGACGCTGATGTCGTCAAGTGACCCGCTTGCACCGAAGACTTCCCAGGCAATCGACACGGCGCCGGTTGAGCCCCCGATTCGTTGCACCGTAATACCGGCCTGCTGAGTCTCATCGGCGCCGTATGACCTGGCGGAAAATGCAAACGAGCCCTGCGCAACATTACCCGTGTTGTCATCGACGATGTAAAAACCGCTATCAATATCGCTGATCAGAACGTTGCCACTGGGCAAGTAGGGGTACGTGCCCCAGGCACCCGGAAAACCCACCGAGTCACTCGGTGGGTAGCTGTCAAAGCGACCAACGCTTATCGGACCCGCCGGATTGCTTATGTCGAGGATAGTCAGGCCGCGCGCATAGTTCGACATGTAGTAGCGATTGCCGCGCACAAACCCATTGTGATCGATAGCGGACGTAGGGCCGGTCCACGTTCCGGCGATCGCCGGATTTCGCAAGTCGCCTATGGAGAACGCCCTGAGTGTCGTTGCGAGACCACGATCCCGCTCATCCAGTTCGTCCTGCAGGAACACATACTGCTTGTCCTCGGACCACCAGCCCGAGTGCGAATAACCGGAGTTTGCGTACGGAGTCTGGCTGAGCCTTACAGGGTCTGCTGGAACGGTGATGTCCCAGATGTCGAGCGTCGACTCGTTAAAATCGAACAGGACATCGCAGTAAGCGGCAGATGCCGCATTGACGCACTGCGTGTCTTTTCTCGAATCCGTCACGACCATTGAAGCAGCGTCATGCATGTACAAACGGTTATTGCCGGGCTGGCCCGCAGGCGTTGCCGGTGCTGCGATGAAAGACGGTGCCGACGGGTTGTCGAGCGAGTAGCTGCGGAACCTGCCATCGCTTCGATTCGAACCGGCGATAACCAGCACAGGTGTATCCTCGGTGATAGCGAGGCCCGTGCTGAAGTCTGCCCTCGACAGGTAGACGTTGTGAGCCTCCGCGAAGTCACTTGGGTAGCTCACACGTGAAATCCTGTGCGGCAATTGCGTCAGATCCAGGATGAACAGGCCGTCCGACGCATTATCTGCGGTGACGTATGCGTAAGCGTTCCAGCGCTGGTCGGCGTCATTCCAGAACTGGTAGACCTTGATATCCCGCCAGGTCGTTGACTGACCGTCGACGAATCCCACCTCGCGCGGGTTTTCGGCATCGCTCACATCGTAGACAGCGGTTCCGGAGCTGTATCCCATAATCGCGTACTCGCGATTGGTATTGAGATCCATGAAGCCCCATATGTCAGCGCCCCGTGCGCCGGGTGTTCTGTCGGCGACGTGTGCAAGGAGATCTACATTGCTGCAGGGGAATACGCCAGCCATGCCGCCCACACAGTTTGTGGCGGCAGTGTTGGACATGACGGTTGCACGTGTGCCGGCCAGCTTATTCGCCGTATCACGATCCAGCCCCTTGGCGTCCGAGATGACACGAAATCCGCGCGCATCCAGTTCCTCCGCAAATTCGTGGGGGACACCGATGAGTGTCGCCCCTTTCTCAGCGCGCACATCGATGGCCCCGCTGATCAGGTAGAACACATCGCCGGGGTTGCGCAACGTGTAGTCGCCGGCCGCGACACGAATGCGACCATTCTTACCGACGCGTTGTAACGCGAAGTCGAGTGTGCGGCACGGGGCGCTTACGTCCAGGCAGCTGCCACTGTCGGCGCCTGAAGTCGCGACGTACAGGGGTGGTTCTTCAGTATCCGCAAGTCCGGGAGCGCTGCAAGAGAGTAAGATGAGTCCCAGGAAAGCGGGCAAAACGTGTCGGCGCATGCGAAAAACCACTCGGACGAAGAAGACCCTATAATAGCCGCTGAAACCGGATTTCTGCCTAGAAATACCCACAAACTGTGAAATCGTTCTCTCTTACTTTCAAGGCGGGCGCGGGCGCCCTCGAATCTGTGCGCAAGCATGGTTTTGACATATCGTCCGTTGGCACGCTCGCCGGCGCATCCGGCGGCGCAAAATGGCTGGTATTAAGCCAGCTGGACCGGGCCATCATCAGGACCATAGTGCCGCGGCTCGAGGGTCCGGTGCACCTGATCGGCAGTTCGATCGGTTCATGGCGATTCGCATGCTATGGCCAGGCAGACCCGCTGGCCGCAGTCGAGCGTTTTGAGCGGGCGTATCTCGAGCAGACCTACAGCGAGAAGCCGGATATTCACGAAATCACGGCCAGGACGAGGGAGATTCTCGACCTCGTGCTTGGTGAAAATGGTGTGTCGGAAATCCTGGAGAACCCGCTATTTCGTACGCACATCATGGCCGTGCGAAGTCGCCATATTCTCGCGTCGGAAAACAAGCCTGCGCTGGTGTTGGGCCTGTTGTCGGCAGCGCTGCTGAATGCCGTCAATCGCAGAACGCTGGGCTGGTCGTTTGAGCGCGCGTTGTTTTACGATACAAGGGACATACCGCCTTTTTTCAATATGACAGGCTTTCCGCTGCAGCATGTCGCGCTGAGTGCCGAGAACCTGCGCGATTCAATAATGGCGACAGGTGCGATTCCGCTTGTGCTGTCGGGCGTGCCCGACATTGCCGGGGCGCGTCCGGGCGTTTACCGCGACGGCGGGGTGATCGATTATCATCTGGACCTGCCGCACAGTGCCAGGGAACGCCTGACCTTGTTCCCTCATTTCTACGGCCGCATCGTGCCCGGATGGTTTGACAAGAAATTGAAATGGCGGCGGCCGCGTCCGGGGAATGTGGATCGCACGATTCTCATCAGTCCGTCGGACGAATTCGTTGCCGGATTACCGAACCGGAAGATCCCGGACAGGAGCGACTTCGTGAACTACTCGCCGGCAGAACGCGTTCGTGTCTGGCGGCAATGCGTTGACGCGTGCGAGGCACTGGCCGATGAATTCACCGAAGTGATCGAGAAGGACCAGCTGGCGGCACGGCTCGAACCACTGTGGTAGTCTGGCGCAAAAATAACAATAGGGGAGTAGGGTGGAAAACACA
>Ga0316201_10001224_pt1 | contig 16947 bp, 14 predicted proteins | sample CS6wburrow_MG_FD_204516 | JGI IMG/M metagenome (GOLD analysis project Ga0316201, IMG submission 204516) | Coastal sediment microbial communities from Delaware Bay, Delaware, United States - CS-6 worm burrow | ecosystem: Environmental > Aquatic > Marine > Coastal > Sediment | place: USA... | reverse complement strand
AGGCCATCCATGGAAAACACACCATCAGTGACAATAATCTTAAACCTGCTGCCATCAGAATTAGCCTGGTTGAGTTGTTTTTCCAGATCGGCCATGTCATTGTTCTGATATCGGTAGCGCTTTGCTTTGCATAAACGAACCCCGTCAATGATGGAAGCGTGGTTCAGGGAGTCAGAAATAATAGCATCTTCTGCGGTAAAGAGCGGTTCAAAAACACCTCCGTTGGCATCAAAAGCTGCGGCATATAATATGGTATCTTCCGTACCGTAATAATTGGCGATCTTTTTCTCCAGTTCCTTATGAATATCCTGGGTCCCGCAAATAAAACGAACAGACGACATGCCGAACCCATGACTTTCCAGGGTGTCTTTGGCGGCCTGTATCACTTCGGGATGTGCGGATAACCCGAGATAGTTGTTGGAGCAGAAGTTAATTACCTCCTGTCCGCTGTCCAGGGTAATAACTGCGCCCTGTGGAGAGGTAATTATCCGTTCTTCTTTAAATAATCCTGCTGCTTTGATCTCTTTTATTTCTTTCTGCAGGTGTTCTTTTAGTTTTCCGTACATAGTATTATTATATAAATAAGGGTGCTATTTCTTCGTCAATATAGACCAGGACCTCATGGGTAACCTTAAAGCCCATTTCTTTTAAGGCATTACCATATAATAGCACTTGCTTTTTGTCCTTTTCGCTGGGCTTCCCGGTTTTGTAATCCAGGATGGCAACTTCATTTCCCTGGAACACCAATCGGTCCGGGCGCAAAATTAGGCCATTTTCCGTTATTATTTCCGTCTCATTCTTAACCTCATTATCCGGATTAAAAAACAACTTTAGCTCAGGGTGGGCAACCAGGGCATCTACCTTTTGTTTTAAGAGATGAAGTTGCTCTTCCTTTATGGATTGGTTGCTGGCAAATTCTTTTATGGCGTCGGTAATATCCGCTGGGAAATCAATCCGGGCCATTAAATCGTGAAAAAGAGTACCCCTTGCAAGGGCCTCCTCCTTATGAGGATCCCAACTTAGCTTTCGGAAAGGAACTAATTTCTTTTCAAGACTTTGCTTAGAGGAATATATATAGGAAGACTTTAGTTGTTTGGTTTTTTTATCATCTTCCAGTTTATAAGTCGGATCGGGGAGTTTTCCAATGCAATACCTACTAAGTTGATTATCCCATCGACCTGTATCACGCAGGTACTGAATGAATAAATCCGAATAATAATTCACATTTGTGCTTTCTTTCCCGGGTGTGTGCTCACTAATTATGTAAAGTGCCGCTATGCTGCGGGTAAGTGCGACATACAACAAGTTAAATGCGTCTAATTCCAATTTCGCCTGTTCGTTCGAAAACAAGTCGGAAATACTTCCGGGATATTGCAGCATTTCTTTCTTCTTGCTCAATAAAAGGGATTCGAATCCGCAATAGGAATCTTTGGAAACATCAGCCCAAAGTTTTGGGTTTTTGTCCTCATAGATGGCTGTATCGGCATACGGAAAAATAACTACCGGAAACTCCAGACCCTTGGCCTTATGAATGGTCATTATGGTTATAGCGTTCAGGCCTTCCGGGGCAACTATGCTTAACTTTTCTCTCCTTTTGTCCCAGTAGGAAAGGAAAGCGGCCAAATCAGGACCTTCTTTTAATGATAGCTGCAGGGCTTCGTCAAGTAAGAAACTCAAATATGCGTTAGAATCAGGGTTGAGATTAAAACAGGATATGGCGTATTCCAGGGCGTCGAAGGCATGCATGGCCCTAAATATTTTCCAATTGATTCCGAATTCATCCGAAAGATATTTCCTGAATGCATCCAGTTGATCTATCAAAAACCAGTTTGATTTACGAGCATTTAGCCCCAGGTACTGTAATATTTCAAAGCGGGGATGCGATTCTTCAGGCTTCAGGGCAAATTGCAATAACGCAATACAGAAGCGAACCTCAGGCGATGAACTTAGCAGAAGGGTTTCTGAAGAAATAACAGGTATCCCTAATTCCATCAGGTATTCAGCAACCTTTACACCCTGTTTGATTTTTCGTGTAAGAATACAGATATCCTGATATTCATACCCATTAGCCAGGACGGTTTCAACATAGTCCACAATCCGCGAACCATAGGCAAGATCTACCTCCCCCTTAGTCTTGTCGATAAATTCCAGAATAACCTGCCCATCCTTAAGTTGGTTCGATTGCTGCCCATCACCTCCATTAAACAAATACCGATAATCAGGGTTGCTTAGTAAGGGGCTGGTTAGTTTAAAAAACTCATTGTTGAATTCCACGATACGTTCATGGCTGCGGAAATTTCGGGGCAAATTCCTAATTTCCGGAGGGATAGTGAAAACAGTATCTGTAAGGTTGAGCAGGTTCAGGAATTGTTCTGCTTTTCCGCCTCTCCACCTGTAAATAGCCTGCTTGGCGTCTCCAACCAAAAATAGCGAGCCTTTGCGGCCGGACTCATCCTGGCCTTCCAGGGCATTACTTATTAGAGGAACAAGGTTGTTCCATTGCAATTCTGAAGTGTCCTGGAATTCATCAATGAAATAATGTCGATACTTCTCACCCAGGCGCTCGTATATGTAAGGTGCCGGTTGATCTTTTATTTCTTCGGCAATTAGCTGGTTAAATGTAGAAATAGGAAGTAGTTCCCGCTCCTTTTTTAGTTCTTCCAGTTCGGTTTTTAATGCGTTAAGGATAGCGAGAGGAACCAGGTTCCCATATGCGTTTTTATGAAAGGCAGCCCAAAAGAACGCATTCCGTATCTCGTTAAATAGTTCTGTGAATTGGGGGAGTAAAGTGTCCAGAACCTCCTTGGTTTCCGTGGCTACCTTCTGACTGTAAAGAGCTTCTTGCCCAAATTTAATTTTCCATCCGGCGCTAAAATCCAAAGACCCCTGATCATCAAGGATCTGATGCAGGAATTTGGGGAAATACCCGGATTTGAAATCTGAGGTTTCCAGTCCGTGAGTTTGAATCAGTTCCAGCGCCTTTACAGCTGCTTCCTTAATTTTAGTTTCAGCTGTCAAAACCTGTTGTTTTAACTGCGATTTTAATTCAAGGAACTCTTTGCCAGACTTGTCGCCAAGCATGTTGAGATGTTTAAGTTGATTCTCATCAAATAACAACTGACCAGTTTCATTTAAATCGTATCCGATATCCCAGCTTTTGTCTGCATCAATTTTCTCCAGTGAAAAAGCAATCAGCGTTTCAGTAAGTTTGGGATCCCTTCCCGCTTTGCTAAGTAGTCTGCCTACAACTTCCTGCATTAATTCCTTCTGATCCAGGACAACCTCAAACTGATAGGGTAGTTTCAGGTCTCTGCTAAACGTACGGATTAACCGGTGGGTAAATTTGTCTATGGTTGAGACGTCAAAGAAAGCATAGTTGTGCAGCACATAACGCAATGCTGATTGCGATTGTTTCTGGAGGAATTCCGGGTTGAAGCGAAGCTCGTCACATAAAGCTAAGAATAGTGGATGGTCATTAGTTTCGGTAGGAGTAGTGGCAAACTGATAGAGGCTTTTCAGAATTCGCTGTTTCATCTCGTTAACAGCCTTATTCGTAAAAGTTATAGCCAAAATCTGTCTGAAGCCCGGGCTATTGCGAGAAGCCAGGATTATTTTCAGGTATTCCTTAACCAGTGTAAAGGTTTTACCCGAGCCAGCTGAGGCGTTGTAAATTTTGAATGCTGATTCCTGCACTCCCTTTTTCCCCACAAAGTAAGGATTCTTGCCGGGTTCTTAACAATTTCTTATAGGAATATACGGTGTAAAAGTGTAAATTTGAGAGAATTATAATTTAACTATAAAACACGATAAAATGGCTTTTCAATTACCTAATTTACCCTATGCATATGACGCATTAGAACCGCACATTGATGCTCGGACCATGGAAATTCACCATACCAAGCACCACAATGGGTATACCACAAAATTGAATGCTGCGATAGACGGATCCGATCTTGCCAGTAAGTCTATAGAGGAGATACTTAGGAACATGGATATGGACAACAAGGGGCTAAGGAATAATGGAGGAGGTTATTATAACCATGTATTATTCTGGGAAATCATGTCTCCTGATGGAGGTGGAAATCCGGAGGGCGACCTGGCAGCTGCAATTGATGAATCTTTTGGTTCATTCGATAATTTTAAGGAACAATTCAGCAATGCTGCTGCGACACGATTCGGCTCTGGCTGGGCATGGCTTTGTGTGCATCCAGGAGGTAAACTGGATATCTGTTCCACCGCGAACCAGGATAATCCATTGATGCCTGGTATAGGTTGTGGTGGATACCCCATTCTCGGGATTGACGTCTGGGAGCATGCTTACTATTTACATTATCAAAATAGGCGTCCGGATTACATCAAAGAATTCTATAGTGTGATTAACTGGAATAAAGTTGCAGAGAACTTTGCAGCCAACAAGTAGCGGTTTTCTCAAATAAATTAAAAAAGCGCGATCTATTCAGGTCGCGCTTTTTTAATAGAAAAGGGTAGAGAAGCCTCCACCCTTTTCGTCCCAAATCTTACCATAAACTTAACCTACTTATGCTATGGCAACACTAAATTACTGGTATTGTGTGAAATAACAAAAAAAATCAGGTTTTTTTAATACAATTCCTACAACTTGATGAAGGGGGTTTGGGGATCTTTTTGAAGGTGTAGGACCGCTAAAGAATTGATTGTCAGAAATAAAAAAGGCGAGAATACTCTCGCCTTTTTTCCCCAAATCTTACCATGAACTTAACCTACTTATGCTATGGTTCTCCAAAAATAGAGGAACAATCTGCCCGCAAAAAAGGTTTTGGATAAAATCCGCTTTAATTGGATGAACTACCAATACTGCAAGGAAGCCTTATAAAGATTGAGGAATAGTCGTACATTCTGAATTACGGGAAAAGGGGTAAAAGGAGATAGTCTCTACGCTCGCTAATACTGGCTTTTAAACGAAGGGAAAATAAAAAAGGTGGAGAAGTCTCCACCTTTTTTGCCCCAAATCTTACCATGAACTTAACCTACTTATGCTATGGCAAGTTTAAAAGTAGATGGGTTTATTCCCGGGATACCATAAATCCGACAAAAGGACTATTTTATCGATGAAATGCACAATATTGTGTATTTAATCGATTTTCCAATCAATAAGCGCGTTGATTTTTGCCCTCAAAGAAATTAATAAATGCGCGATTTACAACCCGATTACCCCCCCTGGTAGGATAGTTGCCAGTGAAATACCAATCACCCAGATTTCCCGGGCAGGCCTTATGAAGACTCTCAATGGTCTGATAAATGATCTGAACTTCGGCCTGGATATTATCCGGGCTTAAAAGTTGTCCGATTTTCAGGGAGATTTCCTCTGCAGTAAAAGGCGCATAAAATTCTTTTACATGGTTTTGAATTTCGCTGGAATTGTTTACAACGCTTTCCTTGCATTTCTGATAGATTTGCTCCACAACCTCCATGGATTTGCGCTCTTCATGAAGTGCGAGTGCAGCCCGGAAAGCGATAAAGTCCTCCAACTTTGCCATGTCGATTCCATAGCAGTCCGGATAGCGGATCTGCGGTGCCGACGAAACTACAACGATCTTTTTAGGTTCCAGTCGATCCAGGATTCCCAGGATACTCTTTTTTAAAGTAGTCCCGCGCACAATACTGTCGTCTATAATCACGAGGTTGTCCTGAGGATTTACAGAGCCATAGGATATATCATATACATGTGCAACCAGGTCGTCCCTGCTGCTATCCTGAGTAATGAATGTCCTGAGTTTGGCATCTTTAATCGCTACTTTTTCAATTCTGGGCCTTACTTTGAGGATTTTCCGCAGTGCTTCCGGACTTAATTTTGGTCCTAAAGCAAGGATTTGCTCCTCCTTCTTTTTATTCAGGTAACGCTGGGCCTCTTTGATCATTCCAAGGAATGAGGTTTCGGCCGTATTGGGTATGTAGGAGAAAACAGTATTTGTGAGGTTCTCTTCAACAGCGTCCAGAACTTTAGGAAAGATCAACTTTCCAAGCGCTTTTCGCTCCTCATAAATCTCTTTATCATTTCCCCTTGAAAAATAAATTCGTTCAAAAGAACAGGCTTTGCGTTCCAGAGGAGGAAGTATTTGATTTACTGAAACCTTACCGGTCTTCTTAATGATCAGAGCACTACCCGGAGGCAGTTCAGAAACCTGATCATAGGGGGTATTAAACACGGTCTGGATAGCAGGCCTTTCGGAGGCAACCACTACAACCTCTTCATTCTGGTAATAATAGGTTGGACGAATTCCAGCCGGATCCCGTAAGACAAAAGCATCCCCATGACCCAACATCCCGGCCATGGCGTAACCACCATCCCAGTTTTTAGAAGCCTTCTTTAATATCTTGGCTACCTGCAAACGTTCGGCAATTAAAGCAGAAGCCTCAAGTTTGGTATACCCCTGCCTTTTAATCTGCTTGTATAATTTAGCCACCGCATCATCAAGAAAGTGCCCGATCTTTTCCATTACGGTAACGGTATCTGCCATTTCTTTGGGATGCTGACCCAGCTGAACAAGGTTGTCGAAAAGTTCACTTACGTTGGTCATGTTGAAATTCCCCGCCACAATGAGATTGCGATGCATCCAGTTATTCTGCCGAAGGAAAGGATGAACACTTTCTATGCTGTTTTTCCCGAAAGTCCCGTAGCGCACATGCCCGAGCAGTACCTCGCCAACATAGGGGATTTTCCTTTTCTGAGCGCTTACATCGTCTATGATTTCAGGATATTCACTCAGCACACTGTTTATCCGGGTATTTATCTGGTCAAAAATATCAAGGATAGGTTGGGGTTGCGCAGACCTTACTCTGCTCATATATCGTTCTCCGGGAGACATATCGAGTTTTAGACTGGCAAAACCTGCACCATCCTGACCACGATTATGCTGTTTCTCCATCATCAGGTACATTTTATTGATACCATAGAAGATGGAGCCATACTTTTCCTTGTAGTATTCAAGAGGTTTGAGCAACCTTATCAGTGAAATTCCGCATTCGTGTTTAATCGAATCGCTCATAGAGATAAAACTAAAAAATGCCCGTTTAACTCAGGGCATTATAATAACTCGATATCAAATTGTGTTAGTTCTTTAAACTGCTTCAATCGTTGCTCAACCTCCTTTTTGGTAAGCCTCAGCATGCGCTCCGTTCCGAATCTCTCAACGGAGAATGACGCGAGATTAGAACCGTGAATTACCGCATTTCTAAGGCTGTTAAAAGAAGTGTTTCTGGTTTCAGCCAAATAGCCTACAAAACCACCTGCAAAGGTATCTCCGGCACCAGTCGGATCAAATACTTCTTCAAGGGGTAATGCCGGGGCAAAAAAGACACTATCATGATGGAAAAGCAGTGCTCCGTGTTCCCCTTTTTTGATAACGACATATTTTGGTCCCATCTCGTGAATCCTTGCTGCGGCCCTTACCAGAGAATATTCGCCAGACAATTGTCTGGCTTCTTCATCATTGATGGTGATAACATCAATGCGCTTCAATACCTGTATTAATTCATCCCAGCTATTGTCCATCCAGTAATTCATGGTATCCAGAACCACCAGCTGGGGCCTTGAGGTCATTTGATCCAGCACACTCAGCTGTATATTTGGATGGAGGTTTCCAAGCATTACCACATTTGCATTTCTGAAGGTCTCGGGGACAACCGGCTTAAAATCGGCCAGTACATTCAATTCAGTAGAGAGGGTATCCCGACTGTTAAGATCGTTATGGTATTTACCCTTCCAGAAGAATGTTTTACCCCCCTTCACCCGTTCAACAGCACTTACATTAATTTTCAGATCGGTAAAAATGTCAAGGTATTCCTGAGGAAAATCTTCTCCTACTACTGAGACCAAAGCGGTTTGTACATCAAATTGGGAAGCGGCAAGCCCGATAAAGGTAGCAGCCCCTCCCAAGATCTTATCAGTTTTACCAAAAGGGGTTTCAATTGCGTCAAATGCTACAGTGCCAACAACGAGAAGTTTACCCATAGGGGACAGAAATTTGCTGCAAATATACGGTTTTGAAATTCCAAACTTTCACAAATGTTCAATTTGTAATGCGTGCTTACTTTCTGCCAAAATCGGCTGGGATTTCACCCCAGGCTTTGGTTTCCCATTTTACCAGCGGGGTGTTGTAAGAATTAGACTTCAACCAGGATTCGGCCCGTTCAATCAACTCGAAAACCTTTTCGTTTTTTTTAGTCTCAATAAGTTTGGTGTTGCACTTTTTCTTCCTGACCCAGCCCATTGCCGTCCTGGAGTCTGAATAAAGCACTCTGTTGCTGTTTCTTTTTTTCAAATAGGCCAACCCATGAACTATGGCTAGGAACTCCCCCACATTGTTGGTGCCTTGCTGAAAAGGTCCTTGCTTAAACAGTTCCTTCCCTGTTTTGGTGTCTACTCCTCGGTATTCCATGATACCGGGGTTGCCGCTGGAAGCAGCATCAACACTAATGGAATGGTAGTTGGGATCACCTATTTTCAACAATTCAGCACTGGTATAACCGGGTTTTTTCTTACCCTTATAGGCAGCATAATTGCTTTCAAACGCTTCTTCTGCTTCGGCGAGGGTAACAAATCCCTTGTACTGAGCTCCTTTGAATCCTTCAATCTCTGCCTGGCATTCTGACCAGCTTTTGTAAATACCCGGACGCTTTCCCTTCCAGACCACATAGTACTTATTCCGTTTTGCCATTTATGAAGGGAATAATAGGTTTTCAATAACCTGGGGATAAAAACGGTACTCCAATTCGTGCACTTTAGACATAATAGTTTGCAGACTATCGGTAGCACCTATGGTAGCAGACTTCTGGAAGATGATGGCCCCATCGTCATAAACTTCATTTACATAATGGATGGTAATACCCGTTTCAGATTCTCCGTTAGCCAGAACAGTTTCATGCACTTTTTGACCGTACATGCCCTTTCCCCCATATTTGGGTAATAAAGCAGGGTGAATATTTATGATCTTGTCCGGATAAGCCGAAACAAGATCCGGGGAAATTTTCCAGAGAAAACCAGCAAGTACTATTAGGTCTGGATTTATCGACCTCAAGATTTTCAGAAGGAATTCTTCTTGCTGAAAAGCTGTGCGATTAAAATATAAGGCAGGGGTTTTTAACCTGTTGCACCGATCAATTACGGCGGCATCACGCTTGTTGGTAAGTACTGCAGAAACTTCAACTTTACCTTTTTTCTGGAAATATCGAATGATGTTTTCAGCGTTAGTTCCTGAACCGGATGCAAACAGAACAATTCGTTTCATGGCGTTTTTGGCATATGGTTCTGGACGGGTCTCTTTCAGGCAGGTAATTAACCCGTTTCCCAGGCTCGATTTACCGCGTAAAAATACTACTCCTGTATATTAATTTATTATCTTACCATACATTTTATCGACAAAAGGCGGTATTAATCCAAAGTTTTTTATTTTTGCCAACAATTTAAATTTAAAACCAATATAGTTATGTCAGACATCGCATCAAGAGTTAAAGCTATTATCGTAGATAAGTTGGGCGTTGATGAAAATGAAGTAGTAGCCGAAGCTAGCTTTACAAACGACCTAGGGGCAGATTCACTGGATACTGTTGAGCTGATCATGGAATTTGAAAAAGAATTTGATATTCAAATCCCTGATGATCAAGCTGAAAACATTGCCACCGTAGGACAAGCCATCAGTTACATAGAAGAGGCCAAATAAGACACCTCTCTAATCATATAGAATCAAAATTATCCATGTAGTAGACGTTCTGCATGGATAATTTTTTTTAATTTTCACATAGGTTAAACAACATAAAATTTGTTTGCATGCAATTAAAGCGAGTTGTGGTTACCGGCCTTGGAGCCCTAACACCTATAGGAAATACCAAGGATGAATACTGGGAAGGGCTTCGAACTGGTAAAAGTGGTTCTGCCGCTATAACCTACTTTGATACTGAAAAGTTCAAGACGAAGTTCGCCTGTGAATTAAAAGGCTACGACCCCCTTGCCTTTTTTGACCGAAAAGAAGCCAGGAAACTGGACCGGTTTGCCCAATACGCATTGGTTTCCTCAAATGAGGCTATTGCTGATTCGGGCATAGACATGGACAAGATTGATAAGTTTCGCGTCGGGGTTATCTGGGGAGCTGGAATAGGAGGCCTTGAGACTTTTCAAAATGAAGTAATGGGTTTTGCCAAAGGTGATGGCACACCAAGGTTCAACCCCTTTTTTATTCCTAAAATGATTGCGGATATTGCCCCGGGTAATATTTCTATTAATCACGGTTTCATGGGGCCTAACTATACCACCGTATCTGCCTGTGCCTCCTCAGCCAACGCTATATTTGATGCACTCAATCATATCCGGATGGGGTATTGTGATATAGTCGTAACAGGAGGAAGTGAAGCCGCTGTAACTATGGCGGGAATGGGAGGCTTCAATGCCATGCATGCCCTTTCCACCCGAAACGACAGCCCGGAAACTGCTTCCAGGCCGTTTGATGCCACCCGTGATGGATTTGTACTTGGAGAAGGCGCTGGAGCGCTGATCCTTGAAGAATACGAACATGCCAAAGCCCGTGGAGCAAAGATATACGCCGAAGTTGCCGGTGGTGGCCTGTCCAGTGATGCCTATCATATGACAGCTCCTCACCCTGACGGGATTGGAGTAGTTCGCGTTATGGAGAATTGCCTCAAGGATGCCGGCCTTAAACCAGAAGATGTAGATGCCATCAATACACATGGAACATCAACACCCCTGGGAGATACTGCAGAGCTTAAGGCCATATCTCAGGTTTTTGGAGAGCACGCTCATAATATCAATATCAATTCAACCAAGTCAATGACCGGGCACCTTCTAGGGGCTGCCGGGGCAATTGAGGCCATAGCGTCAATTATGGCTATGGAAAATAACCTGGTGCCTCCTACTATAAACCACACAACAGTTGATGAAACTATTGACCCTAAATTAAACCTGACTCTCAACAAAGCCCAGCCCCGTGAGGTTAATGTGGCAATGAGTAACACCTTTGGTTTTGGGGGGCATAACGCCTGTGTGATATTCCGAAAAATAAGCTAAAAACGCAGAATGAATATTGCCAATAAAATTTTTAATTCCCATTCTAAAGAGGATGGGGATTTTTTTTTGGCGATGACTAAAATCCTGGGATTTAAACCGCGTAAGCTTGACGTCTACAAAAAAGCTTTCCTGCATAGATCTGCCAATAAACGCGATAAGAAAGGTAATCCGCTCAACTACGAAAGACTTGAATTTCTGGGAGATGCTATGCTCGGAACTATCATATCCAAATACTTATATACGGAAGTACCGGCGGGAGACGAGGGCTACCTGACTAAAATGAGGTCAAAAATTGTAAGCCGCAAACATCTCAATGAGCTTGGTAAGGACCTTAATCTTATCGAACACGTGGAAAGTAAGATTCCCAAAGCTCATTTTGGGGATAATATCCACGGTAATGTTTTTGAGGCCCTGGTAGGAGCAATCTATCTGGACAGAGGCTACCCTTATTGTGAAAAATTCATTCGGGCAAGGGTCATCGTCCCTTATGTGGATATAGAACAGCTGGAAGGAAAGGTGATTAGCTACAAAAGTCTGGTCATTGAATGGTGCCAGAAACAAAAGAATTCTTTTGACTATGAAGTATATGAAGATACAGGTAATGACCCCGTAAAACATTTTGCCGTAAAGCTGTTTATTAACGGAAAAGTTATGTCCAAGGCGAGGGCTACCTCCAAAAAGAAAGCCGAAGAAAAAGCGTCAAAAAGGGCATTTTATGCCCTCCAGGACCGCATATCTAAGAATTAATGTTGATTTTAATCCAAAAAAACTGATTGGGAAACAGGTTTCAAAGCTATTCTGCATTGGCTCTCTAGGCCTATTTACTTAATAGTTCTATCTTTGGCCCCAAAATCTGGCTATGATTACACACCGGATTTTAGAAGATTACAGCGAGGACCAGTTTTGCCTATTTGCTATTCACAGCAATGCGGAAGACTATGCGATGGCTTTTGCCCTTAACCAAGCATTAAAACTAAAGTTGAAACGTTCCCGACCAGACTACGATTTGAACAACCTTATAACATTCCCTTGTTTTGAATGGAAAGATGAGGTACAAGATTTAAGCTGGCATCTCTTATCCAACATCAGTATCACCCGGGAAAGCCATAATCTTGGAAATCTGTTCCCGGATGAGCATGCTGTTAATCACCATTATCTGATCCCGGAATTTAAAGAAGCAGACTTTATCTTACGAGCGGAACAGGGAATGCAGGCACAAAGTGGGGAGGTAAGCAACGCAATACTTGCTATACCCCATGTGATCACGGTTTATGAAATTGACACCGAAACGCTCAAGTCAAAAGAAAACCTAATATTTTAGGACATGCCAAAGACGAAAAAAACAAAAATAGTAGCCACATTAGGCCCGGCCACAAGCAGTAAAGGCGTAATCAGGGATATGATTAAAGCCGGGGTTAATGTTTTTCGGATAAATTTCTCTCATGCCGATTATGAAGATGTAAGAGAGCGAATTACTATGATCAGGGAGTTGAATGAGGAACTGGGAATATTTACAGCTATCCTTGCCGATCTTCAGGGACCCAAACTCCGAGTAGGCGTTATGGCTGGTGAAGTAGTTGTTTCTCCCGGAGATGAAATTGTATTCGAAACAGGAGAGCCGTTCGAAGGCGATGCGGAAAGGGTGTATATGAACTACAAAGACTTTCCAAGAGATGTAAAACCCGGAGAACGCATTTTACTGGATGATGGCAAACTGATTTTTGAAATCCTGGAAACAGACCATAAACAGCAAGTAAAGGCAAAGGTAATTCAGGGAGGACCACTTAAGTCCAAAAAGGGAGTAAACCTGCCAAACACCAATATCTCACTACCTGCCCTAACAGAAAAGGATGTAAAAGATGCCATTTTTGCTATTGGAGAACAGGTAGACTGGATAGCCCTTTCCTTTGTAAGATATAGTCAGGACCTTATCGATTTACAAAACTTGATCAGGGACAATTCGGAACATAAGATCCCTATAGTTGCCAAGATTGAGAAACCGGAAGCAGTTCAGAATATTGATAAGATCGTTTCCTACTGCGACGGACTGATGGTGGCGCGAGGAGACCTGGGAGTGGAAATTCCGGCACAGGAAGTACCGCTCATTCAGAAAAAGCTGGTGTTACGCGCTAAAAAGGCACGTATTCCTGTGATTATCGCTACCCAGATGATGGAAACCATGATTACCAGTTTAACCCCAACCCGTGCAGAGGTAAATGACGTGGCTAATTCCGTTATGGATGGTGCCGATGCGGTAATGCTTTCTGGGGAGACATCCGTGGGGAATTATCCTGTACAGGTGATCGAAAAAATGACCAGCATCCTGAAAAGCGTGGAGGGGTCAGATTTGATTAAGGTTCCCCAGGAACCACCCCATATCAGGACCAAACGTTATGTTACCAAATCGGTTTGTTATCATGCAGCGCTAATGGCCAATGAGATACAGGCAAAGGCCATATCAACCCTTACAAACAGTGGTTATACTGCTTTTCAGATCTCCGCCTGGCGCCCCAGTGCACACATCCTTGTTTTTACTTCAAACAGGCGTATCCTTACACAATTGAATCTGCTGTGGGGAGTAAAGGCGTTCTACTACGATCGTTTTGTATCTACCGACGAGACCATTGAAGACGTCAACATGATTGCCTGCAAGAAAGGATTCCTGGATGTGGGAGATATGCTGATAAGCCTCGCGGCCATGCCTATAAAAGCCAAAGGGATGGTTAACACATTAAGGGTAACCGAGATAGAAACCTGTAGTTTCTAAAATAAAGATCAGAATAACCTCTTAGCTACCTAGGCTACTTCTTTTTCGTAAGCGATAAAGTGTACTACCTTTCCCTTTTTATCAAAGATAGGTTCCCCTTTAATCCAGCATTTATATGTACTGCCGTCTTTACGATAGTTTAAGACCGTAGCTTCAAAGGATTTTTGCTGCTGAATAGCCTTGGCAATATATAGGGTTGTTTCCCTACAAGTATCCGGTCCCTGAAATATTTTTGGTTTTTGGCCAACTATCTCATCCTGTGAGTATCCGTTCATGTCATAGATGTTGTGGGAAGCTTTCACTATATTTAACTCCGGATCAGTTACTACTACGATTTGATCTTTTTCCAACAAGGCTTTCTTAATTTCAGAAGGGGTTTTCCAATTACTGTGTTTAGCAATAACACTGAAATCTGCCAGGTCATTAAAAAAAGCGCTAATTTTCTGATAATGCTGCCCAAAAATATCCCAGGATAAAAGTGGAAGCGGGTTTATTCTGAGCTTGGTATAATATTTTTCAGCTGCTCTATCAAAATTTATGATTTCCTGCATAATTTAATTTTGGACGTTTAGATTTAAATTAGTTGTCCTGTCTGTTTTTTGTAGCAGAATTGACACAAAAAACTTTCAATTTCATAACAATTTTTATTCAATACTACCAAAACCCTCAGAGCTGATAAAATATCTGCAGGGGATTAACAGTTTTGTTTAAAAAAATACACCAAAGCCCCATTAATCAGGGGCAAACAATAAACAGAAAAAATGATATTATAGGGAAAAACTATACTAAAGTGATGTGCCAGAGGACGCAAAATGGCTTAAATATCGCTACATCAGAATTCAAATTTAAGTTGAACCGAAACGCTTTCCTCCTGCTTTTGTAAGTCTTGTTCTGTATTCAAATTAGAAAGAGAAATGCCTAACAAACGAACTGAATTATGAAGTTTTTCCTGATACAGCAGGGACCTGGACTCCCGGAGGATATCCCCATGAGTGGAAATGAATTCCTGAAGGGTTTTGCTTCGGGTTTGCATGTTGAAATCACTGTATTTGATTTTCAGGGTAATGGTTTTCCCAGCCAGCTTCCTTTTAGAAAGGCGCTTATCCAGTTCACTGGCGATACGATTCAGGCGTTCCAGCATGAAAATTTCACTGCTTAAATTTTCTGAGAAGGTTCTTTCTGCTCCTATACTTTTGGGATTTCTATCGGGCTTTACAGTGGAGCGATGTATTCCCCGGACTACCTGAAAGTAGTGCAGGCCGCTTTTGCCGAAATGGTTTTCCAGGAATTCAAGGGAATGGTTTTTCAGATCATGTCCCGTAAAAATTCCTAGTTGATACATTTTTTCTGCAGTAACCTTACCCACTCCGTAGAACTTGCGTATTTCAAGTTTTTCGAGAAAAGGCAGCACTTCTTCCGGGCTTATCGTTTTCTGACCGTTGGGTTTATTGATATCACTCGCCACTTTGGCGATAAATTTATTGATGGATATCCCGGCGGATGCAGTTAGTCCCAGCTCCTTGAAAATACGGGACCTTATGTCCCTGGCGATCAGTGTTGCAGAAGGATTCCCCATTTTATTTTCCGTTACATCAAGATAAGCCTCATCCAGTGATAGCGGTTCTACAAGATCAGTATAATCCAGGAAAATCTTTCTGATGGCCCTGGACACTTCCTTGTAACGATCAAAGCGGGGTTTGACAAAGATCAGGTCAGGGCACCGCTGCCTGGCGAGATATCCACTTAGGGCACTTTTTACCCCGTACCGCCGGGCTTCATAACTGGCTGCAGAAACAACTCCACGTGTTTCTCCTCCTCCTACAGCTAGAGGCTTTCCTTTCAGTTCCGGATTGTCTAGCTGCTCTACCGAGGCATAAAAGGCATCCATATCTACATGGATGATTTTCCGTATGGGTAGGGGAAGGGTCATAAACAAATTTAAACCTTATCTTCGTTAATGTTGCAACCTTAGGGGTTACATGGCTATGAGAGAAGTAGAGCGCAAGTTTTTGGTAACTTCTAATACATTCAAAGCGGAGGCTAAGTCTGAATTAGAGATTAAGCAAGGCTTTCTGAGTACCGATCCGGAACGGACCGTGAGGGTACGACTGCAGGATGGTTTCGGAAAAATTACCGTAAAAGGGATATCAGACCAGGAAGGGATTAGCCGGTTTGAATGGGAGCATGATATCACTGAACAGGAAGCCGGTCAGTTGCTGCAACTATGTACAGGCATTATAATTACCAAAACCAGATATCGAATACCGTACGGCACACATGTCTTTGAAGTAGACGTATTTGAAGGGCCTAATGCCGGGTTGATTGTTGCCGAAGTAGAGCTGAAAGATCCTGATGAGCCTTTTGAAAAACCCACATGGTTGGGCAAAGAAGTTACCGGAGACCCCAAATATTACAATGCACAATTAAGCATAAAGGCCTATAACCAATGGTAAAATTTCCATTGGGCTTAACCTTTTAAGAAATACCATAAACGTTGATTAGAGGGCACTCTTGAATTGCTCAAGAAAACGGATATCGTTTTCACTGAGCAGGCGTATATCGGAAATTTGGTGTAACAGGAGCGCAATCCGGTCAATTCCCATACCAAAAGCAAATCCGGAATATTCCTTTGAATCTATTCCACAATTCTCCAGGACATTTGGGTCTACCATGCCACATCCCATAATCTCCAGCCAGCCAGTTCCTTTAGTCATCCGGTAATCAGTTTCCGTTTCTAATCCCCAATACACATCAACTTCAGCACTGGGTTCTGTGAATGGGAAATAGGATGGGCGTAATCGAATTTTGGACTTACCGAAAAGTTCCTGGGTAAAGTACTGCAGGGTTTGCTTCAAATCGGCAAAGGAAACTTTTTTGTCTATATACAACCCTTCTACCTGATGAAAAAAGCAATGTGAGCGGGCAGAAATGGCTTCATTACGATATACGCGTCCGGGGGATATCGTACGAATAGGTGGCTTGTGTTTTTCCATATAGCGTACCTGAACGGAGGAAGTATGGGTCCGCAGAAGGATATCCGGGTTCGTTTGAATGAAGAAAGTATCCTGCATATCACGGGCAGGGTGGTGTTCCGGAAGATTAAGAGCCGTAAAATTATGCCAGT
>Ga0316201_10001223_pt1 | contig 16949 bp, 17 predicted proteins | sample CS6wburrow_MG_FD_204516 | JGI IMG/M metagenome (GOLD analysis project Ga0316201, IMG submission 204516) | Coastal sediment microbial communities from Delaware Bay, Delaware, United States - CS-6 worm burrow | ecosystem: Environmental > Aquatic > Marine > Coastal > Sediment | place: USA... | reverse complement strand
CGCGGCGGGATCAACGAGTGGGCGCGCAGGATCGATCCATCGCTGCCCACGTACTGAGCGCGTCAAGAGTCCAGGCGGACACTTCGCGCCCACAGGATTGCGGGAAGCGAGCGCAGGTCGGCCAGGACATCGGCTTCGAGCGCCTCATCGAGTGACAGCAGGGCCAACGACTCTCCGGTCTCCGGGTCACGAGCCTGGTGGAACTCCGCGATGTGCACTCCGGCCACCCCCAGGCGCGTTCCCACTTCACCCAGTACGCCCGGTACGTCCCGGCTCTTGAAGATCAGGAGATGGCCACGCGGCTCGACCTCCACCTGGTATCCGTCGATCCGGAGCAGACGCAGGCTCCCATCTGCCTCCAGTCCCCCTCTCACCACGTGGACTTCATCTCCGGAACGGGCTGTTACCTCGAGCATTCCCCGGTAGCCGGTCACCTCGCCCATGCGCGATCGCGACACGGACATCCCTCGCTCCCGCGCCAGGGGCAAAGCGTTGATCAGATTCGTCGAGGTGTCGAGCCGCACCTTCCAGAGCCCGATGAGAACGGAGGAAGAAATCAGCCTCAATCCTCGCTGCACCTCTCCACCATACTGCACGGACACTTCCCCCACGGCGCCCTGGGTCACTTCCCCCAGCACGGAGCCCAACCTCTCGGCCAGCTCCAGCACGGGCCGCAGGCGATCGCGATCGCCCCTGTCGTACGGGGGCATGTTCACTGCCGAGCTGTAGTCTCCCTCGAGTAGGGCGGCCTTCACAGAGGCGGCGATCTCGATCGCCACCTCGCGCTGCGCGTCGTGGGTCGCGGCGCCCAGGTGGGGCGTGAGCACCAGGTTCGGAGCGTCACGCAGCGGGTGATCAGCCGGCAAGGGTTCGTCCTCGTAGACATCCAGCGCCGCCGCCGCCAGTCGTCCCTCCCGGAGCGCTGACGCCAGGGCCACCTCGTCCACGATGCCGCCCCGCGCCGCGTTCACGAGTACCGCGTGCGGCTGGAGACGAGCGATGCGTTCCGAATTGAGCAGTCCCGCGGTCTCCGTGGTCAGCGGCACGTGCAGAGTAAGGAAGTCCACCACCGGCAGCATGTCATCGAGGTCCATCAGCTCGACGTACATGTCGCGGGCTCGCTCCTCGGTCATGTACGGATCCGCCACCACAACCTGCATGCCGAAGGCTCGCGCTCGCTGGATTACCGTGGCCCCGATTCGGCCGGCGCCGATGACACCAAGGGTCTTGCCCGACAGCTGGGCTCCGCGAAACGCCTTCCGGTCCCAGCGACCCGCCCGCAGGGACCGGTCCGCCGGCGGGATGTGTCGCGCGGCCGACAGTAGGAGCGCAAATGCCAGTTCGGCCGTGGAAACCGTGTTTCCGGCCGGGGCGTTCAGCACCGCCACACCCCGCCGGGTCGCCGCATCCAGATCGATGTTGTCCAGACCTACACCCGCGCGGCCCACGACCTTGAGACTCTCTGCCGCATCGAACAGCTTCGCGTCCGCCTGCGTCCCGCTGCGCACGATCAGCCCGGCGGCGCCCGCCAGACCCTGCTCCAGCTCGGCCCGGCTGCGGGCCGAGAAGTCTTCCACCTGGAGCCGGTCGTCGGCCTCGAGAATCGCCACGCCCTCCGTGGCGAGTGAATCCGCCAGGATCACCCTGGGTCGATCGTTCATTCCAGTCCGCCAATCCTGTCGTCGATCACTTCGTCGAGAACCGCGAGGATCGCCTCCAGTTCGACCATCGTGTGGTCGCCCATGTGACCGATACGGATGGTCGTTGGCTTCAGCTTCCCGTACCCCGGAGCCAGGGTGAACCCCCTCGCCCCGGCCGCAGCCACGATGTCGGGGCCGGAGAGGCCTTCGGGAAGAGTTACGGCCGTGACCGTGGGCGATCGGTAGCCTTCCGGTGCCAGCACCGAGAAGTCGCGACCGGTGCGATCGCCCAGGTCGTCCACCCACGCCCATGTCCTCTCGGCCATTGCCTGGTGCCGGGCCCAACGCTCCTCGAGACCCTCGTGCGTGATCCGCTCCAGTTGCGCGTCGAGCGCGAAGAACAGGTTCACGGCGGGAGTATTCGTGGTCTGGAACTCCGGGGCCCTCCTCTCGAACTCGAGCAGATCGAAGTAGTAGCTCCGGACGGGGATCTCCTCCGCCCGCCCCAGTGCCCGCTGCGAGGCTGCAGCCAGCGCCAGGCCGGGTGGGAGAGCCAGCGCCTTCTGCGAACCCGTGAGGAGGAAGTCCAGTTCCCATGCGTCGAATTCGACGCGGGCCCCGCCGACCGAGGTCACCCCGTCCACCGCGATCAGGATGTCATCGTGCTCCCGGACGACGGCCGCCAGCTCCGCGACCGGGTTCAGAACTCCCGTGGAGGTCTCGGAGTGAACCACGGTGACGAGATCGTAAGCCCCGGGAGATGCATCGAGGGCGTCACGGAGGATCGCCGGCGTGTGCGGCGTTCCCCACTGCACGGGGAGCACGTCCGCCGGGCGACCACAACGCTCCGCGATCTTGTGGAACCTCGCCCCGAAGGCTCCGCCGACCAGGCACAGAATCCGGCGGCGGCTGAGGTTCGTGATCGCGGTCTCCATAAACCCCGTGGCGGACGACGTGGAGACGTAGACCGGACGCTCGGTGCGGAACAGACCCCGAAGCGCCGGATCCATGCCCGAGAGAAGACGTTCCATGTCTTTCCCCCGGTGTCCGATCACCGGTCTTACCATCGCCTTGAGCACTTCGGGGCGGACTTCAGTCGGGCCGGGAAGGAAGAATCGGCCGAATTCCATGGGCTTCGTCACGATCACTCTGATTGGATCTGGCAACGGCATCCGGCGTGGTCCGAACGCTGTGGATCGGGCCAAGATCCTGCGCTCGAGGCCTCCGGGCAAGCGGTCCCTGAAAGTGGCCCCTCGGGAGGTTGACGCGGCCGCCGGCCGACCCGAAGTTGACGCTCCGGTCAGCGCGATGCTGCCCGGTCAGGGAGGACCCGGTCCATTCACCAGCGAGCCTGCTCGATGCGATACCTCGTCATGACCCATGTTTCGCCGGATGATGTCATCCGTCGGGCCAAGGAGTACTTCGCCGCCAACACCCTCATGGACGTCGCCGACGAATCGGACGACATGATTCGGTTCGAGGGTGACATCGGTGTCGCGGCGATCCGGGTAGATCGCGAACACGGGCACACCAACGTGCACGCCGAAACGGACCGGGTGGTGGGACTCGACGTAACCGACATCACGAAGCGGTTCCTGTACACCCTGGAGCACGTATGAGCGAAGAGGCCGCCGGAACGATCACCGTTCGGCTCGTCATGCCGGATCGCTGGCTGGAGCACGTCGCGGAACTCCCGACGCAGACGACCGTTGAGGATGCGAAGCAGATGGGCCTGCGGGCCATGCTCTTGAGAGATACGGACGACCCCGCGGACTACTACGTCGAATACGCCGAGAGAAAGATCTCCGACGAGGCCGCCAGCCTCGACACCATCGGCTTCCGGTCGCGGGACATACTCAGCATCAGGGCATACGACCTCGGACACTATCGGGCGTTCGAGGGCTGATCTGGAGCGCCCGGCCATTTAGCCCTTCCGCGCACCGACCTGACGCGGGGACCTGCCTCAGTACCGGCTGAAGTACGACCGCGTCTCCCGGAACACCAGACCCGAGAGCAGGAGCAGGCCGATCAGGTTTGGCAGCGCCATCAGGCCATTCATCACGTCCGATATCAACCACACGACGTCCAGCTCCACCACGGCGGCCACCGCGGTTACCACGACGAACAGAAGCCGGTACGGAACGATGGCCCGGGACCCCACCAGGTACTGCAGGTTGCGTTCGCCGTAGTAGGACCAGCCGAGGATCGTGCTGAACGCGAAGAAGCTCAGACACAGGGCCACGAGGTTCTGTCCCCACGCGCCCGGCAGCCCAGTCGAGAACGCCTGCTGGGTCATCGAAGCCCCGTCGAGCCCCATCTCCCAGGCGCCCGTGGACAGGATCGCGATGCCCGTGAACGTGCAGACTACGAGCGTATCGATGAATGTCTGCGTCATCGAGATCAGGGCCTGTCGGACCGGTTCGCGAGTCTGCGCCGCCGCAGCCGCGATCGCACCGGTCCCGAGGCCGGACTCGTTCGAGAACACGCCGCGGGACACACCACTGCGAATGGCCTGGCTGATGGTGTAGCCGACTGCTCCTCCAGCCGCCGCCTGCCCACTGAACGCGTGCTCGAACACGAGCCGGAACGCGTCGGGGACCCGATCCAGATTGAGCAGGAGAACCAGACCGGCCGCACCGATGTAGAGGAGTATCATGACCGGTACGAAGACACCGGTGAACCGCCCGATCGACTTGACCCCACCCAGGATCACGGTCGCCACGAGAAACGCGGTCGCCAGGCCGATTGCCAGCCTGGAAAACCCGGTGACGTTGCTTACGGCCTCCGCGACGGAGTTGGACTGGACTCCGTTCCCAATTCCAAAGGCCGCCAGCGTCGCGAACAGGGCGAAGCTGATCGCCAGTACCCGTCCCAGGCTTCCCCACCGGATCCCGTTCTCCAGGTAGTACATGGGTCCGCCGGACTTCTCGCCCCTGATGTCCGTCTCCCGGAAGCGAACGCCCAGCACGGCCTCGGAGTACTTGGTGGCCATGCCGACCAGGCCGGTGACCCACATCCAGAAGAGCGCCCCGGGCCCACCGGCGGAAATCGCGGTTGCGACACCTACGATGTTGCCGGTTCCGACGGTCGCGGCGAGGGCGGTCATCAGGGCCTGGAAGTGCGAGATATCGCCTTCGGCTCCCTCTTCACTGCGCTTGAAGAAGGCGAGATAGAGGGCGTGCCCCAGCTTGCGGAATTGCAGGCCCCGGAGGAGCAGGGTTAGATATACGCCGGTCCCCACGAGCAGAACGATGAGCGGAACACCCCACACCGCGTCCCTTACCGCGGTCACCCGCTCGAGGATTCCGACGTCCACGGTCTGCGACAGGAGGGCCGGCAAGCCTGCGATCCTGGTCATGTCGTTCCGATCAGGTGGGTGTGGACGCGATGAGCGCCGGGTAGACTAGAGATGTGCCGGTCGCCCCGTCAACCATGTTGGCGGGCAACAGAATCAGAGTAGAGAGAGAGCGTTGCTTGATATGTCGAACGAGTCGAGTCTGAGCGAAATCGCGGCGTCGATGGGATTCCGGGAGGTGCCCGAGGTCCTGGCAGCGGCGGAAACACCGATTGCCCGGGGCCACCACCTCGCCCTCGCCTCGGGCCGGGGCTCGGGCATCGAAGCCGTCTACTCGCTGGCGATCAGCGGGGTCTGCGACCCGGAGGCAGGACTCCAGGCCCTGGTTCTCGTCCCGACGCGGGATCGGGCCACGGAGGTCGCGCTGGCGATTCAGCGCTCGATCGGCGAGCGAGGTTTGCGGGCCGGAGTAGCGACCTTGAGAGCGGACGGCAGCCTGGACGTCGAGGCTGCGACCGTACACTGCCTCGTGGCACGCCCGTCTCTTCTCCTTCCCGAAATTCGACTCGGACGGCTCGGCCTCGGTGGGCTGGCCCTGCTGATCCTGGACGGAGTCGCCGATCTTCAGGACCTGGATGAGTGGACCTCGGTCGACCCCCTGCTCGACACGCTCGGCGGCGATACGCGGCGCATCGCCGCCACCCGACGGGTAGACGAGGAGTTCCAGAAGCTCGTGAAGCGGCAGCTGCCGAGGGGCCGCCGCTGGCCGGAAAGCGCTTTCGAGGAATCCGAATCGCCCGACCCCGCGGAAGGCGGCTACCCGGACCGACTCCAGGTGGGCCTCGGGGCAACGGAGGAAGAGCGACTGTCTCTCCTGACTCGGGCCCTCTCCGGGCGAGCGGAGGCCCGGGTCCGATGCCGGACCGAGGGTGCGATCCGCAGCGTCGGAGCGGCTCTCGAGAGCATGGGATTCACGCTCTCGGAGCCTGGCGACGGCTGGGACGTGGTGGCCACACGGCCGGAAGCCGGCGGCGCAACCGGCACGGCTCGAGCATGGTTCGGACTTCCTCTGTCGATCGAGGCGCTGGTCGCCGGGCCGGGCGATCAGGCCGTGGCGCTCGTGGAAGCAACGCATAGTGCACACCTCGAACTTCTGGCTCAGCGGGCGGGCATCTCGCTCCAGTATCTTCCGGGCTCCCTGCCTGCGACGGAGCTCAACCCTCTGGGGCAGTTCCGATCGCTGGTGCGCGCCCGAGTGGAGAAGGGCGGGACGGACGCGGAATTGCTCGTTCTCCGGCCGCTGGTCGAGGAGTTCGGGACGGCGCGAGTGGCCGCTGCCCTGTCTGACCTGCTGCGAAGGTCCGGCGGCGGCGGTGCGGCCGTCCGACCTTGGGCCGACGTCGAGGCGGCGTCACGCGGAGGGGAGCAGACGCGGACCGCGCATCCCTCGCCCGGGCGTTCGGGCGGCAGCACGTCATCGGGTGGACCGGCGCATCGCGGAGCTCGTGGCTCCTGGTCACGGGTGTTCATCGGCGCCGGCAACCGGGATTCGGTCAAGGTCGGAGACCTGGTGGGAGCGATCACGGGAGAGACGGGCATCGCCGGTGGCCAGATCGGAAAGATCGAGATTCGAGGCAGCTTCTCGCTGGTCGAGATTGACTCGCAGGTCGTCGATCGGGTGATCGAGAAGCTGAACGGCACCCCGATTCGTGGGCGCGAGGTGACCGTCAAGCACGACAAGGGGCGCTGAGCCGGATTCGTCCTTCAACCCAGCGTTTCGCGCAGCGGCTTCCCGGGACGGAAGCTGATGGAGGTGCCTGCCGGAATGCGGATCGGGTCCCCCGTTCGGGGATCGCGGCCCACTCGAGCCTCGCGGCGTTTCGGGGTGAAGCTTCCGAATCCCGTGATCCGGACGGTCCGTCGTCTCCTGAGTGCCCTCGAGATGACCCCGTTCCGGGGATCGAACAGGCCTTCTACGGCGAGGGCCGCGTCTCCCCTGGACAGGCCGGTGGCCCGTGCCAGCGCATCGGTAAGCTCGGTTCGATTCATTCCCGGGACTCTCCGCCGTCGTTGCGGCCATCTTGGTTTCGCGAACACCCGCTTGCTCGATCGTTTCTCAACGTTCGGCCCCCGCCGGATCCCTGCAACCCTCGCGGGATCCGGGGACCGGCGAGCAGCCGTCCGGGGCCGTACTGACGGGGCGGAGGCAGCCATCGTATATTTTGGCATCATGTATCCGCTACACGGGCCCGGCGACCAGGTATGACCAGATTCTGGAGGCGCTTTGCGTGGTTGGTGGCAGGCGTCGCCACGCTGCTGTCGATCGGCACGATCGGCTTCCGGCTCCTCCCCGGGTACGACCTGTCGGACGCCTTCTACATGACCGTCATCACGGTGTCGGCCGTGGGGTACGAAGAAGTACACGACCTGAACGCCAGCGGACGCATCTTCGCCAGTTTCCTCATCGTGGGTGGCATCACGATGCTGGGCGTGTGGTTCGCGTTCGTCACATCGGCCATCGTCGAGATGGACCTCGCTCACGTCTTCCTGACCCGGCGCACCATGAAGAAAATCGAAACGCTCAAGGATCACTACATCGTCTGCGGAGCGGGCCGCACCGGGCGCCAGGTCGCCCGCGAGCTCGAGGCGGCCGGGAAGCCTTACGTCATCATCGAAAAGGAAGCGGACGGGGCGGAAGCCCTGCGAAGCGAGTTTCCAGAGGTCCTTACCGTGGTGGCGGACGCGACCCGGGATGAGGCCCTGATCGAAGCGAAGATCGGTACCGCCGCTGGTCTCGTGACGTGCCTGAGTGCGGACACCGACAATCTGTTCGTGTGCCTGAGCGCGCGCGACCTGCAGCCGGGCCTCACGATCGTCGCCCGCGCCTACAACGAGCAGACCCTTCAGAAGCTGTATGTCGCGGGGGCCGATCACGTCGTCAGCCCGAATCTGACCGGAGGCATGCGGATGGCGGCCATGCTGCTGCAGCCCCAGGTGGTCAGTTTTCTGGACGTGGCGACCCGCAGCGAAGAGCTCGACCTGCGGCTCGAGGAGGTGCACGTCCCGGTAGGATCACCCTTCGAGGACCAGACCCTGGCCGAGGCGAAGATTCCCAACAAGACGGGTCTGATCGTGATTGCCGCGCGCCACGCCGAAGCTCCCGGACGAGACGGGCCGTGGGTGTACAACCCGGGTCCGGACCACCGTATCCTGGTCGGGGATGTTCTGATCGTGATGGGAAAGGAAGAGCAGATCGACCTGCTGACCAGCAGCCTCCAGGCTTAGCGGCTCTGCGGGGGTACGGTCAGCCGTCCTCCCGCATTCGGCGTTTGAGTTCCTCGAGTTGGAGCTCGGCCAGGTCTTCGCGAGTGAGGCCCGGGCTCTCATCACCGAAGTCGTCCACGCCGGGGCCGCCATCCAAATCCCGGTCCACCGCGCGACCCGCGGCTCCTAGATCTTCTTCCCGCTCGATGGCGTCCGCCAGGCGGTCGAACTCGTCCACGCTCGAGCGACCTCCGCCGCGCATGCGCTCGGTACTGCCGGCCCGTCTGGCCTGGATCGCCAGGACATCCTTCCGGGCCCGCGCTTCCTTTAGCTGCTCGGTCTGCTCGACGACGGTCTGACGCTGCATCGCGAGCTCGGCCTCGGCCGCCTCGATCTTCTGAATCCACACGTCTATGGCGACCCGGTGCTTCGCTTCGAATCGCAGGGCGACCTCGACCGTCTCTTCGTCGCCTATGCCCTGTGCCTGCACCGCGCGACGGTGGCAGTCGTCGGCCTGCTTCACTTCGCGCTCGTGCGCCAATCGGAGCTTCTTCACCTGCTCCTCGAGGAGCGGTACCTGGGACTTCGTCTCGATCAACTCCTCGCGCATGCCATCGAGCAGTCTCTCGACGTCCTCGCGGCTCGCGTCGCCGGACTTGCCCTCCAGGGCTTCGAGCGCCGATTCGATCGCGTCTTTCAGCTTCTTGAACATGTCATGATTCTAACGCCCAGCTTGTCCCGGTGGAACCCGTCCGGGTACCATGGAGTTGCAGAGTTCGGGTCGGAGACCGACCGACTCCGCGACGGCGCACCAGGGTTCCGAGGCCAGGCTGAGACATGCGAGACATCGATACTCTGACCGAAGAAAAGGCCAGCCAGGGCCAGCGTGTCGAGGTGTACCCTGTCGAGGGCATGCACTGCGGAGCCTGCAGCTCGGCGGTGGAGCGTGCCCTCAACCGGGTGGAGGGTGTCCGGGCAGCCGTGAGCCTCCCGGCCGAAACGGCGAGTGTCCGTTTCGTCGAAGGGGACGTCGCATTCGAGGTGCTCGAGCAGGCGGTGGCCGACGCGGGCTTTCGGCTCGTGGCGCGCAACCCTCTGGAGGACCGGGCGGAGCGAGAGCGAGAGCGCTTGCGGCGGGACGCGGAGAAGGTCGCGGTCGCGCAACGGCGAATGGTCGTGGCCTGGGCTCTCACCATCCCGATCATGGCCTGGATGATCCCCGAGATGTTCTTCGGCAGTCCGTGGCCGAGCGCCGCCGTGTTTCATGCGGGTTTGGTGGTGCTGGCGCTTCCCGTGCTCCTGGGACCGGGGCGGGAAACGATGGTCAGCGGACTTCGCGCTCTCTGGAACCGCCGCCCCAACATGGACAGCCTGATCTCGCTGGGCGCGGGAGCTGCCGTGTTGACGGGCTTTGCAGCGCTTCCGCACCACTTCGGCGCCGGCCCGATGATCATGAACTACGCCGGCGTGGGCGCGATGATCATGGCCATTCATCTGACGGGCCGGTTCGTGGAGACGAAGGCCCGCGGACGGACGTCGGCGGCGATCCAGAAGCTGCTGTCCCTGGAGGCGCGAACGGCCCGGGTCGTCCGCGACGGTCAGGAGATCGAGGTTCCGATCTCTTCGGTCCTGGTGGGCGACCTGATGGTGGTTCGCCCTGGAGAGAAGATCCCCACCGATGGCATCGTCGAGTCCGGACACAGCGCGGTGGACGAATCGCTGGCGACCGGCGAGTCGATGCCGGTAGACAAGACGTCGGGTGATGCGGTCATCGGCTCTACCGTAAACCGGCAGGGCTTGCTGCACGTGCGCGCGACGGGAGTGGGAGAGAACACGTTCCTGGCAAGCGTCGTCCGAATGGTAGAGCAGGCCCAGGGCAGCAAGGTGCCGATCCAGGAATTCGCCGACCGCGTGACCGCCGTCTTCGTCCCGATCGTGCTGGCGGTCTCCCTCGCGACCCTGCTCGGCTGGCTGCTGTTTCCCGGGTTCTTTCACGCCGTGGTCGAGCGGGCGGCCGCGGTCATTCCATGGGTGCAGCCCGATCTTGGACGGACCTCCCTGGCCGTCTTCGCCGCCCTCGCCGTGCTGGTCATTGCCTGCCCCTGTGCGCTCGGCCTGGCGACGCCTACCGCGCTGATGGTCGGCACTGGACTGGGGGCGGAAAACGGTATCCTGATCCGGGACGGGGCCGCCATCCAGACTCTCGAGGGAGCCGGTGTCGTCCTGTTCGACAAGACGGGAACCGTCACCCGGGGAGAGCCGTCGGTGACCGATGTCGTGGCAGCGCCCGGTTGGTCGGAGGAGGATGTGCTCCGCCTGGCCGGCTCGGTCGAGCACGGTTCGGAACACCCCCTCGGCCAGGCCGTAGCGCAAGCCGCATCGGACGGGGGCCTCTCGCTCTCTCCACCACTACAATTCGAGGCTCATGTCGGACTCGGCGTCTCCGGAGTCATCGGTGACGTCGTCGTGCTGGTGGGCAGCGACCGCCTGATGCGGGAGCGAGAGGTCGACCCGGGCCCGCTGGCTGACACCGCCGGCGACCTCGAGGCCCGGGGCCGCACGGCCATGTTCGTCGCGTCCGGAGGACGCATCGCAGGCGTGGTGGCGGTGGCCGACCGGATCAAGGATGACAGTCGGCAGGCGATCCGGGACCTGTCGGCGCTGGGCCTCCGCACGGTCATGCTTACGGGGGACAACGCGCGCACCGCCCGAGCCGTGGCCGACGAGGTGGGCATCGACGACGTCAGGGCGGGCCTGCTTCCCGACGGCAAGGTGGAGGCAATCCGGGAACTGCAGGCGGCCGGCCAGGTGACCGCCATGGTCGGAGACGGAATCAACGACGCCCCGTCTCTGAAACAGGCCGACGTGGGCATCGCGATCGGCACCGGTACGGACATCGCGATCGAGGCGGCGGACATGACCCTCGTGCACGGCAGCCTGACCTCGGTCGTGCGGGCCGTCATGCTGTCACGTGCCACGTTCCGGAAGATCCGGCAGAACCTTTTCTGGGCCTATTTCTACAACACGATCGCCATTCCAGTGGCGATTCTCGGGTTGCTGCACCCGATCCTCGCCGAGGCGGCGATGGCCCTGAGCTCGATCACGGTAGTCACCAACGCCAATCGGCTTCGCGGCGCCCGCATCGACCCCTAGGCCTTCGCCCCTCGAGGGGGTCGGCTAGTTCCGGCCGGTGGCTTCCCTCGCCCGCACGGCCTCCGACTCCAGCATGTTGTCGTGCATCGCATACTCCGGATTACCCGCGACCAGGCCCGCCGGAAGGGCATCGAGGAACATCGTGTAGGCAGCCTGCTGGGCATCGGTGTCACCCCGGAGCCCCGCGGCGCGCGCCTTCAGCGAGAAAGCGAGCAGGTGCTGGCTGTCCACCGCGAGCATCAGATCCGCCTCTCGATCCGAAGCGTCCGGGTCGCCCAGCACGAGGTTCAGGAGCCCGAGATGAAAGCGCGCATCCAGGTCGATCTCAGCCGGAGGCAGCATTCCATACGCCTGGATGGCCATGGTGGCGAACTGCTGCGCCTGCGCCTCGTTGCCGGCCTCGTCTTCCCGCATCACCCGGTCGAACAGCCGGTCAGCCGCCTGGCGCGGAGACATGGAGCCGAGGTCGATGCCCCCGGGTCCGGCGCCGGCGGCTCCAGTCACGGGCGTACCATCCGGGTTCACTCGCTCCGCGACCGGCAGGGCGCCGGTCGGCGGCATGTCGCCCACCCGAACCGCCGTCTGTCCCTGAATGAACAAGGTGAGAGCGATGGCGAACGCGACCAGAGCCAGCCCGGAAAGCACCCACGGAAGATACGCGGTTGGGCCCTTGGCAGGTCGGTGACCGGTAGGCTCACCGCACTCGGCGCAGAACATGGCCTTCGGCTCGAGACCCTTGCCGCACTTGGAGCATTTCCCTCCACCGCCGCCACCGGCTTTATTCCGTACCTCGGCTCCGCACTTCGAACAGAACTTCCCCTTCTCGTCGCTACCGCACTTCGGACACCGCATCTCCACTCCTGTTCTTTGTCAGGCCCCGAACTTTCCGAGCCGGCCAGCCCTGGCCGCCGCCAGCGGCATGAGCTCACACCCACGAATCGTCCCGAGCGCACCACGAGCACATTCCGACTCGCCCAAGCCTGCCGTCCCCTCGCTTCGGTGCCCCCGACCGGGGCCACCGTGCAGGAGAAACGGCACCGGGTGCCAGCTGTGACTCTTCATCTTCGCCGGAGTCGAGTGATCGCCGGTGATCAGCGTCACCCCGATTCCGGTTTCTCTCAAAGCGGGCAGAACTTCGTCCACTTGCTCGATTATGTCCACTTTTCGCCGAAAGTCGCCGTCCTCCCCGGCCTTGTCCGTTCCCTTCACGTGCAGGAAGAAGAAGTCGTAATCGTCAATCCGCTCCTCCAGCACAGGCAGCAGGGCGGCAGGATCATCCTCCACCGACGTGGCGTCCATCCCCACCAGTCTCGCGACACCGCGGTACATCGGGTACGCCGCCACAGCGAGCGAACGCATCCGGAACACGTCCGGGAAGAGAGGCCAATCCGGCAGGGTCGCGAATCCCCGCAGCAGAACCATGTTGGCGCGAGGTTGGCCGGACAGCGTCTCGGGCACCAGGGCCAACCACTCGCGCGTGACGCGAGCCGCCGATTCTGACGAGTGAGAACCCGCCACTACCTCCAGCGGCGGCACTCCGGTCACGCCTGGATCCGTGTCCTCGATATCAGCCTCGGTGGCTTCCTCGGGCCGCAAAACGAGCAAGAATCGGTGCTCTTTCACGGGCCTGACGAAGGTCTCCGCTCCCGGGACACGGATACTGTCCAGCAGGTCCAGGACCGGCGCAGCCTCTTCCGTCGCGATGCGTCCCGCCCGTCGATCTGTGACTACGCCCTCCCCGTCGACGGTGCACAGATTGCCGCGCACCGCGATGTCGCCCGGTTGCAGCGGGAACTCCACGCCCAGGGCGGCAAGGGCACCGCGGCCGACCCTGTAGCGAAGTGGATCGTACCCGAACAGCGCCAGGTGACCGGGACCGCTGCCGGGAGTCACGCCCGTGGCGACCGGCACGTGAAGGCCCGCATCGCCGGCGGCAAGCAGCGCGTCCATGTTGGGGGTGCGTGCCGTTTCCAGTTCGGTCAGCCCGCCTGGCTCGAGCGGCAGCCCGCCGACGCCGTCGAGCACCAGTAGCATGATCTTGTCGCCCGTCGGCTGCGCGAGCGCTGCGACATCGGTGAGGTCCACGGTTCCTCCGGTTGTTTCGGGCGCGGTCTCCGTCCACCCTCCCTACCTGCACCGAGCCGAACATATCGCGTGTGAGCAAGTGGTTCCAGAACACGCCGAAGCAGGGCCGAAAGCTTGCATCAGGAAGCGTCAGGCCGCATAACCAAGTGCTCGTGTGAGGCCGGGACAGGACCCGGCGCATCTGACGCCGAGGAGGTCACATGCTCGCTTCCCGAACAACGACATGGCTCACGGCCGGGATGGTCGCTGGAGTCCTGGCTGCGTGCGCGTCCGGATCCGGGAGCCAGGGCATCAGCCGTGGGCCGTCAAACAATTCGACCGTGGTGCGGGTGGCCGCTCCGCCGGACACCGTGATGCAGAGAGCCTGGGAAGTCCTGCGCAACGATGGAATTCAGCCAAGGTGGTTTTCCCGCTCGGCGGATGACTCCACGAATGTCGCCAAGATGGAGTCGGACTGGATCTACGTTCCGCGGGTGCTGGACTCGGCGACGTTCGGTAGCCTCTCCGAGCCCGAGAAGTACGTGAAGATGCTGCTCTGGGCGGAACCGGAAAGGGGCGGAACACTGCTGTACGTCGAGGCCCTCTACAACCCCATGACGGAGCCCACCGAACCCGTGCAGTGGGGGCTCATGCGGCCCGTGCCGGGCGCGCATCCGGCGTGGCAATACGTGGATCGGTTCGCGCGGCAATTGGTGCGGCGGCTGGAAGCAGGGGACGAAGAGCCGTCCGGAGACTGAACGAGGAAGCGACCCATACCGATTGACCGTGAGACCCGGACCGCGCTCGAACTGGATGGACTTTCGAAGCGATTCGGGTGGAACTGGGCTCTGCGCGACGCCAGTGTTCGCGTGGAGGCCGGAACGACATTGTGCCTCGTCGGGCCGAACGGAGCCGGGAAGACCACGCTCCTGAAGCTCGTCGCGACCTTGTTGCGCCCCTCAGGGGGAGACGCCCACGTGATGGGGCACTCTCTCCTGAATGACCCGGACGAGATCCGGAAGCGCACCGGCCTTCTGACCGTGCGCGGCTTCCTGTACGACGACCTGTCGGCCGCCGAGAACCTCCATTTCACCATGCGGATGGCGGGCCTGAAGCCGAGGCGCGAGGTGATCGCCCGCGTTCTCGAAAGGATCGGCCTCGCCGAAGTGGCGGACAACCGCATGCGGACCTTCTCTACCGGAATGCGGAAGCGGTTGGCGCTCGGGCAGCTCCTGGTGCGCCCCATCGAGATCGCTCTGATGGACGAGCCGTACTCGGGGCTCGATTCGCAGGGCATGCGGCTCGTCGACGAGGTCGTCGCCGACTTCAAGGCAGCCGGGACTACGGTCCTGCTGGCCTCGCACCAGGACGGTGAAGCGGTGCGCGAAGCCGAGAAGACAGGGATCCTGCGCAGAGGACACCTGGAGATTCTCCCCGAGTCCGAGCCCCTGAGCCGCCACCTGTCGGTGGGTGGGCCGGCCGGCGCGCCGGAGGTCGACTGATGTCCGTCCTTCATCGGGCCTGGGCCATCGTGTGGAAGGACCTGCTCATCGAGGCTCGCACCAAGCAGAGCTTCAACGCCATGGTGTTCTTCGCCGCCCTGGTCCTGTTCATCTTCAGCTTCGCTCTGGGACCGGATACGGAGCTTCTGCAGGAGGTGGCCGGCGGCCTTCTATGGGTCGGAATCGCCTTCACTGGACTGCTGTCGCTCAGCCGCACGTATCAGAACGAGGAGACGAGCGGAGGCCTGGAAGGGCTGCGGGCCTACCCCGGCGACTCCCGGGCGATTTATCTTGGTAAGTTGCTGGGCAACATCGTGTTGCTGCTCCTGGTCGAGGCCGTGTTGATTCCGGCGGCCGGGATTCTGTTCCAGGCAAACCTGTGGCCGCACGCCCTGGGGCTGGCGGCCGTTTCAATCCTGGGCACGATCGGGTTCTCCCTGGTGGGCACGTTCTACTCGGCGCTCACCGTGAACCTGCGGGCACGCGAGGTCATGCTGCCGTTGCTGCTGTTCCCGGCGCTCGTGCCGGTGCTTCTGGGGGCGGTGAACGCGACCACGCTGATCCTGGAGGGAGACCTGATGGGCGAGGCCGTAGTCTGGCTTCGAGTGCTGGGAGCGTTCGACATCATTTTCTTTGTCATTTGCATCTGGATTTTCCCGATCGCTCTGGAGGAGTGAAGTGGGAGTCAAGTCAAGCATCGAGAAGGTCCTGGGCATCCTCGCCCTCGGGACCATGCTCATCGGCAGCTACGTCGGACTGGCGGTGGTGCCGGCGGACGCCGCCCAGGGCAACGTGCAGCGGTTGATGTACGTGCACGTACCCGCGGCGTGGCTCGCGTTTCTGGCGTTCTTCGTCGTGTTCGTGATGAGCGTCCTGTATCTCATACAGAGGGACGATCGCTGGGACAGGGTGGCTGCCAGCTCGGCCGAGATCGGAGTGGTGTTCACGGTCCTCACTCTCCTTCTGGGCATGATGTGGGGCAAGCCGACGTGGGGGGTGTACTGGACCTGGGACCCCAGGCTGACGACCACCGCGATCCTGCTCGCCATCTACGTGGGCTACGGGGCGCTGCGCAGTTTCGCGGAGGACGGAGAGAAGAGGGCTCGCTGGTCGGCGATCGTGGGAGTGATCGGATTCGCCAACGTCCCCATCGTCTACATGTCGGTCACCTGGTGGCGCACGCTCCACCAGCCGCCGTCCAGTCCACGCAGCGTGGATCCGGACATCCTGTGGACCCTGATGCTGAACCTGGCGGCTTTCACGCTTGTTTATCTGTATCTGATGGTACGGCGGATCCGGTTTGCAAAGCTCGAAGGGGAACTCGAGAAGAGAATGGCGTACAATGCTTAGGTGGAGCGTGATCGGCGTAGTCTACGTCGTGGCCCTGATCCTGCTATGGGTGTATACGGGCCAGGTGGGCATGGAGAACCGCGGTTTCATTTTCGCGGGATATGGACTCACCTGGGGCGCGCTCCTCTGGTACGCGTTCAGGCTGGAATCAAGGGAACAGACGACGGCGAGCGCTGTAGAGTCGTTCGAAGTCGCAGTCGCCGAAGACTGATGCTCCGAGGCATACAAAAGGGACAATCCGTCACATGAATACGTCCAAGAAGATATGGGCAGGGGTTGGTGTGCTCGCGATCGTTGGTGGAATCGCGATGCTGATCGCAGGTGGCCTGAGCAGCAATGTCGTCTACTTCCTGACCCCGAGCGAGCTCCGGGCGGAGTTGGCGGAGCGGGCCGACGAGATCGTCGATCAGCCTTTGCGGCTCGGCGGCCAGGTGAAGGCCGGCTCGCTGACTTGGGATGCCGAAGCGCTGGATCTTCGCTTCGTGGTCGCTGACAGCCTCGGCGAGGTACCCGTGCGCAGCACCGGTGCACCGCCAGCCATGTTCAAGGAAGGTATCGGGGTCGTGGTCGAGGGACGCTACACGCACGACGGCGTCTTCGAGTCCAAGAACCTGATGGTCAAGCACTCCAACGAGTACGAGCCGCCCCACGGTGAGAAGCCCGAGCAGATGTACGAGTCTC
>Ga0316201_10001222_pt1 | contig 16949 bp, 17 predicted proteins | sample CS6wburrow_MG_FD_204516 | JGI IMG/M metagenome (GOLD analysis project Ga0316201, IMG submission 204516) | Coastal sediment microbial communities from Delaware Bay, Delaware, United States - CS-6 worm burrow | ecosystem: Environmental > Aquatic > Marine > Coastal > Sediment | place: USA... | reverse complement strand
GCTGTACGCCTACGGCGGCAGCGCCGGCGGCCTGCTCATGGGCGCCGTGCTGAACATGGCGCCGGAACTCTACAACGGGGTGTATGCTGCCGTGCCGTTCGTCGATGTCGTGACTACGATGCTGGATGAAGACATTCCGCTAACCACTGGCGAATGGGATGAGTGGGGCAACCCGAACGAGAAAGAGTTCTATGACTACATGCTCTCGTATTCGCCCTACGACAACGTGCGCGAGACTGATTACCCGAACATCCTGGTCACGACCGGCCTGCACGATTCGCAGGTGCAGTACTGGGAACCAGCAAAGTGGGTAGCCAGGCTTCGCGATCGCAAGACGGACGACAACATGCTGGTCCTGAAGACTGACATGGCCGCTGGCCACAGCGGCAAGACGGGACGCTTCCGCCGCATCGAAGACACGGCGCTGTATTACTCCTTCTTTATGGGGCTGGAGGGCATCCGCGAGTAGTCTCGCCGTGAAGGTTAGCTGAAACGCTAGCGCGTCAGGAACGCCAGTTCCTCGTCGGCAATGAGTAACAGATCGGCGACGATGTCCGGCCGATTCGGCTGGATGTGCAGACCATCGGTATAGCGCAGCCGTTTTGGCTCGCCGGCCGAATTGAACAATAGTTCGGCTTGTCCGGCGGGTGTCCGCTCGTCCTCCTTCGCTGCGACGATTACGATGGGTCGCGGCGAGAGCACGGACACGTAGTTGCTGGTGTCAAACACCGGGCCGTAGGCTAGCCAGTTGAGGATGACTGACAGCGGGTAGTGCAAGGCCTCGCTCTCTATGCGACGCGCAACCTGCACTTCCAGCCAAAGCCGATTGTCAGCGGCGCCATGCACGAGAATCGCGCCACTAATTCGTGGCTCGCGAGCCGCGGCCGCGGCGGCAAACGGCACGCCAAAACTGGCACCCACAACGACGACACGATCGCTGTCGACCCATTCCTGTTGCATCAGCCAGTCAAGCACCAGCGACATGGCAGGAACCGTGTCGAGTATGGCCTGCCGGGCCAGTGGGATAGTCCTCGCGGTGTTGATGAAGCCCCGCACTTTCTCAGGCCCGTCATAGGGATAATCCATGCCGATAATCGCTCGGTCGCCGACGTCGCCGAAGAGATCGACAGCGTCCTTGCCCGTTCGGTGTCCCCCCAGAATGAGCAACACGGGAACCCTGGCTCCGGGCTCTGCTTTGCGGATGACGCGAAAGGACACCCTGAGCCCGGTATCCGATACGAGACGCACGGATTCGGACAGCTGCTCGTATTCGACCGGTGACGTTTCGGCCTGAACAGTGTCGATACGCCCTTGCCGCTCACCAAACCAGTCGTCGCGGGGCAGGGACGACTCCCAGCGTAGCCACGATAGAACGAATACCAGCAGCAGCGTGACGGGCAGCAACAGGTAGACGACAAGTGCGCGAAGCACGGGCATCATTCGGGTCGGCGGCTCCTGGGTAATCGTTGACACTCAATCTCTCATCGCTAGTTACGTTCGGGCGGACAACATCGACGCCTATGCCATTCTAACCGAAGCTGTCCACGCAAATTTCCGCCGGGCAGGACTCGCTGCCAGTAAATGTACCTATCGCGTTTCAGTCAGGGCATCCCCATATACAACATGAGAGGTGTAGTTCTCATCGGTGGCTCGGCAGACCCGCGAAGGAGGTGCGCAATGACAAGCCTCATAACAATTCACAGGAGGTGCCGGTTTCAGGCTGCGTTGGCGGCTGTGATACTGATTTTGTTACCGCCTGCACTCGCTCACGAGCACGATATCAAGACCCCTGACCCGGGTTTCCGGCCGGAGAGCGAGCATACGGCGGCGTTCCTTGAGGCACTGGATACCGCGGCGATCGCGGTGTACCCGACGCTCTTGCGGCGTGAGAGCAGGACAGCCTCCTCGTTCGCATCGCAAAATCAAATCGTTGCCTTGCTAAATAAGAGTGGCGTACTGACGGTACGCGCCGCTCCTAACCGGGTCGACCTGGGCGCGCTCAGGGGCTCCTCACAGTGGGAGATATTCGAGAGCGATATGCAGCGCATCGGCGAGTCGCTGCAGAAATGGCGATCGGATGCCCGGTATCACCTGTTTATGGAATTTCTGCTGCCGGTGAGTGATCAGAATATCTTCGGTGTACATGTCTATGTTCTCGATGCGGAAGGACGCAACGCATTCTCGTTCTTGCTGAACTCGCATCACCAACCTTTTGTTGACGCCAGGCTGGTCGCTGAAAACTCATCTGAAGCCGCGCGGGAGAGCATGATCGAGCGGGCTACCAGCCTTGGCGTAGTCGCGTTGGAGGCACAGATCGAGCGGGCCCGAAAGCCTGCTGCTGACAAGCCAGCAGACACTTCGAGCTTGTCACCAGGGCTGCAGCAAGGGCCATCACGCATTTCGCAGCTTTGTTCCAGTGCACAGAGCGATGAATACCTGATTAACGAATTGCCCATGTACGGCCACAGGAAGAAGACGCCAGATCAAGAACTGGCCGACCAACGCTACATCGAGATGATGACGTCGGGCGACAGAACTCGCTCGGAGGGCGCCGAATCCGCCGCAAGACTGGGCTGGAACGCTTACTATGAAGGGGATTGCAGGCTAGCCATACGACGGTTCAATCAGGCGTGGCTTCTGGATGCTAACAATCAGCTGGCCCTGTGGGGTTTCGCCGTGATAGCGCTTGAGCGCGACCAGCTTGAGGAGGCCACCAGGTACCTCGAAATGGCCCTGGAAAGCGGCCCGGCGAATCCGACACTACAGGCCGATTACGAGTATGTGTCAAAGCTGAGATAACCGGGCTAGGCGCCGCTCATAGCCGCCCAAAGCGCAACACCGATGCCGGCCCCTATCGCGGGACCAAGGGCAGCGCCCATTGCGACGTTGCCGAATGCCGCACCGAAAGCGGCGCCCAGCGCCACTCCCATACCCGTACCCAGCGCGATGTACACGCCGATCCCGGCTCTCTTATTGTTGTCTTCGCTCATTGCCTGCGTCTCCCTCATGACTGGCTCGTCGAGAAACGGGCTAACTCTGCGCCTCGATCCTCTCTCGCAGGAGTTCCCGGTTGTCAATCATCCAGGGATGAAAATCGTCCCGAAAGAACATCCGGAATTCAGACCGTATTTCGCGCAATACGCCTTCCCGCCCAAAAAGAAATGCGTAACCCTCGCGCCAGAATGACCAGGACAACACCGGCTTACCCTCCATCCTCCGCATCTGCACGATGGAGCGCAATACATTGAACGGAAACCGGATACGGACGATTCGCATGACTTGTCGCAGCAGCTTGCGGTCTCCGCCGATCGCCAGGTACACGTCATAGGCGACTGATTTGTGCTCCGTCTCCTCTATCGCATGCCATAGCCACAGATCGGCCATGGCAGGATGTGCCCCATCCATCCAACGCGAATATCGCATCGAGCCGGCGGCAAACATCGCAGTGATGTGTTCCAGCACGACGGTCGCTGCGAGCCTCGCTATCGGCGGCTCCTGATTCGCGCGCTCGATCTCACGAAGGTAGAGCGATTCGAGCCTCTCCAGGTCGAGGCCGCGCATTTCAGCCATTACCTGGTTGTATCGATGGTGCTCGCGTCGATGAATATATTCCTGCTGCACGAACGTGGCCGCGTCCCTTTGCAGCTGGGGATCATCGATACGCGGCAGGTAGTGCTTGACGCTGTCGACGAAAAACTTCTCGCCGCTCGGAAACGACAACGACAAGGCATTGAAGAAGGCTGTCTGAAAAGCACGGCCACCATGCCAATCGCCGCCCAGCGCCTCGCGCAGATCGAATTGCCTGTTGCGCGCCTCGAGCGCGACATCGTCGGGTGTTTTGCTGAGTGCTGCGTGTGCCAATGCGTCTTCCGCCATGCCCTTGCCGTCGCGTCCATAGTAGCAAGCATTGTTCGCGCGAACATCCGACCGACAAGGTGAACGCCCGGTGCGAACCCGAACGAGACAGTCTTCCTTTGGATTGGATGCGGACTCGGCAAACAGGTAGCCGCGATCTGCGGAGTGCTTGTTTGATCAGGCCGCTGGCGGCATTAACGGCGGCAGAGAGCCCGGGCTGCCGGTTTCAGCCTTGTCCTTGAGGACTACGATCGACCTGAGGGCTTTCGCCATCGCATCACCATCCCACTCGTTGCCCTCTGGTCCGTAGCTTGCTTTGGAAAAACGCTTAAGCTCACCCGATAGCGGATCGGCGACTCGCTGCGCCAACGCGCCGAGACTGCGTGGCGCATCCTTCGGCCATTGTAATCGTCCCCACTCCAGCAATGCGGCGCGCAGTGCGGCACCGTCGCCAGCTTGCGCTGCTTTGCGGGCCGTTTTCACGAGCCGTGCCTGCTGCTTGTAGAGAGGCGGCGGCTCGGGTGCGCGTGGCACTCGCTTGTTATCGCGGGACGACCACCACCAGGCGAGAATCGTGAGCAGCCAGGCGGCAGCCAGCAATTGACTGGCCCGCTGCCAGAAACCGTCAGGCGCAATGCTTAGCACTGGGGTGGCTGCATCGCTGGCGGCTACTTCGGGCGTTGCCTCCGCAACCGGCGGAGCAACCGGCGCCGCCGTATCTGCCTTGATCGTGATCGTTCGTGCGGGCAGTTTCGCGACGCGCCATTCCGCCGCATCAATGTTCCACCAGGGAACCAACAGCTCAGGCAACTCCAGATCACCGCCGCTAACGCCAATCATCGCGTACTGGTCTTTGCGAATGCCGCGAATACCATCGGCCTCGATACGGCGACTAAGCTCAGGCTTGTCTTCATAGACGTTCAAGCCATCGATAAGCGGTGGCTCGATCGCCGGTATCTGGGTTTCGATCTGTCCAAGCGCAGAAATCGTGACACGCCGCGTCACCGGCTCGCCGGCGTTGATGCGATCCGGTTCGCGCGACCATTCCTCACTGAGCTGCACGTCACGTGCCGGGAGCCAGACCGCATTCGGGTATTCGTCCGGCGGCGCCGGGATCGGAAGGACGGTTACGGTATGTGTATCGGACTGAAAAACCTTGCGGCCGGTAATTCGGCCGTTTCGCAATACACGCGCTTCGAAACGGGCCGGCGAAATCGATATCTCACCACTCTCCTGCGGGTATATCGCGATGACCCGCTCCACGACTTTGTAGGCCTTGCCGTTAAGTATCGACTCGTAGCTGCGCTCGTCGCCTGCAAGCTCTACCAGGACTTCGGCGCCGCTGATCGTGGGCTCACGCAATGCCGGTTGCCGTGTAGCAACAGCACGATACACCTTGATGCGATACAGGATTTGCGCCTGGACATAGGTCTCTGTCTGATCGACCTCACTGGACACAAACACGTCCGCCTCGCCGGGAGGCGCGTTTGACGGTTCATTGACGTTGATTCGTACAGGTGCGCTTTTCTCGTTGCCGATGCTGATCGCCGGAATTTCCTGTATGCCTGTGCTCTTTGGCATCAGCGCGATAGTCCAGGTGCGGCTGCGACGTATCTCGCCGTTGAAAATAGACGTGTTGCTCAACTGGCTGACCTGGCCGACGTAGAAATTCTCATCAAGGATTGTGAGATCAGGCTCCAGGTCGGTGTTCGTATCGACCGTGATCTCGAGCATGAATGATTCGTTAAGGTCCACCGATGGGCGGTCAACGCTCGCACGAACGGCCGCCGTCGCATTCGAAGCGCCTGCGATGACAATCAGCACGGCAAGAGCCATTCCTTTCAACCTGTTTCTCATTTGCATTACCACGGTTGTACCTCATCATCGGGCCAGACATCGTTGCCATCCTGGTCTTTCCCTGAACGCTGATATTGGTGGCGGAACTTGCGCCGCAGCAGTCCACCCGGATCGTCGGGGATGCGCCGCAGCCATTGCTCCATCGCCTGCTGTTGCTCCTGTTGTTCGCGCAGCGCCGCGAGTTCCGCCTCCGACATTTGCCGCGGTTGCTCACCCTGCTGCGCTTCTTCCGCGGCTCGCTGCAGTTCCTGTTGCAACGCCTCGAGATCTTCGTCGCTCATCTCCTCATCGCCACGCTGCGGCGAGTCGCTATCCTCGGATTCGCTCTCCGACTGCGACGCACCTTCGGCGCCCTCCTGATCCTGCTGGCTCTCGGCGTCCGATTGTTCACCCTCGCCACCCGGGTTTTCGCTCGACTGTTGATCGTCACCTTGCTCTTGTTGTTGCTGCTGCTGTTGCTGCAGATTCCTGACAAGATCGAGATTGTAGGCGGCATCCTCGTTGTCCGGCTCCATTTCCAGAACCTGCTCATAAGCATCGATCGCCGCATCCAGTTCGCCCTGGAAAGCCATCGCATTGCCGAGGTTGTATAGGTTTCTTGTGTCGCCTCGTTCCGCAAACTCCGCCGCGCTTCCGGCATAGTCCTTGGCACGATAGCGCGCAACAGCCCGCCACTCGGTATCCTCGAAAAGCGCCGCGGCGTCTTCAGGATTGCCTCCTTCGAGTTGTTTCAGCGCCTGCTGATTCCTGGTTTGCCAGAGGTCTTCCCAAAGCGAGGCCTCCGCTGGCTGCGGCATCGGTAAGACGAAAACAAACAGCACCATTACCCAGCCGCGTCTGAACGCGAGAGCAGCTAACGGCAGCAGCAGGAGCACAAGCCACGGCCCCTCTTCACGCCATTGGTCCGTCGCAAGTGACTCGTCGGTCGCTGAGCTTGCAGCAGACGTCAGCTCGCCGGACAACAGGAAGTCGAGATCGCCATCGTCTGTCGACAACACCGCAAACCGACCGCCACCGGCGACCGACAGCTTGCGCAAGCCCGTCTCCTCCAGGCGCGGCACCGCGATCTTGCCGCGATTGTCAGTCACGAAACCGCCCGACGCGCGAGGAATCGGCGCGCCGTCGGCGGTACCGACGCCAAGAATCGATAACGAGTAACCGCCCGCCTTTAGATCGCGCGCAGCCTTTTCTGCTGCCGCCGAGGAACCGCCATCCGTGATCAGCAAGACCTCGCCGTAAGAAACACCCGCCTGCTCCAGGAGTTGTGCGCCTTTTCGTATTGCAACTTCCGGGTAGCTGCCGCGACTCGGCATGATCTCGGTACTCAGACTGTTGACCAGAGCAGCGACCGTGTCGGTATCAGTAGTCAGCGGAGTAACGGTGAAGGCGTTGGCTGTATAGACGACGAGTGCCGTCTGCCCGCTCTTGCGTCGCTCGAGGATGTCGAGGATCTTCAAGCGAGCACGCAATAGTCGGCTTGGCGATATGTCCTGCGCATCCATCGATCTCGACAAGTCCAGCGCAACCACGAGTGCCTGCTCGGCGCGAAATACCGGCTGTTCAATCCGCTCCCAGGCCGGACCCGCAAGCGCCACTGCGGCAAGCACGCCACCAAGGCCCAGTATCCACCAACGATTGTCGACCCCACGACCGGGGGCCCGGGACAACACGTAGGGCATCAAGGCTGGATCGATCACGTCGCGCCAGTTACCCGAACCCAGTCGACCACGACCCAGCAGCGCGGCGACGAATACAACCAGCGGCACCGCAAGCAGCCAGGCTGGGCGCAGCCAATGGAAGTCAGCCAGCATTGCTTCGTACCCCCGCTGGCTGTCGGCGCAAGAGACGCTGTAGAAGACTCAACACACACGCCAATGAAACCAGCGCGAAGGCGGCCCCGAGCGGCCAGAAGAACAGCGACTTGACGGGCCGGAAACCGGACTCGGGCTCTTCTACCGGCTCGAGCTCATCAACCAGGCGGTAAATATCCTGCAAGCTTGCCGTATCGGTCGCCCTGAAATAGCGACCACCGGTCAATTCCGCTATCTGCGTCAATGTGGCTTCGTCGAGATCCGCCGACGGATTAATGCGCCGTCGACCGCCAATGAGCGACGAAACCTCCAGCTGCTCGGCGCCAATGCCGATCGTATAGATGCGCAAGCCCACCTGCTGCGCTAACTCGGCGGCTTTCAGTGGCTCGACTTCGCCGGCCGTATTGGCGCCGTCGGTCAGCAACACCAGCACCTGGTCGCCGGCATCCTCCGGTTGCTCGTGTACGCGCCGCACCGCCAGCGTGATGGCATCGCCAATGGCCGTCTTCTCGCCGGCGAGCCCGATGAAAGCTTCCATAAGCAGGATGTTGACGGTCTCGCGATCCAGCGTGAGCGGCACTTGCAGGTAAGCGCGCTCGCCGAACAGGATCAGGCCGATACGATCGCCCTCGCGGCGCGCGATAAAGTCGCTGGCGACCGCTTTGGTCGCTGTCAGGCGGTCGACGCGACGATTGCCCAGCTCGAAGTCTTTTTGATCCATGCTGCCCGACAAATCGACGGCCAGCATCAGGTTGCGCCCGGACACCGGCACATCCAGTTCATCACCGATGCGTTCAGGCCGCGCCGCGGCTAGCACCAGAAGCAACCAGGCGACAACGGCTACCCAGAAGCGCCAATTGAGCAACTGCTCCGCGCCAGAACGATCTTTCAGTGTCTCGAAACTGCTTAGCGTCGGGACCCGGAGGCCCGCTTCCGACAGACCCTTTGCCTCCGGCAGCAGCGCACGCACGAGCCACGGCAGCGGCAATGCGAGCAGCGCCCATGGCCAGGCCAGCGACCACATCAGGCGGACTCCCTCAACGGCGTGCCGATGCGCATCCGCACAGCGGACACCAGCGCATCGATATCGACATCAGAAAAATCACCGTTCGGATCGCGATACGGAAGCTCGAGCAGGCTCTTGCCGCCCTCCGTATGGAAATACGGCACGGCCATGCCGGTATCGAGCCATCGCAGCCAGGCGTCGCCTGTAAGGCCCGCAACCTGCTCCCTGGGCGCATAGGCCAGCATGCTCCGCCGCAAAAGTTCCGACAGTTGCTTGCCCAGTATCACCGGGTTGCGATGCTGAAGATAATCCGCCTCGAAGCCGGCAAGTTCGCGCAGAGAAAAGCGTCGCGGCGCATTGTGCCGCCACTTTTTCAAGGCCAGCGAGGCCAGGTAGGCGAGCCCGCCTGCGACGAGAACCAAAACGAACCACCAGCCCGGTGCCAACGGCCACCAGCCGATTGGGTCTGGCAGGTGCAAATCTCTCAGTGGCAGCGTCGTCTCATCCATCGTCAGCGCGATCTCCGGCCGAGGGCCTGCTGCAACGCGCTGACCGGATCGTCGTTCGTCGACAACGGCATCAAGTGGATGCCGTAGCGATGGCAGAATGTTTCGACCTCAGCCTTGCGTTGCTCGAATGCATGCTGATAGTCGCGTCTTGCGGCAGGTGCGTACGTGTCGATAGCCAATTCATCATGTGGCGACACCAGCCGATAGCGACCAGGCGGCGGCAGATTCTCTTCGAGCGGATCGTTGATGAACACAGCCAGCATCTCATTGTGCCTCGCTACGCTCGACAGGTAGGACTGGGCGCCGCGCGAAAAGCCCTCAAAGTCGCTAATGACGACGACGAGGCTGCCGGGCCGTGCCACTCGACGTAATGACGACATCGCCTGCGTGAACGCATCGACGCCATCCGTGTCGAGAGCTTCTGACGGCTGCCAGTCGCGATGACCGACCAGTTCATGCACGAATCTGAGCGCCGCCCGCCGACCGAGCCTCGGCTTCAGTTCGCGATGCGAGGTATCGCCGAAAATAATTCCACCCAGTCGGTCACCACGATGATGTGCGGCCCAGGCGATGAGCGCCGCAGCACGACTCGCGTTCACCGACTTGAAGCAGCCTCGTGTCGCAAAATGCATGGTCGAACGAAGGTCGACAACAACCAGTACCGGCCGTTCGCGTTCCTCGCGAAACAACTTCGTGTAGGCCTCCGTGCTGCGCGCCGTGACACGCCAGTCGATGCTGCGCGGATCGTCACCGGGCTGGTACGGACGCGACTCGTCAAACTCCATTCCGCGACCGCGAAAATGCGAGACATAAGCTCCGGTTTGCAGCGAATTAACGCGCAACACGTCCAGCGCAATTGCTCTTGCGGGCCCGCTCAGTCGTATCAGACCGGCCTGACTGACGCTGACCGGCGATGCGTCCTCGTGAATGTGGTCCAGCTTTGCCACTAGGGCACTCCGACACCATCCAGTACGCCCTTGATAACCGTATCTGCATCGACACCGTCCGCTTCAGCCTCGAAGCTTAAGACGAGTCGATGACGCAACACGTCCGGGGCAATCGCCTGGATGTCTTCCGGACCAACGAAGTCCCGACCGGCAAGCCAGGCGTGCGCCCGCGCCGCGCGGTCGATACCCATACTCGCGCGCGGACTGGCGCCGTACATCACCTGGCCATCCAGTGCTTCGTCGACGCCGCCGGGGTTACGGGTCGCAACGACTACGTTGATGATGTATTCCTCCAGCTCAGGGGCGAGATGCAGGTTTAGAATCTCCTGTCGCGCCCGCATGATCGAATCCTTGGGCAGGCACTCGGGTGGCTGAAAAGCGTCACGCTCTCCCTGCTTCGCCTCGTCGCGATTGAGGACCAGGATACGTCGTTCATCGTCGGTGCTCGGATAACCCACCTGGACATGCAGAAGGAAGCGATCCAGCTGCGCCTCAGGCAACGGATATGTGCCCTCCTGCTCGATCGGGTTTTGCGTTGCCATTACCATGAACAGGTCGTCGAGCGGGTAGCTCTTGTCGCCCACTGAAATCTGCCGCTCTTCCATGGCCTCCAGCAGCGCCGACTGCACTTTCGCAGGCGCACGGTTAATCTCGTCGGCGAGGATCAGGTTATGAAACAGGGGCCCCTTGCGAAACTCAAAGGTGCCTTCCTGCGGCCGGTAGATATCGGTACCGGTAAGGTCAGCCGGCAGCAGGTCTGGTGTGAACTGCAGGCGATGAAAATCACCTTCGATGCTCTCGGAGAGCACCTTGATGGCTCGCGTCTTGGCGAGACCAGGGGCACCCTCAACCAGCAGGTGACCGTCGCACAGTAGTGCGATCAACATCCGGTTGATCAGGTGAGCCTGACCAATAATCAGCCCACTCACATGTGCCTCAAGTTTCTGAAACTGTTCTGCGACGGTCATTTATTACTCCGATCTGTAGGGCGGCGAGTCATTCTAGTTATGATGCGTGACGAGTCCAACCGGTCGCGGGCTTTTTTACTCGCAATTGTGCCAACTTCAGTACTATTGGCCCTTCTTCAGACAGCCTGGAAGCCAAAGCATTGCATTCGAGTAGAGAAAAGACGCATCGCGTGAGCTGCATTGTTGCCCCGGGACTGGCTCTACTTACCCTGCTTGGCGCCTGCCAAGGGGCCGTCGAGCCCGCCAATCAGCCCACGGAACACGAAGCTACCGCTGAATTGACCTGCAGCAGCGATGCATACCTCACAACCGAGCTTTTTGGCAGCATCGAGCGCGAAATCCGCTGGTCTGCAGAGGAGCTGCGATGCGAGAGTATGCTTCGGCCAGACGACAAGGGCGTACGCCTGCGCTTCACAGGCGCCGTCGCGGGCAGTCAGCTTGCTATCATTCTCGCGTTGCCCGAGCTTCAGCCCGGTGCCGTCGACGCCGAATCACCCACCGTCGTCACGCTGACGGTGGAAGGCAGCGGTCGCTTCTTCAGCACGGCCACCGCTGAGTCCTGCTGGTCCGACATCAGCGCCCAGGACCTGCTTGAAGGGAGCCAGGATCAGTACACTATCAGTGGCACGATGTACTGCGTAGCGCCGCTGGGTGAGATAAACGGCGACACCGCGATTTCCATACCCGAAATGTCGTTTCGCGGCATCGTCGACTGGAGCGCAAAATGATTCGCCTGACATTGATGCTATTGCTGTGTGCCGCGCCGCTGGCGGCCGGCTGCAGCCCGCAGTCTGAGCCCAAAGCAGCAAAAGTAGAGACGCTGGACGAGTTCTTCGAAAAAGACGAACTTGTTGTTGTCGCGACTGATGGCACTCGCCACGAGTTTTCAGTCTACCTTGCGACGACGTTTGAACAACAGCGGCGCGGGCTCATGTTTGTTCGTCACTTACCGGAGCGAACCGGGATGTTGTTCGTCTACGACGACGAAAGCCTGCACTCGATGTGGATGAAGAATACGTTTATACCGTTGGATATCGTATTCGCGCGACGCGACGGTACGATCTCGTCGATTATCAAGAACACAGAGCCGCTGTCACTGAAGTCGCTGGCTGCAACCGAGCCGGTGAGCTTCGTTCTGGAACTCAATGCGGGCGTAACTCGACGCTACAACATCAGTCCCGGCAGCCAGCTGATCTGGTCGTCCGAACCGGACTAGAGCACCGCAGCAATCGAGTCGGCCAGGTAGTTGACGTTCTTGGCGGTAATGCCCGCGATGTTGATACGGCTGGAATCAACCATATAAACACCGTACTCCTTCTTCAGTCGCGCCACCTGCTCCGGAGAGACGCCGAGAAAACAGAACATCCCTGTGGCACGCACGAGATGGGAAAAGTCGTGATCGGGAGCACGCTCTTTAAGGGCGTCGTTCAGCAACACACGCATTTCGCGCAGACGCGCACGCATGCTTGCAAGCTCCAGGCGCCAGGCGGCCTTCAGCTCGGGATCATTGAGAATCAGGCTGACGACGACGGCGCCATGATCGGGCGGCACCGAGTAAATCGTCCTGACGACGTTGTTAACCTGGCTGTTCAGGATATCCCGGGTCTGCGTATCTGCCGCGAGTAGTGACAGGGTGCCAACACGATCCCGGTAAAGCCCGAAGTTTTTGGAGCATGAGTTCGAAACGATCATCTCCGGAACGACACCAGCCAGATGACGTACCGCAAAAGCATCGGCTGCGAGGCTGTTCGCGAAACCCTGGTAGGCCATATCGACAAACGGCACTAGCTCGCGTTCGACGATGACATCGGCGATTGCCCGCCACTCATCTTCCGTGGGGTCGAGACCGGACGGGTTATGGCAGCACGCATGCAGCAGCACCATGTCGCCAGCCGGAATCCGACTCAGGGCATCCAGCATCTGGTCGATCTTGATGACGTGCTTTTCCGTATCGTAGTAGGGATAGGATTTCAGCGTCAGGCCGGCGCCCGCGAGCAACGGGATGTGATTGGCCCAGGTCGGCTCACTGGCCCAGACGGTGGCATCGGGGCGCGCCCTCAAGATCAATCCGGCCGCTACGCGCAGCGACCCGGAGCCGCCGGGTGCCTGTATCGTAATCAGGCGATCGATATCGGCGGAGTCTGCAAACGTGAGCTTCTGCATCGCCGCGTTGAAATCCGGATCTCCCGCAGTGCCGATGTAGGCCTTGCTGCTTTGCGTGTCAACGAGACGTTGCTCGGCCGCCTTGACGACGTCCAGCACCGGCGTCTCGCCCTCTGCCGTGCGAAACACGCCAACCCCGAGGTCAACTTTTTGCGCGCGAGTATCATTATTATGCTCGGTGATCAGACCCAGAATGGCGTCGGCTTTGGCGGGCTGCAGTGTCTCAAACAAGGTTGTTCTCCATCGAGAATCATGGGCAGGCACGCTGCCGGCCAGCGGTCATTGTACAAACGAAAACGCCGGCTCGAAAGCCGGCGTTTTCTGTCGGGCCATTTGCCGTCAGATCAGGCTTTCGGCGCCCAGACCGAACACCAACCCGCTGCGGCAACGGCTTTGCCAGGGAAAATCTGGCATGGTCGCCACTCGTCGCCATCGTTGCCCTGTACGAGCGCGCAGTTCGCACAGTTCTGCTCAGCGGCGGGATTGTTGCGCGTGGCGGGATCCACCTTGGACGCATCGTGGGTGTACTTCATGGCTGCGGCCATCGGGTCATCCGGCGACAGGTGCGGCAGATCGCCCGCTTGGGCCTCCCGACCAGCCTGGACGAAACAACCAGCGGCGGCAACCGCTGACAGTTGAATAAATTTGCGACGTGCGATCTTGCTCAATGGAGTCTCCTTAAACTTCGGTTTTGCGCCCTTGTTTCCGGCGCCGCTTATTCTAACCCGTTCGGGCCAGCAAACGCGTATTTTAGAACGTCAAGCTGAACCGCAGCAAAACGGCTAGTGCGCTGATTTCCATCCAATTCTGAGAACGATTCTCATTACGGCCTGCAGCCCGCATCGCTAGGCTATACTGCTGTCCACGGGGCACCTGAGCAGGGCGAGATGACGAACAGCAGTCAGCCAATTACGATCAGCCAGATCCGCGGCGCCTCTCAGCAATCGCGAGAAGATCGCCTGGCTATCGAGGAGCCGCTGGAGATTCGGCTCGGCTACGAAGTCAGGGATACCCGCGTTGAGACCAGCATCTCCATCACCATGCGCACACCGGGCAACGATGCCGAGCTGGCCACCGGGTTCCTCTTTACCGAGGCTATCATCCACAACCTGGCCGATGTCGCGTTCGTCAAACCCTGCGGAGCGCCGGCGCCGGATAGCGGAAACACGAACGTGATTCGCGTCGAACTCGAATCCGGCGTCCAGGTTGACCTCGAACGTCTGCAGCGGCATTTCTACACAACATCCAGCTGCGGCGTATGTGGCAAAGCCTCGCTCGACGCACTGCGCGTGGCCGGCGCAAGCCCACGCCCTTTCGACAACACCTGCTTCAGCCGGCAGATGCTAGCGGAGCTGCCCGACAAGTTGCGCGCCGCACAAAAGGTCTTTGCAGAAACCGGTGGACTGCACGCGGCGGCAGCGTTTACTGCAGCCGGAGACATTGTCGTATTGCACGAAGACGTGGGACGCCATAACGCGGTCGACAAGGTCGTTGGCAGTTTGTTGTCCCAGGGACGGTTGCCCGCAAGGGACCTGGGCTTGCTGGTATCCGGCCGGGCGAGTTTCGAATTAATGCAGAAGGCCGTGATGGCAGGTATACCGCTCCTGGCTGCAGTCAGCGCACCTTCCAGCCTTGCAGTCGATCTCGCACGAGAGTTCAATGTAACGCTGGTTGGTTTTCTACGCGGTGATACATTCAATATTTACGCCGCAGAGGAGCGGATTACCTGATGGCAAGACCCCCCATCGACAAGGACACGACGAGTGAAGTCGTTCGCCAGTTTGGCGCGCGTGCCGAGATGCTGGTGCAAATTCTGCAAGCCATCGTCATGCGCCACGGGTGGATACCGGAAGCGACGATTCGGCAGCTCGCCGACGAGCTGAATCTGTCTCGCGCAGACGTCTACGGTGTAGTCAATTACTACCACGATTTCCGCACTGAAGCGCCGGGCAACCATATCGTCAAGATCTGCCAGGCAGAGGCCTGCCAGGCTATGGGAAGTCGCGAACTGACAGAGCATGCACGACAGTCGCTGGGCACCGAGATGCATGGCACGGCCGATGACATCACCCTTGAACCGGTCTATTGCCTCGGCAACTGTGCATGTGCGCCGGCGGTGATGATTGACGGCAAGACCCACGGCCGCGTCACCGACGGGCGGCTCGACGGGCTGCTCGCTGCAATCAAGGACGCACGCTGATGGCTACTTCACGTATTTTCGTACCGCGAGAGACATCCGCCGTCTCCGTTGGCGCGGACGAGGTTGCACTGGAAATCGCCCGCGAGGCGAAGCGAATAAAAACGAGTATTCAGATCGTGCGCAATGGCTCGTGGGGCGCAACATGGCTCGAGCCGCTGGTCGAGGTCGAGGTAGACGGTGCCCGAATCGCCTATGGCAATGTCGCGCCATCCGATGTCGCTGCGCTGTTCGATGCCGGATTTATCGAGGGCGGGCAACACGAGCGGCGACTTGGGCGCGTCGATGAAATCCCTTACCTGGCTAACCAGGAGCGATGGACGTTCTGGCGCTGCGGACTGATCGAACCATTGTCACTGGACGACTTTTTGCGCCACCAGGGATTCAAGGCGCTGCAGAAAGCGTTTTCCCTGGGGCCCGGGGCCGTCATAGAGAAGGTCGTCGAATCCGGGTTGCGTGGTCGAGGCGGTGCAGGTTTTCCAACAGGCATCAAGTGGCGCACCGTGAGTGAGGCCGCTGGTGATCAGAAGTACGTCGCCTGCAACGCCGACGAAGGTGACAGCGGCACATTCTCCGATCGCATGCTGATGGAAGGTGATCCACTCGGCCTGATCGAGAGTATGGCGATAGCCGGTTTCGCAGTTGGTGCGAGCAAAGGCTATATCTACCTGCGTTCGGAATACCCGCTGACGCTGTCGATACTAACGCGCGCACTCGACATCGCCCGCGATGGCGGCTGGCTGGGTTCCAACATCCAGGGCAGCGGCTTCGATTTCGATATCGAGCTGCATCTTGGTGCCGGCTCGTACGTGTGCGGTGAAGAGACCGCAATGCTGGAGAGCCTCGAAGGCAAGAAGGGCATCGTTCGTTACAAACCACCGCTGCCGGCGCACGAGGGACTGTTCGGCAAACCAACCGTCGTGAACAACGTTGTAACTCTCGCTTCCGTCGCCAACATCGTGAATCTCGGCGGTGACCGTTATGCCAGCATGGGCGTGAACCGCTCCAAGGGAACACTCGCCTTCCAGCTTGCCGGCAACATCAAGCGCGGCGGCCTGGTGGAGACGGGTTTCGGCGTAACGCTCAGGGCACTCATCGACGACTGGGGCGGCGGGACTGCCAGCGGCCGGCCGGTGAAAGCCGTGCAGGTGGGTGGCCCATTGGGTGCCTACATTACCGCGGAGCAACTCGACATAAAGCTCGACTACGAGGCATTTGTCGACATTGGCGCCATGATCGGCCACGGTGGCATCGTCGTATTCGACGATACAACCAATATGGCACAGCAGGCGCGATTCGCCATGGAGTTCTGTGCTATCGAGTCTTGCGGCAAATGCACTCCGTGCAGAATCGGCTCGACACGTGGCGTCGAGGTCATTGACCGGATTATTGCCGGCGAGAACCGGGAAGAAAACTATGATTTACTGCTTGAGCTGTGTGACACGATGGAAGACGCGTCTTTGTGCGCGATGGGCGGCATGACGCCCTACCCCGTCAGGAGCGTTTTGCAGAACTTCGCTGAGGACTTTGCGTCATCCGGAGATGATCGATGAACAAGACCCGACAAGCTGACCTGGGCACGCCAGCCGGCGCCAGCAAAGAGACCGTCAAAGTCGAAATCGATGGTCTGCCAGCG
>Ga0316201_10001221_pt1 | contig 16950 bp, 13 predicted proteins | sample CS6wburrow_MG_FD_204516 | JGI IMG/M metagenome (GOLD analysis project Ga0316201, IMG submission 204516) | Coastal sediment microbial communities from Delaware Bay, Delaware, United States - CS-6 worm burrow | ecosystem: Environmental > Aquatic > Marine > Coastal > Sediment | place: USA... | reverse complement strand
GAAAGGCTTCCTTGCCGCCGCGTAGCAGCACCGCGTTCCCGCTCTTGAGGCAGAGCGAAGCGGCGTCTGCCGTCACGTTCGGCCGGGACTCGTAGATGATGCCGATGAGCCCTAGCGGTGCGCGCATTTTTCCGACGCGAAGGCCGTTGTCGAGCACACGCTCTTCGACGAGCGTCCCGACTGGATCGGGAAGCGCGGCGACTTGGTCGAGGCCGTCGGCGACACCATCGAGACGCTTCCGATCGAGCTGCAGGCGATCGAGCATCGCTTTGGAGAGCCCCATCTCTGCGGCCGCAATCATGTCTTTGCGGTTGGCTTCGATCACGCCGTCGCCAGCCTCGCCACGCAGCGCTTCGGCAGCTCGGCGTAGGACGGCGTCCTTCTGCGCCGTACTTGCGTTGGCAAGCACGCGCGAGGCGTCTTTGGCTCGCTGGGCTAAGCCCGTGACGAGCGCGGTCAGGTCATCGCTCATAGCCCGTGACGGTAGCACCTTTTGCCGCAAGCGGGAGCCGGGCTGCTCAGACGTCATTCTTGGTCAGAACGATGTCGTCCCGGTGCACGACCTCGTCGCCAACGTGGCTTCCGATGCGCTCTGCAATCTGCTGACTGTGTCCGCCTGCGAGCAGGCGAACCTCGTCGGCGCCGTACCGGGCCAATCCACGCGCAAGCTCCATGCCTGACTCGTTGATGATCGATACCGCGTCCCCGGCCTGGAACGAACCCGTCACCGAAACGACTCCTGCTGGCAGGAGGCTCGAGTGGCGCTTCTCGAGCGCGCGGCAAGCCCCGGCGTCGACCTCGATGCGACCACGCGGCTTGAGCGTGTACGCGATCCAGTGCTTTCGGCTCGGCAAGGGCGAACCGTGCGGGAGCAGCAGCGTGCCGACGTCTTCGCCTTGCATCAACTCTTCGAGGAAAGCCGGTGAGGCGGCGGGGCCGACGACGACCGGCAAGCCATGCAGCGTGGCGCGTCGCGCGGCCTCGACTTTCGATTGCATCCCGCCAAGCCCTACATCGCCGTCGGACGGTCTGATGAATGCCTCGATGTCGGACACTTCGCGCACGAGCGACACGCGCGCGTTTTGGTCATCGAGGATGCCGGCAACGTCGCTCAGCAGGACCAGCAGGTCAGCGCCCACGAGGGTGCACACCATCGCCGCCAACTGATCATTGTCGCCGAAGCGAAGCTCGTCGATCGACACGGTGTCGTTCTCGTTGATGATCGGAACGACGCCGAGCTTGAGAAGCTCGTCGATGGCTTGGCGCGCGTGAAGGTAGCGATCCCGGTCGGTCACCGCATCGTGCGTTAGAAGGACCTGCGCCACGTGGATGCCAAGCGGCTCGAAGGCGTCTTCGTAGGCGCGCATCAGCAGGGACTGCCCTGTCGCAGCGGCTGCCTGGAGGAGCGATATCTTCTTCGGACGCTCGGTCAGCCCGAGACGCTCTATGCCAACAGCGACCGCACCCGAGGAGACAAGCACGACTTTGCGCCCCGCCCTCACCTGGGTCGCAACCTGCGCAGCGACCTGCGCAAACCGGCCGCCTTCGGCGCAAAGAGCGCGGCTGCCGATCTTGACCACCATTCGCTTGCAGTCGCGAAGCGCGGCTCTGGTTTGGTCGCCAGTCATATCCAGCCCCTTGAATCGCATCCCGAACGCCCCGCCGCAACCAGGATCCAAAAAGGGGACAGCGGCCTTGTGGCTGGTAGCATGGGTGGATGCTTGCAGCGGAGGTAGGTCGCTGGTTCGTTTGGCTGGTGGCCTTTGCCTGGGGCGCGGCCTGGGGGAGCTTCTTCAACGTTGCGATCTATCGATGGCCGCGAGGCATGTCGGTGGTACGCCCGCCCAGTCACTGCCCCGGCTGCGGCGAGCCGATCCGGGCCTGGAACAACGTGCCCATCTTCGGCTGGCTCTTCCTGCGCGGGAAGGCGTCCTGCTGCGGCAGCGCGATCTCGCCACGCTATCCGCTCGTCGAGTTGCTTACGGCAATCTTATTTGTCGCTATCGCGGAGCTCTGGGTGGTGCGAGCCGCGCCGGGAACCATGCTTCTGCACGCCACGATCGAAGCACTTCTCTACTTCGTCTTCGCAGGCGGGCTGTTGATCGCGACTTTCGTCGATCTCGAATGGATGGAGATCCCCGATGAGGTGAGCCTGCCCTGTGCGGCGCTCGGCCTGATGAGCGCCCCGTTTCGGACCGAACCCGGACTTTGGTCCTCCGCAGTCGGTGCAGGCGCCGCCTACCTCGTGGTGCAGTTGGTTTTCGTTTGGGGCTACGAGCACATCGCCGGACGCCGGGGAATGGGCGAAGGAGATTCGAAGCTCTTGCTGATGATCGGCGCGTTTCTCGGATGGAAAGGCGCCTTGTTCAGCGTCGTCGCTGGGTCCTTGCAGGGGCTGCTGTTCGCGGCCTTCGCACTGGTCACCGGGCGGCAACTGACGCCGGACATCGACGAGCGCGTCATCGATGGTGAAGTGATCGAAGCACCCGAGGAACCCGGCAGCAGTCGCGTTGGGCAACTCAAGCTCCCATTTGGGCCGTTTCTAGCCTTGGGCGCGCTAGAGTACCTTCTCGCGGGCGACGCGATACTGTCCTGGTACTTCGGCTTGCTACAGCGATGAACGCCTAGCGTCGGTACCCGCCGCGGCCACCGCCACCACCGCCGCCCTCACGCTCACGCGCAAGGTCGACGCGAATCGTCCGGCCGCCGAGCGAGGCGCCGTCCATCTGGTCGCGGGCTGCCGCGGCAGCCTCTTCGGTGGTGAAGGTCACGAAGCCGAAGCCGCGGGAACGGCCGGTTTCACGATCGCTCACGACCTTGGCATCGGTGACCTCACCGAAAGGGGCGAATGCATCCTGAAGGTCTTCAGTGGTCGTGGCCCAGGCGAGGCCCCCACAGAACAGTCTCTTACTCATGGTCAACTCTTTCACTGTGCAGCTGACGCGGCGCCATGCCGAGGCAGTGCTTCAATTCGATTCCGGCTTACCGGATGCGCTCGATTGTACAGCTTGGAACCGATCCCACAAGGCCGGCGTGGACTCTTGACCCAAACGGGCTTTGTAGTCCTCATCTTTTACTCGGCCCTGGAGCTTGACGATCTCGCCGATGAGCTTGTCCCGCGAACCGACCTTCTTGCTGATCGCTTCGAAGACCTGCTCCAGGTGGAGCAGCTTTTTGTTGGACACGTGATCCAAGCCCTTTTCCGCGTTCAGCCGGTCGAGCCAGAGGTCTTTGCCCGCGACCTTCTTTACCGCGGCGACCAGTTTCTCTTTTGCCTTCTTCGGATCGTCTCCGAAGCGCTCTTTCATCATCGACAGGGGGGACTTACTCATCACGTGCACCTTCGCCCCAAAACGCCAGGTTTTCTAGGCTTTGGAGCGCCCGGATTAGCACGGAGGCCTCCCTACGCAAGCCGCCACCCCGATCTACCCGGGTTGAGATCGGAGCTAGATTCCGCACAGGCGCTTCGGCTTGACCGTTATTAACACCGTTGTTACTAACATCCTTGTGAATAATCAAAGACTCGCACGGGTGCAGGCCGTTTCGGGACTTCTGTTCTCGGTATTCGCCCTGGTCCATCTAAGCAACACCGCCCTCGCCGTACTCGGCCCCGATCTGTACAACGGATTCCAAAGCTCTGTTCGGGGGGTCTACCAGTGGCCTCTCCTCGAGCTGGCCCTCGTCGCGACGCTCCTGGTGCACATCGTCTCCGGTGTTCTGCGGATGCGCGGCCGGCGCGGCTCAAAAGCCAAGCCGCCTCTTCGTCTCCGGCTCCACCGCTACGCGGCCTACTACCTGGCGATCTTCGTGTTCGGCCACATGGCTGCGACCCGACTTCCCGCTTTGCTCGCGGACGCGCCGCCGTTTTTCGGCGGGGTCTCGTTCTCCCTGCACTTCATGCCCTTGTGGTTCTATCCGTACTACGCGCTGCTCGGCATCGCTGGGATGTACCATTTGTTCTACGGCGTTCCCGTTGCGCTCGGCGTTCTCGGGATACGCGCCCCGCAGGCGATTCGCCGCGGCCCCGGCTTTTGGATTCCGGTCGGCGCGGGAGCCACGGTCATCGTCCTCGCCCTGCTGGGCTTTGGCGGGGTTCTCTATGAGATCGACGATCCGTTCGACAACGACTTCGCGCGAGCATACGAGGCGGCCACCGAGTACTTCTCGGGCGAGTCGGAGTAACGATGGGACGACCCAAGGACGCAGACCCGGAGCAAACCCGGGTCACGATTCTCGACGCTTCCGAAGACGAGTTCGCCGAGCATGGGTTTCACGGCACGCGCATGGTCGCCATTGCCAAGCGTGCGGGGGTGACGCACGGACTGCTGCACTACTACTTCGATTCCAAGGAACGCCTCTACGAAGCGGTGGTGGGGCGGCTCTTTCAGCGTCATCTACGGCTGTTCGAGCAACTGGGAGCGGATGGCGCTCTGATTTCGCCGCGCGACGTCGTCCTACAGAGCTTCGACCTGTTCTGGGAATACCCAAATCAGGTGCGAATCATGCTCTGGGAGATGGCAGCGGGGGATGGTCAGCTCGAAGGCGCGATGAAGGACTTCTACGACGGGATGGCTGGAGCGCTTGCGACGCTTCCGCAAAAGGCGCCAAATGCAGAGCCCGGACAGGACCCCCGCGACGTATATGTGTCGATACTGGGCGCCTTGGTGGTCTACTTCTTTCGCGATCCCCTCATCAATAGGCTCTTCGGAGACAAGCGGTTCACCGAGGCGGACCGCAAGCGCCGCCGAGAGCACATGGCTGCCCTCCTCGACCTGCTGCTTTGAGCGAAAGTCCGGTGGATCGAGTCCGGCGGGCGAAGTAGAGTCAAGCCGCTCATGAGCGCAGAATTCGTTCACTTGCACGTTCACAGCGAGTTCTCGATGTTGGACGGGGCCATCCGGATTCCGCAGCTCGTCGAGAGCGTCGGCAAGATGGGCATGCCTGCGGTCGCGCTGACCGACAACGGCAACATGTTCGGCGCCGTGCAACTGGTGCGCGCGTGCAAGGGGACCGACGTCAAACCGATCCTCGGCTGCGAGGTGAGCTTCACTTCTGGCGATCGCCGCGACCCGAACAACCATGAGCTTCATCACCTGCTGCTGCTCGCCAGCTCGCAGGAGGGCTACCGGAACCTGGTTCGCTTGGTGAGCGCCGGATGGGTCGATGGGATGGCTGTCTATGATCAGCCTCGCATCGACTTCGAGGTGCTTCAGAAGAACAGCAAGGGCGTCGTCGGCATGAGCGCCTGCATGGGCGGTCACGTTGCCCAGGAGATCCTCAACAAGGGCCCCGAGGTCGGGCGCCAAGCGATCGCAAAGCTCCGCGACTCGTTCGACCCCGGGTACTTCTTCGTCGAGATTCAGGACCACGGCTTTCCGGAGAACCGACCGCTCAACCAAGTGCTCGGCCGGCTTGCCAAGGAGCTCGATCTGCCGCTGGTGGGCACCAACGACTGCCACTACCTCGAGCGACAGTCGGCGCATGCGCAGCTGGTGCTGCAGTGCATCGGCGCTGGGCGCAGCGTTCGCGAGATGGAAGCGGTGCACCACCGCTCCTCCGAGCTCTATCTCAAGACGCCTGAGCAGATGCTCGACCTCTTCGCCCATGTTCCCGATGCGGCGAAAAACACCCTCTTGATCAGCGAAATGTGCGCTGGCCAGGCAACGCCGCTGGCCGACCCGAGGCTTCCGAGGTTTTCGGTGCCCGGCGGGGCAAGCGAGGAAGACTACCTGCGCGCGCTCTCGGTGGCCGGACTCGGGCGGCGCATGGTCGAAATGCGGGGACGGGGCGAAACCTTCGAAGAGAACCCCTATCACAGCCGACTCGAGCTCGAGCTCGGCGTCATCTTGAAGATGGGGTTCGCCGGGTACTTCTTGATCGTTCAGGACTTCATCAACTGGGCGAAGGATAGCGGCGTGCCTGTGGGGCCCGGACGCGGTTCGGGTGCCGGCTCCTTGGTGGCCTGGGCGCTTCGCATTACGGACCTGAACCCGATCACACACGGGCTTCTCTTCGAGCGGTTCTTGAACCCCGAGCGCGTGTCAATGCCGGACTTCGACATCGACTTCTGCATGGATCAGCGCGACCGCGTCATTCAGTACGTGCGCGACAAGTACGGCCAAGCGAGCGTCGGCCAAATCGCGACCTTTCATCAGCTCAAGAGTCGAAGCGTCGTGCGAGACGTGGGGCGAGTGATGGGAATGACGCCAGGCGAAGCGGGCCTGATCGCCACGATGATTCCCGAGCCGGTCGGCGGAAAGAGCGTTTCGATCAGCGATGCGCTCGAACAGGAAGCTCGGCTCAAGACGGCATACGAGCAGGACAGCCAGGCGCACGAGCTACTCGACACGGCTCAGGCCCTCGAGAACCTGACGAGGCATGCGGGCATGCACGCAGCGGGCGTCGTCATCAGCGAGGGTCCGATCTGGGACCACGTGCCGGTGTTCTGTCCGGAAAAGGACGTCTACGTTACGCAGTACCACAAGGATGACGTGGAGGCGGCGGGCCTGGTGAAATTCGATTTCCTCGGGCTGCGCACGCTCACCGTCATCGACATTGCGACCAAGCTGATCGACCGCCGCCCGGACCGCCAAGGAGAGCCGTTTCGGATCGACCAGATCCCGATGGACGACGATGCGACTTACGCGCTCCTGCAATCGGGCGAGACCACCAACGTGTTCCAGCTCGAATCGAGCGGCATGCAGAATTTGTTCAAGCAGCTTCGGCCCGATCGCTTCGATGACATCGTGGCCGCCGTCGCCCTGTATCGCCCGGGTCCCATGGGCGCACAGATGGACAAGGACTTCGTCCATCGAAAGCACGGGCGGCAGCAGGTTCAGTACCCGCATCCGTCCCTCGAGGCCATCCTGCAAGAGACGCGCGGTGTCATCGTCTACCAGGAGCAGGTCATGCAGATCGCTCAGGAGATGGCTGGGTACTCCCTCGGCGGCGCCGATCTCCTTAGGCGCGCGATGGGCAAGAAGAAGGCGTCCGAGATGGACAAACAGAAGGCCATCTTCATCGAGGGCGCGACCGGGCGCGGACACACCCAAGAAAAGGCCGAGGAAGTCTTCGACCTGATGGCGTACTTTGCGGGGTACGGTTTCAACAAGAGCCACTCCGCGGCGTACGCGCTCATCACCTATCAGACGGCCTACCTCAAGTCGCACTTCCCGGTCGAGTTCACCTGCGCGACGCTGACGGCCGACAAAGAGAAGATCGACAAGGTGGTTCGAACAGTCGCCGAGGCGCGGTCGATGGGGATCACGGTCTTGCCCCCAGACGTGAACGAGTCGGAGATCGAGTTCACGGTCGTGTACAATCCGGACGACGCGCAAGACATCGCGCGGCTTCGGCACAAGCCGGTTTGCTACAACGGCGAGGTGCACGACCCGATGGGGCCGAGGATTCGTTTCGGACTTGGTGCGATTAAGGGAGTGGGCTCGGGGGCGGTCGAAGCGATCCTCGAAGCCCGGCAAGGGGAGCACGATGAAGAAAGCAAGGAGCACGAGCGCCCCTTCGTCGACCTGTTTGATTTCTGTGCTCGCGTGGACTTGCGGCGGGTGAACAAGAGCGTAATCGAAGCGCTCGTGCAGTGCGGGGCGTTTGATACGGTTCACCACGCCATCGAAGTCCATCGCTCGCAGTCGTTCGTGGCCATCGAATCGGCCATCGAACGAGGCAAACGCATCCAGGCGGAGCGTTCGAGCGGACAGGAGAGCCTCTTCGGATTGATGGGCGGCGAGGACGAAGCGCAGGCCTACGAGCATCCGGGCGGAAGCTTCCCGGTGCTGGACGCCTGGGATTCACGCGACCAGCTCTCTAGGGAAAAAGGGACGCTCGGTTTCTATGTTTCGGGGCATCCTCTCGACCGCTATCGGGGCGAGCTGCTTCGCTTCTGCGACGCGACCACCGAAAGCGCAGCCCAGCTCGGCAATCACAAGCAGATCACCGTCGGCGGCACCGTCGAGGGCTATCGCGAGCGCCGTACCAAGATGGGGCACACGATGGCGTTCTTTCACATTGAAGACGCGCTCGGCCGCATCGAAGTCATCGTGCGCCCCAAGCCCCTGGAAAAGCCGGGCATTCGTGAGGCGCTTCAGTCGGGCGAGCCCATCTTGCTCGGCGGTCGCGTCAAGCACGAGCAGGACCGCAACGACGACAGCGCCGCACCAGAGGCGAAGATCCTCCTCGAAGACGCAACGCTTCTTAGCGATGCACTTCAAGAACGCACCACATCGATCACGGTTCGCCTTGCCGTCGAAACCATCGACCGGACGCAGCTCGACTCGCTCCGCTCGATGCTCGAGCAGTACCCGGGCCCCTGCCCCGTCACGCTCGAGCTCAACTCGCCAGGCGACTGGCGCGTGAACCTCGCCGAGACGGGCCTCTTCGTCGACCCGAGCGACGCCCTGCTCACGGGCCTCGAACGCCTCTTCGGCACCAAAGTCTGCGAGCTGCATTGAGCCGTGCGCCTCGAACCCGAGCCAAGAACGGAAGAGGAGCTGCTTAGACGGGCTTGGGATCTCGGGGGGCTGACGCTCGGCGAGCTCGGGGAGCGCGTGGGTGTCGCGGTGCCGACCGAAACTGTCCGCGGCAAAGGTGTCGCGGGGCAGATTCTCGAGAAGGCGCTTGGTGCGAGTGCGGGTTCGCGAGCCGAGCCGGATTTCGTGCAGCTCGGTGTCGAGCTCAAGACGATTCCGCTCGATGCCGGTGGGAAGCCCAAGGAGTCCACTTTCGTGGCGTCGATTTCTTTGTCGGCGATGGCGGACACCGATTGGGAGCTGAGCGTCGTGCTGAAGAAACTTTCGCGGGTGCTATTCGTTCCCGTCGAAGCGGCTTCGGAGACCCCATTGCGCGATCGGCGAGTGGGCCGTGCCTACCTCTGGTTGCCGACCGAGGAGGAGAAGCGGCTGCTTCGCGCGGACTGGGAGCGGCTTGCCGAGATGATCGCCGCCGGCGATGTCGAGCGGATCACCGGGCACATCGGCGAGGTCATGCAGGTTCGTCCGAAGGCGCCGCACGGAAGGAGCCGGCGCCGCGCGCCCGACGAGGAAGGCGCCGTGCAGTGGACGATGCCCCGGGGGTTCTATCTGCGGCCGGCGTTTACCGGAGCGGTTCTCGCGCGACTGCGCGCCGAGGACTGAGGTGACGCATCATCGGTGAACAAGTCCGCCCAGCTGTCCCAGTGCTGAGCGTCGAGCCGCTTGCAATATTGGGATTTGCGCGCGACGACGGCGTCGAGGGTCCCTTCCGGGGTTCGGGCTTCGTTGGCTTCGAGCTCAGCTGCCATGACCCGAGCGCTCAGCCGGCGAAGGGCGGTCGGGGCGGTGGGGCGCTGCTGCGATTGCGGGCGACGTCGGGCGAGAGCTCGTAGACGCGGACGATGTCATCCCAGAGCGTTGCCCCGGGCTCGATGGCGTTCTTTCCGGTGTATGGCGAAGCGGCTGCAAGCGCGCGCGAAACCAGAGGCCGCAACGGTGATAAGGCCACCTTGCGAACCCGGGAGCGGCTGCGGAGCTCGTCCATGTACTCCCTTCGGGAGATACGCTGGAAGCCGAGCATCTGTTCGCTGTACTTCTCGTCCATCCAGCATTCGTAGAACCAGCCGTCCTTGATCGAGAGATCGGGGCTCGGCCGAAATGCTTCTTCTGGAGGCATGGACATGCCCAGCGCGTCGAACAGCTCGCCGCGCAACTGACGCGCGGTCACCTTCCACGACTGGTCGCCTCCAATGAGAAACAGATGGCCATCGAGCTGCTGGGCGGCTGCCGAAGCGATGGCGCGTGCGGCGTCCCGAACGTCGATGCCGTGCTCGGGCTGATCGAGCGACACCATGAAGACGAAGGGGCGATAGCTCGGGTGCTCCGGCATCAAGTTGCGCAGATCCATCACGGCGCCGAGGCGCAACGAACACTGGCGGAGACCGGAATAGCGAAGCCAGCTTTCGGCGGTGAGCTTCTGCAAGCCATAGTTATCGTCAGGCTGACAGGGATCGGTCGACTCCCGAAGCGGGTCACCGGGTGCGCAGGGGCCGAAGGCCGCGTAGCTCGACACGAATACGAAGAACGCCTTGGGCGCGTGTCGCTTCATCGCGTCGATCAGATGCTGGGTACCGCCGAGGTTCACCGCTTCGGCCCGCTCGGGCTCTGCGTATGAAATCGGTGCCACGACGGCGGCGCAGTGTACGACGACGTCGGGTTTCACGAGCGCGACGAGCCGCGTGACCGCGTTTGCGTCGGTGAGGTCGCAGGCTTCGAAGCGAACGTCGCTGGGGATGCCCTCGGAGTGGAGGTCCGTCGCGATGACTTCCATACCGCGCCGGGCCAGCGCGCCGATCACGTAGCTGCCCACCTTCCCCGCGGCCCCCGTCAGTAATGCGGTCCTGCTCATGGTCTTTCTCCCGGCGCGAGACCGGTTCGCAGGGCGTCCTACGGGGACGAGGGCTCGTTGACAAGGTGGCTGGAGCCCGAGAGGCGCTTGCCCTCGCCGCGCTTGATGATGACGTTCATCGAGACCTCTTGCGCAACTTCCATGTGCCTGGGTAGAGCAGCACGAGCACGGGGAGAATTTCGAGCCTGCCGGCCCACATCTCGAAGCTTAGAAGGAGCTTGATCCAGCTTGGAAGGTCGGCATCGGTGATACCGGACGAAAGGCCCACGGTCCCGATAGCGGACGCGCTCTCGAAGAGCGCATCCTGCGGCCCGAATCCAGCCAGGACCAAGGCGCCCCCCCCGGCTAGCATCAATAGTAGATACGCAACCATGAAACCGAGCAAGTGTCGAAGTGGTTCCGCATCGATGGCCTTGCCGGCGTACTTGAGCGGCACCTGGGCCTCCTGAGGCAGCAGCGATCGTAGAAAGGTCCATTGTACGAGCTTGAAGAGCACGATCAGGCGCATGAGCTTCAAACCGCCTGCGGTCGATCCCGCAGAGCCGCCGACAATCATCCACAGGGTCGTGAAGAACTTGCGTGTGGACGACCAGCCAGCGGGCTCGTCGAGCGAGAAGCCGGTCGTGGTTACTGAGCTAATAGTGTCGAACACGGCGTGCCAGGGCCGTCCCTCGAGGAAAAGGAGCAGCAATGCGCCCGCCAAGACGATGCCCGCAAGAGCGAGCAATTGGGGATCGCGATGATGGCCGTCGGTCCGAGAATGACGCGCGAGCCGTTGATAGTTGCCGAAGCTGGTGGCGCCCAGCAGCATGCCGACGAGCGTGAGAGCGAGGACGAGCCGATTGGATGCGAAGTGCCCCATGCTCTCAGCGTGCGGCGAGAAACCGCCGGTGGAGATCGTGGCAAGCCCATGAAGCACCGCGTCCTCGACCGACATGCCAGCGACGATGAACGCCACGCAGACGCCGGCCGTCACGAGCCCATAGATGACGACCAACTGGCGACTGCTCGCGCGCACACTTGCAGCCAGCCGCTCGCCTTCGGGCGCCGACCCGTACATGCGAAATCGAAACCCGGCCGGGCGGGTCGCGTTCCAAACCGCAACAGACAAGATCACGATACCCACACCGCCGATCCATTGCATGTAGGCTCGAAAGAACCTCAACGACTTGGGCAAGGCGTTGACTTGCAGGACGCTGAGCCCAGTCGTCGTGAAGCCGGACATGCTCTCGAAGAACCCGTCGATGAAAGGCGCCTCCGGTAGGAACGCGATCGCACCCGCAAGCGCGAACAAGGGATATGCGAGCGCGGTCACGACAAACGCTTCGCGGAGATGGAGGTCTTTCGGCAGCAGAGTGCGCCCCCAATGCCCAAGGGCCAGAGCTACGACGCTGAGCCCCGAAAGCACCCCTGCGACGAGGAACTCCCGAGACAAGAAGCCGAGCGCGGCAGGCAACAGCAACAGCCATCCCATCATCCGCACCAAGGCTGCCAATTGGCCGAGCACCGCTCCGAAATCGAGGGCTGTTAGGTGGGCGCGCAGCGACATCGAGCGAAGCCTATACTGCAAAGACGACAAAGATCACGAGCTGCGATAGCGCCTAGTCGCGAACCAGCACCACGGGACAGCTCAGTTGGCGCTGTAGCGCATCGATGCTCGATTCCTCGAAACCGGCCTTCCCAGCGCTGACGATCAGAACGGCAGGCGCAGCGCGACGCATGCCCACGAACAATCGATCACGATCCCGACTAGAAACACGTTGGATCGCCCAGCGCTTCGAACCAAAGGCCTCGAGGCGCCGCGCCAGATCCGGTCGTGCCGCGGCCACTTCGTCGGACAGGAAGACGATGAGACCGCGACCCGTCGCCTCGGCAAGCCCCATCCCAGCGTCGAGTGTTCGGGTTCCGGGACTAGCCTGATCGAGGAGAACTGCCACCGGGCGCAGCAGCTCGACCTCGTCCGAACGCAGCGCCCGTGTCATCGCCCGAAGCTCCCCTGATGGAGCCAAGGATCGCCGCTGCGTGCCGAGCAGCAGGAGGTCCACGTCTCGGGTTTCCACGAGCGCGGCGCCAAGTCGTCCGCGATGTGTCCGGAACGACCACGAAGACCCGGCGTGTTCGGCAATCCGCTGCACGGCTCGCTCAGCCCGCAAGGCCTGCACCTGCATCTGACGCTCTAGCCCGCCGAAAGTCAGCGGTCGCTGCGTTGTCGTAATGCGGCAGAGCTCAGTCGCAAAGGGTAGCCCTGCTAGACGAAACAACCTCTGGTCTTCCAGGAAGACCGCCGCGATGTCAGCAGCGCCTTCCGACGCGAGAGAAGCCAGCACTCCGGCAACACTGGTGTCCGAGCTGCCGCCCCCGAAGACTACAACGATGCGCCGCACGCTCTGTTCATTGCCTTCGGCGGTCAATCCTCTGCTCCTGACTTCGCATCTGCGTTCATCTTGCGACGCTTCTCCGCGAGATCGGTCAGCCTCGAGCTGACGCGTTGGTTGAAGCTGCCTTCGGGAAAGGCTCCGTCCGGCCCGGCCTGTCCCGAGAGAAGGCCGCATAGAATTTCCATCGCCTGGTCGACGTTCTCCACTGAGCAGACGCGAAACAGGCCCTTCTCGACTGCATCTCTCACGTCCCTTCGGAGCATGAGGTGCTTCACGTTGGCGGTTGGAATCAAAACACCTTGCGAACCGGTGAGCCCCCTCGCCTGGCAGATCTCGAAGAAACCCTCGATCTTTTCGTTCACACCGCCAATTGCCTGGACTTCCCCACGCTGGTTGACCGATCCGGTTACAGCAAAGGATTGATCGATCGGCAAATCGGCCAGCGCAGAGAGCAGTGCGCAGAGCTCCGCGCAGGACGCGCTATCGCCCTCGACCCCACCATAGGACTGCTCGAACACCAAGCTCGCTGACAGCGAAAGCGGCTGGTCCGCTGCATAGGTCGCAGCCAAGTAGCTCGACAAGATGAAGACGCCTTTTGAATGAATGGGGCCGCCGAGCTCGACCTCTCGTTCGATGTCGACCACCTTGCCAGTTCCGAGGGCAACTCGCGCAGTGATCCTGTTGGGACGACCGAAACGCGAATCGCCGATCTGCAGCACTGCGAGGCCGTTGATCTGGCCGACGACCTTGCCTTCGGTGTCGATTAGAACCGTCTTACGCAGGATCTCCTCTTGCATTCGATCGCGAATTCGGCCGCTGCGGTGGATGCGAGTTTCGATGGCGTCCTCGACCGCTCTGAGATCGATCGTCGCCGAGCCCGCTTTCCCTGCCCAGAAGTCAGCCTCCTGTATGATGTCCGAAACCGGTCTGATGCGCGCGGAGAGCTTCTCGCCATCGCCCGCTTCTCGGGCGCTCTCTTCGATGATGCGAGCGACCGCTTGCCGGTCCAAGGGCTTCAGCGATGCTCGTTTCGCAAGCGTTGCGAGGAGCCTGGCGTACAAGCGCGTGTTTTCCTCGCTCCGCTCGACCTCGTCTTCGAAATCGGCCGCCACCTTGAACAGCGTGGAGAACTCCGGATCGAGCGCTTGGAGCATGTAGTAGAGCAGGCGCTCTCCCACCAACACCACCTTGACCGCAAGCGGGATGGGCTCGGGGTCCAGCGACACCGTGCTGACGAGGCTGTACGCCTGACCGAGCGACTCGATCCGCAGCTCGCGAGTCTGAAGGGCGCGTTTCAAGCCTTCATATGCAAAGGGTTGAGTCAGCAGCTTTCGTGCGTCGAGCACCAGGTATCCGCCGTTTGCTTTGTGAAGCGCTCCGGCCTTGATCAACTGGAAATTCGTGACCAACGTGCCCATCTGGGACAAGTGCTCGATCCGTCCCAACAGTTGTTGAAACGTCGGGTTTTGCTCGAAGACGACCGGCGCGCCCTCGGCGCCGGCATGGTCGACGAGGACGTTCACGGCGTAGCGTTGAGTGGCAGGTGAGGCCTCCATGTCCTCGCCTGCCATCGATCCCCCAAAGAGCTGCTGAAGCGGTGAACGCTCCTCGGGCGACGCGCGGAACAGCGCGATGTTCTGCACGATGTCCTCGCTGATCCGCTCCAAGTAGCGAACGACTTCCTCGTGCGCTTCGTATTTCTGAGTCAACTCCTCGATCAAGCTGCCGACGGCCCAGAGCGCGATTTCTCGATCGAGCTCACGTACCCTTCGCCGGGCTTCGCGGACGCGCTTTGGAGCCTGCCGCATGACCGCTTGCAGCTCCTTGCCGACTTCCTCCGTATCGCGAACGATTTGCTGGCGCTCGGCCTCTGGCAACTTGTTGAACTCTTCAGGATCGAGCGTCTCCTCGCCACGAATAGGCGCAAACACGATGCCCGTAGGAGTTTGGACGATGCCGATGCCTCGCTCCTTGGCCCTCTTGCTCACCGCTTCGAAGGCCGCCTCTTGCTCCTCGGCGAGCTCGCGCTCGATGGACTCTCGTCGCGTTCGGTAGTCCTCACTCTCGAAGGCCGCGGGAATCGCTGCCCGGGCGTCATCGACGAGCTGAGTCATGTCCTCAGCAAGCATCCTACCCCGGCCTGCAGGCAGGCCAATCGCCTTGGGCTGCCTCGACTCCTCGAAGTTGTTCAGATAGCACCAGTCGGAGGCAGGCGGTTCTGTACGCGCCTTCTTCTCGAGATACTGTTGCAACAGGGAGTGGCGCCCCGTTCCTTCACGGCCGAGGACGAAAAGATTGTAGCCTTCGTGCGGAATGCTGGCGCCGAATTCGATCGCGTTTGCAGCTCTCTCCTGAGCGACCAGGTGATCCAGATCGTCGAGGTCATTCGTGGTTTCGAAGTCTAGCTGTTGAAGATCACAGCTTCGGTACAAAGCAGAGACGGGAAGCTCTCGGGACGTAGACATGGCACTGACCTCAGCGGTGACCGGTAGATTGGGATTCTGTGGGGATCAAGGGTCACTCCGACCGAGTGTCGAGTGACTGCGTTCGATCTCGTCGTAGAGGGTCTGCAGCTCCGCCTCGCCCAGGGTTTCTTTGTCCAGCAACTGCCGTGCACCCTTCTCCAAGGCGTCTCGCTCGTCGGTCAGGATGCTGAGGGCCTTGTCGAAGGCGCTCTGAACCATGGCCCGGACCGCCGTGTCGATTTCCCGCGCGGTGTCGTCGCTGTAGTCTCGCGTTCGAAAAGGAGAGGCCCCTCCTCCCAAGAAAGTCGAAGATTCGCTCTCATAGGAAACATGACCGAGCTCGGGGACCATCGCGTAACGAGTCACCATACTTCGGGCGATGTCAGTCACCTTCGCTAAGTCGTCCGCTGCCCCAGTAGACAGATGATCGAACACCAATTGCTCGGCGGCGCGCCCTCCCAACAGAACAGCCATTTTTTCTTGTAGCTCTTCGCTCGTCATCAGGAAGCGATCTTCGGTAGGTCGCTGCATCGTGTATCCCAGCGCCCCGACTCCTCGCGGAATGATTGAGACCTTGTGCACCGGATCGCACTGCTCGGACATGAGGGCTACCAGAGCGTGGCCCATTTCGTGGTATGCGACGACTTCGCGCTCACGTGGATTGAGGATACGGTTCTTCTTCTCGAGGCCCGCCACGATGCGTTCGATCGCGGCTGTAAAATCCTCCAAGTCGACGCTTTCAGCGCCTCTTCGCGTTGCCACGATCGCGGCTTCGTTGACCAGATTCGCCAGGTCGGCGCCGGTGAATCCAGGTGTGAGCGCGGCCACCTCTTCCAGATCCAGCTCGGGCCCGAGCGCAACGTTCTTTGCATGCACCTTGAGAATCGCGGTTCTACCGGTGCGGTCAGGCCGGTCCACGAGCACCTGGCGATCGAAGCGACCCGCACGCAACAGGGCTGGGTCCAAGATCTCAGGGCGGTTCGTGGCGGAGAGCAGCACGATACCCGTCGACGAATCGAAACCATCGAGCTCCACTAGCAACTGATTGAGTGTTTGCTCCTTCTCGTCCGTGCCTCCGCTGAAGGGCTGCGCATTTCTCGCCCGACCGAGGGCATCGAGCTCATCGATGAAGATGATGCAAGGCGCCTGTTGGCGAGCCTGGTCGAATAGATCTCGAACGCGCGCCGCTCCAACGCCCACGAACATTTCGACAAACTCCGAGCCGCTGATCGAAAAGAACGGAACCCCCGACTCCCCGGCGACGGCGCGAGCCAAGAGGGTCTTGCCCGTACCGGGCGCGCCCACCAACAAGATCCCTCGGGGCATACGAGCACCGAGTCGACCATAGGATTTCGGGTCTTTGAGAAAGGCGACGACCTCCTGAAGCTCCTGTTTGGCTTCGTCCACGCCTGCAACGTCCGCAAATGTCACCCGGGTATCGGTCTCCATGTAGACCTTCGCCCTGCTCTTGCCGACCGACATCAGTCCGGCGCCAGGGCCGCCCAGCCCTGCCATCCGGCGATTCAAGAAGAACCAGAAACCCAAGAAGAGCAGCAGAGGCAAGGACCAGGACACGATCCCTCGCACAAGCGCGCTCTGTTCCTGCTTCGAGTACTCCACCCCGTGCGATTGGAGGGTCTGGGCCAGATCGGGGTCGACCCGATTGGTGACGAAGCGCGTCTTTCCATGGATGGCCTCGCTCAGCTCGCCTCGAA
>Ga0316201_10001219_pt1 | contig 16956 bp, 14 predicted proteins | sample CS6wburrow_MG_FD_204516 | JGI IMG/M metagenome (GOLD analysis project Ga0316201, IMG submission 204516) | Coastal sediment microbial communities from Delaware Bay, Delaware, United States - CS-6 worm burrow | ecosystem: Environmental > Aquatic > Marine > Coastal > Sediment | place: USA... | reverse complement strand
GCGAAGTTCGAATTGAGGATCAAGCCGAGTGCAATGCTGGGGCCGATAAACGCGATGCGTAGGAGCTGCAGGGTCCAGAAGTGATCCGCGATCGCGATCCACTCGTAAAACATGAACGGGACCTGAATCAAAAGCGTGATGAGGATGCCGGCCTTGAGCGCAACGAGGTTCTGCTTGAGCCGGTGCTCTTCGAACGCATCGATTTCGTCAGATGAGAGCTCCAATATGGCGTCGCGTACTTCCATCCGTCCTGCTAGGAAGCCAAGGGTCGGCGTTCTCCTGCCCGGTTGAGTAATCCTTCCATGATCTCGGAAGGCCAGTTTTCGGCGATAGCCTTGCCCCTCGCGACCGGTGTGGCCCGGGCGGCGGTGTGCTCTCCGACGGCCAGCTGGGTCTCTGAGCTATCAGGCGCGACGCGGAAATACTGAAAGGATAGATCCGTCGTACGCACGGCTTCGTTTGCGACAGAAGAGCTCGTCGTCAAAGCGCCCATCCTCTCAACGGTTGGAGATGGGGATCACAGCAGTGACCGCCTCCCGCGTGCTCCACGAAATTGCTTCTGCAGACCCGCAAATCCATCCATCCCATTCAATCGTGTTCCGTAGCTTGGCGCATCGGGCCACGAACCCCTGCCTCCCAAGATCAACGCCACATTTCTTTCGCTGCAAACCGCCCCGACCGACGCAACGACCTGCCGGAGCAAAGAAGAATCGTTGCAGCCTTCGGTCGCGGATAGACCCACCAGTCGAATCCGACTGTCGGTGCGTACGCGCTCGGTGATCGCCTCGGTTGGCGAGCGTGCGCCAAGCCAGACCGACGCCCAGCCGACTTCGCGAAGGCAAAGCTCGGCCAGAGAGAGCCCGAGGGTGTGACCCTCAGACTCGACGCAGGCGAGAAGACAGGTAGGCGCGTTTGGAGCCAACGGAAGCGATTCGGAAATTCGCGCAAGCGCACGCGACAAGCGTTCGGTGAGGATGTGCTCTTCCGCGATGCTGAGCTCGCCCGCAGACCAGCGACGGCCGACCTCGACCAGGACGGGGTCGAGCTCGTCCGCAACGTGACGCCAGGAACCCAACCGGTTGCGCGCCCGAATCAGCGCGAGCTCATGGCTCATGTCGGAGGACAAGTTGTCGAGCCATCGATCCACCTCGGTGACCACGGGCTCGTCGTGGGATTGCAGCCGGACGAAGCGATCGAGCGCATCACGTGTGAACCGTCGGTGCCCGCCCGCCGTTCGCACGCAGTCCAACAGCCCGGTGTCGGCCCAGCGCTTCACGCTGGTCGTTCCCACGCCGATGATACGGGCCGCGTCGGATGTGCTCAGCAGTTGGGACACTGCTCCAGATTACGGGCGATTTGGTCGATTTACAATTAGAATGATAGGTTACACTATTAAATGAAAGTACAATAAAAACAAATGGATACGGCTCAAACGATCAGTCGCTGAAGCTTTCGTTTTGCTGAAATCGACTCATGGTCCTGGAACAGCTGGGCGATCTAGTCGAGTCGGCGGACGGTTTTCGTTGTAACGAGCAGCGCCCGCCGCACAAGAATCCATCCCCACACGAATTTTCTTGGTTGAACAAATCTGGAGAGATCTGCCCCTTTGTGCGATGTTTCGGTTCCGGCATGGGGAAACGCCTGAGAACGATTGCGGCCTTCTGGATGTATTTGTGGCCGGGGGTCGCTCTCGCCGAGGCCGAACCAGCCCAAGGGGCGGGCATCAGCAGCGTCCTCAAGTCGGTCGATGACTGGTTCGGCTCCAATGTCGTTGGCCCGCTTGCCCAGGTTCTCTTTTTCGACCTGATCTTCTGGGACAACGGCTCCGACAGCGATCTCAAGCTCCCGTTCATCGTCTTTTGGCTCATCGCCGGCGCCGTCTTCTTCACGCTTCGCTTTGGCTTCATCAACATCCGCGCGTTTCGACATGCCTGGGTGGTAACCACCGGCCACTACGACAATCCAGACGACCCTGGCGAGGTCACCCATTTCCAAGCGCTCTCCTCCGCCCTCTCGGCGACGGTTGGCCTCGGCAACATCGCAGGCGTCGCCGTGGCGGTCGCAGTGGGCGGGCCGGGCGCGATCTTTTGGATGATCGTCGCGGGCTTCCTCGGCATGTCGTCGAAATTCACCGAGTGCACCCTCGGCCAGATGTATCGAGAAATAGGAGAGGATGGGCACATCCTCGGGGGACCCATGCGGTACCTGCAGGGAGGCCTCGCGCAACTCGGTCTTCCGCGGCTCGGGAGGTTCCTCGCCATTCTCTTCGCCTTGATGTGCATCGGCGGAAGCTTTGGCGGCGGCAACATGTTCCAAGCGAACCAGAGCTATGCGCAGGTCGCCGATGTGCTGCCGTTTTTTGCCGGCGGCTGGGGCGCGCTGGCCTACGGGGTGATTTTGGCGTTCCTTGTCGGCGTCGTCATCATCGGTGGCATCCGCCGGATCGGTCAGGTCGCAGGCTTCATCGTTCCGGTGATGTGCGGCATCTACCTGGTCGCCGGGCTTTTCATCATCATCACCAACTTCGACCAGGTCGGGCCCGCGTTCGGCAAAATCGTGCGCGAGGCCTTCACGCCCGAGGCGGGCTTTGGCGGAGCGCTCGGCGTCCTGGTCACCGGCTTTCGGCGCGCCGCTTTCTCGAACGAAGCGGGCGTCGGTTCAGCGTCGATCGCGCACTCTGCGGCGGCGACCGACGAACCGGTGCGCGAAGGCATCGTGGCCCTCCTCGAGCCTTTCATCGATACGATCTTAGTCTGCACGATGACGGGCCTCGTCGTGGTGATCACGGGCGCGTATGAGGGCGGCGGCCACGAAGGCGTGCTCATGACCTCCAAAGCCTTTGCAACGGTTCTTCCGTGGTTCCCAAAGGTGCTCAGCCTGGCGGTGTTTCTTTTTGCGTTCTCGACGATGATCTCGTGGAGCTATTACGGCGAACGCTGTTGGACCTTCCTTTTCGGCCCACAGTTCTCGATGCTCTACAGAATGCTTTTCCTTGCCTTCATCGTGTTCGGCTCGGTCTTGAAGCTCGGAAACGTGATCGACTTCTCAGACCTGATGATCCTCGGCATGTCCTTTCCAAACATTCTCGGCGCGGTCCTGTTGAGCGGCAAAGTCCGCGTTGCATTGAGAAGCTATTGGAGCCGCTACAAGAGCGGCGAGATGCAGCCCAGAGGCTAGCTGCTAGGCTGGAGCGATGTCGGAGTTCGCAGCCCGCCGAAAGCAGCTTCTCGAAGCGATGGGTGACGGCGTCGCGCTGTTTCCGTCGGCTCCGGTCGCAATTCGCAACCAAGACGTCGGGCACCCGTACCGACAGGACAGCGACCTCTATTACCTCACCGGGCTCGACGAACCGGGGAGCCTGCTCGTGCTCACGAATCAACACGAGGAGCACCAGGTGGTCCTCTTCGTTCGCCCGAAGAAACGCGAGCGTGAGATCTGGGATGGGCCGCGCGCCGGGGTTGAGGGCGCCGTCGCGGACTTCGGCGCGGACGTCGCCTATCCCATCGACGAGCTGACCGACAAGCTCCCGGGCTACCTTGGGAACGTCGAACGGCTCCACTACCGTCTCGCCCAGAATCGCGAAGCTGACGCGATTGTCTTTGATTGTCTCAACCATCTCCGCCGCGGGGGTCGTCGTGGTGTGGTCGCGCCCGAAACGATCATCGACTCCGCCGTGCACCTGCATGAAATGAGGCTCCGCAAGAGCAGCGACGAAATTGCGACGATGCGCGAGGCGGCTGCGATCACCAAGGAAGCTCACCTGCGTGCCATGCAGCTAACGCGACCGGGCATGCACGAGTACGAAATCGATGCTGAGCTCCTTCATGTCTTTCGTAAGCACGGGAGCGAGCGCCCTGCCTACGAAAGCATCGTCGGCTCGGGGCCCAATGCAACGATCCTGCACTACAGAGCCGGCAATCGCGTGTTCAACGACGGCGAGTTGCTCCTGATCGACGCGGGCTGCGAGTATGGATATTACGCCAGTGACGTCACCCGCACTTTTCCGATCAACGGCAACTTCTCCCCTGAGCAAAGGGCGATCTACGAAATCGTTCTGCGGGCGCAAAAGGCCTGCATCGACGCGGTGATGCCCGGAGCGACGCTCGACGCGATTCACCAACAGGCCGTCCGCTCGATCACCGAGGGTTTGGTCGACATCGGCCTGCTCGATGGCGAGCGCGACACGCTGATCGAAGAGAAGAAATACGAGCCGTTCTACATGCACCGAACCTCGCACTGGCTCGGCATGGACGTGCACGACGTAGGTCACTATTTCCTGGGGGGAGAGCACCGTCCGCTCGAGCCAGGCTTCGTGCTGACCGTCGAACCTGGGATCTATATCGCGACCGACGCAGAGAGCGTGGACGCGCGCTGGCGCGGCATCGGCGTGCGGATCGAAGACGATGTCGTGGTCACCAGAGCCGGCTCTGATGTGCTCACGTCCGGGATTCCGAAAGAGATCGACGAAGTCCAAGCGGCCTGCGCGTAGGGCTTGGCGGCGGCATGTCATTGGCGCGCCTTGTGTGGTATGCCGCCCGGGATGTCCGTTGAACATACGATCGCATTCGTCGGTGGCGGCAACATGGCCCGCGCCCTCATCCGCGGGCTAGTTGGTACCGCGACCCTGCGCGCCGACCAAATCATCGCCGCCGACCCCGACGAGGCAAAGCTCCGCTCCCTAGAAGAAGAGCTGGGCATCCGCTGCACCGGCGACAATGCCGAGGCCGTGCAGTCCGCAAGCGTTGTCGTCTTGGCGACAAAGCCACAGGTGTTCGCGCAGCTGCTTCCTGGTGTCGCCGCTGCGCTCGCGCCGGACACGCTGCTAATTTCGGTCGCCGCCGGGATTCCAACGGGCCTCATCGAACGCGCCCTGCCGGCAGGCACACGCGTGGTTCGAACGATGCCCAACACCCCCGCGCTCGTCGGGGCGGGCGCGACCGCGATCGCCGCCGGCAGTCACGCGACCGAGGAGGACCTTGCGCTTGCGGAGACTCTTTTCCGGAGCGTGGGGATTTCAGTTCGCGTGCCCGAGGAACAGCTCGACGCAGTGACCGGCCTCAGCGGCTCTGGGCCCGCCTACGTCTTCGCCATGATCGAGGCGCTTCGGGACGCCGGCGTGGGCGAAGGCTTGCCCGAAGACACCGCGCTCCAGCTCGCGTCGCAAACGGTCTTCGGCGCCGCGCGTCTGCTGCGGGACGGAAACGAATCGCCGGAGGTGCTGCGGGAACGCGTCACCAGCCCGGGCGGGACGACCAGAGCAGGGTTGGACGCACTTGCTGCAGCAGGTTTTGCAGAGGCGGTTCTCGGAGCCGTTCGGGCAGCAACACGTCGCTCGGTCGAGCTCGGCAAAATCGCCGACGATACCGGGAGCTAGGGCTTCATCGCGGGCCGCGGCCCGAAAATCGCCGTTCCGATTCGCAGCATCGTCGAACCTTCTTCGACCGCTTGCTCGAGGTCGTGCGTCATCCCCATCGAAAGCTCGGGCAGGTTCTGAGCCTCGGCAAGCTCGCGGAGAGTCGCGAAAAACGGACGCGTGGCTTCGGCATCCTCCAGGTGCGGCGCGACCGTCATCAGCCCGCGTAGCGTCACGTTCGGCAACGCGCGCACCGAAGCGACGAGGGCGGGGACCTCATCAGGCTTGCAGCCGGACTTCTGTGTCTCGGCTCCAATGTTGACCTGAAGCAAGACCTCGACCTTCCCTCCTCTCGCCGCTGCCCGCGCGGAAATCGCCTCGGCCAATCGGGAAGAATCCACGGTGTCGACGGTGGCCCGGGCACTCTCGATGAGCTTGATCTTGTTCCGCTGAAGGTGACCGATGAAACGCCAGCGGATCTCGGGCAGATCGCGGAGTCCAGTTGCCTTTGCCGCGAGCTCCTGCGCGTAGTTCTCACCGAACACCCGCATACCCGCATCGTAGGCAAGGCGAATCAGCTCTTCGGGATGCCCTTTGGATACCGACACGAGTTGCACCGAGCTCGGATCGCGCCCCGCTCTCTGGCAGGCGCAAGCGATCCGTTCACGGACCTGCTCGATGGCGGCGGAGACGTCATGACTCATGGCCATCGACCCAATGCATGGTGATCGAGGAGCAGAGCGAGCACCTCGGCAGCGGGGAGACCGACGACGTTGCTATACGATCCTTCGATCCGAGTCACAAAGCCGCTCGCAAGCCCTTGAACCCCGTAGGCTCCGGCTTTGTCGAAGCTCTCGCCGGCGTCCACGTAGCGCTGCAGCTGCTCGCGGGAGGCAGTCCGAAACGAGACGCGGGTTTCCACGATGCGGCAGTCGAGCGCCCCCTCTCCAACTCGCCCGAGCGCGATTGCGGTTCGAACCAGGTGCTCACGCCCAGCGAGAAGCTCCAGCATGCGCACGGCATCCGCCTCGTCGGTTGGCTTGCCCAATCGTTCTCCACCGACACAGACGATGGTGTCGGCCGCCAGAACGAATACCCCCGGACGATCGCTGCTCGACAACACGCTCTCGAGCTTGAGCAAGGCCGCAGCGCGAACGAACTCCAGGTGATCTTCCATGGGCAGGCTGTTCTCGTCGGCGCCACTCGGCTGCACATCGAACGGAATCCGAAGCGAGGACAAGATCTCACGGCGCCGGGGCGACGCCGACGCCAAGATAATGGACGAGAGCGGCGCGCTCATGCGCCCTCCCCCTTGCTTTCCATCCGCGCCTTGTGTCGACGGAGATAGCTCTGGCTCACCTGCTCCGGGTCGAGCCTCAGACACTTCGCAACTTCGGTGACGAAGCCCCGAACGTAGACCGCCGCCGGCAATCGCTCGAAGTCATCCTCTTCGATGCACCGTAGATAGTTCGTGCCGACCTTCGTTCGCTCGCTGATTTGCGCGAGGCTGGTGCCCTGTGACTCGCGCACGGCTCTCAGCAAAGCGCCGCTGAACTCGGTGTCCGGTGTGATGCTAGGAGCCGGGGGCAGCTCGCCGCTTGGCACGAGCTCCCGCGCGGTCTCGGCCTTGCTCTGTTCGGCCTCCGGAAATACGGAAATCTCATAGGGACGGCGACGAGCGGGGTCGAGCAGCACATCGTAGGCCTCGTCGATTCGACTGCGGGCAACCTCGAGCCCTTCCTTGTCGAAAAGACCAAATGTAACGAGATTCTCCGTGTCGAACACAGCGCACATCCGCTTGTAGGCGCGGCGAATCTCCTCATCGGTCGCGCCGCGTTCGACTTCTAGGACGTCGTGATGCGAGCTCTGCGGCACTGCGCGCCACGGTGCGCGATCCCTCTGGCCGTCCTTCGAGGCGAAAAGTCGCCGCGCGATCTTCTCGATGTTCCGACTTGCTCTGCTTCCAGGGCTCTCGAGCAGAAGCGGTCGCCGCTTTCGCGAGCAGCTTCGAACCACGTCGTCGTGTTCGACGTAGCCGAGGTATTTCAGGTGCACACCATACCGTCTGCGCACGGCGACTGTGATTTGATCGCCGAGCTCGAGATCGGCGCGCAGCCGCGCTTGGTTGACGATGAACGGGAACTGAAGCTCGTTCATGCAATCGTTCAAAGCCGCCCCAAGCTCGGGCCATTCGCGCCGCAGCAAGGCCGAGATGTCGGACGGCGCTGGTGTCTGACCCGCTTTCGCAAACGCGCTGTGCAGCGCGGCCTGCTGCCTCTCGTCGGTGAGGCGCGCCTGCGCCATGATGGCGAAGGCCTTGCGAACGAGCCGATACAGGCCGCTCACGGCGTTGGGCTCCGGCATCGTCAAGGCCAGGCGATGGCCCGCCGAGCACCAAAGACGAATCGCGGCTTCGGTTGCCGAGGATCCGAGATCGACGACTGCGAAATCCACATCCTGTTTGGAGAGTCGGCTCTGGAGCTCTCGCACGGAGCTTCGGCGTGCGCTGCCTCGATGGGGCTCGCTCAAGCCCCCGTCCATCAACTGCAAGCCCGGGATCGGTCCGTCCACCGGTTCGCGCAACGGCAGGGTGTTCGCCGTGTCGTGGTCGAGCGCGGTAGCCAGGCTCGTCAGACTTCGCTCTGCACCGAACGCAGGCGTGGGCGCGATGTACGGCGCGACGCGCGGGTCGAGTCCCAACATGGCATGGAGGTCCGCACCAGATGGGTCCGCATCCACGGCCAGAACGCGCTTGCCAATCGTTGCGAGGTAGATCGCGAGGTTCGCGCTGAACAGGGAGGTTCCCACGCCGCCCTTTGCCCCGAGAATGGCGATCGTCGTTGGGGGCATCGAGCGCTCTTACCAATCGCTCGATTGCAGCGCAATCAAGTCGCGGTCGCGCTCACTCGTCGCCGTCCTCGGCGAGACGAGGCGCGAACGGGTAGTAGCGCCGCAGGGCGTCTTCTCTCTCGGACGCACCGTTTTCATCTACTTCCGCGTCGCAAGCGGGCTCTGCGGCCTGAACACGGCCGACGGAAGACGCCACCCTCTTTCGAGCCGATGCCCGAATCCTCAGTCTACCAATGGGTGCGCTAATCCGTGGCTGGGTACTCATGCCCCTTCGATCCAAATCCGTCCGGGCTTTAACACTAACGGATGATTCCGAAGAAAGCACAACAGCAGGGCATTAGGCACGCAAGACTGTTAGATTCCATCGGAATCGTGGGGTCGAGGGAGTCAGAAGAGGTCTTGGAAGGCGTAGTCGAAGACGTGGTTTTCCGTAGTGATGACGGAAAGTTCGCGGTGATTCGTCTCGCAGCCGACCAGGAAGGAGCGATCGCCTCTCCGAAGACCGCCGTGGGAGATCTCGGTCAGATCGCCCCGGGTGAAAACGTTCGCCTGATCGGGCGATGGACGCAGCACACGGTCTACGGGGCGCGGTTTCGGGTCACCTCGTTCACGCCGACGATTCCTTCCACCGAGCAGGGCATGACTCGCTATCTCGGCTCCGGGCTCATCCCCGGCATCGGCCCTGCCTTGGCCGCCCGACTCGTGGACCGCTTTGGTCCGGATACCCTGGATGTGATCGCGACTCAGTCGGCGCGGCTGCGCGAGGTTTCGGGCATCGGCAAACAGCGCGCGGAGTCGATTGCCAAGGCCGTTCGCCAACGCCGCGCGGAAGCGGAGACGATGAGCTTCCTGCACGCGCTTGGCATGGGTCCGGCGACGGCGCGCGAGATCGTTCGCAAGTACGGCTCGGATGCCCCTCGGGTCGTGAGAGACGACCCCTACATCGTCGCCGAGCAGATTCGCGGCATCGGTTTTCGAACTGCCGATCGGATTGCAGAAGCACTTGGAATCGCCGGCGATGATTTGAGGCGCGTCCAAGGGGGCGTGCTGCATCTGATTGGCAAAGCAGTCGACGAAGGCCATGTGTTCGCAACGCGGGAGCAGCTCCGCAACGGCCTCGAGCAACTCGATGTCCCTTCCGATGAGCTCGACAAAGCCCTTCGCGCGCTGCAGGCGCGCGAGCTCGTCACGATCGAAGATGACGCAATTTACCCGCCAGTCTTACATCGGGCCGAGGTCCTGGTCGCCGAGGCATTGAGCGCGTTCGCCAACCGTCCGAAAGTGCAACAACCCGTCAAGACGCACGATCACACGCTCAGCGATACGCAGCGAAGCGCGGTCGACGCGTCACTCGGGACCCATCTGCTCGTGCTCACGGGCGGACCAGGCACCGGCAAGACCACGACGGTCCGCGCGATCGTTCAAGCACACGCAGCCCTCGATCGTCGCGTCGCTCTATGCGCGCCGACCGGTCGCGCAGCCAAGCGCCTTTCCGAGGCCGCCGGCATCGAAGCGAAGACGATCCACCGTCTTCTCGAGTGGAATCCAGCCACCGGCCACTTCAATCGAAACCAGCGCTTGCCTCTCGACGCCGACCTGATCCTCGTCGATGAAGCGTCGATGCTCGACATCCGCCTCGCCTCACAGCTTCTGGCCGCCATTCCTCGCAACGCCACGCTCGTGCTCGTCGGCGATATCGATCAGCTGCCGCCGGTTGGACCGGGGCAGCCTTTGCGGGACCTGATTGCGTCCCAAATTTGCAAGACGATTCGACTTCACGAGGTGTTTCGCCAGGCACAGCAAAGCGCAATCGTTCGGGGAGCTCATGCGGTTCTCGAGGGCGGCATGCCGGAGCCGACGCCGAGCGGAACGAAAGGCGACGGGGACTTGTTCCTGATTTCCGCCACCGATCCGGACACGATCACCGAGCGCCTCATCCAGACCTTGCGCCGGATGTCGGCGGCCTACGGATTCGACCCGCTTGCCGACGTGCAGGTGATGACGCCGATGCGGCGCGGCCCACTCGGGACGATCAAGCTCAACCAAGTGCTTCAAGAGACGTTCAACCCCGGCAAACGGGAGGGCGAGCTTCCCAGCTCATTTCGACCGGGCGACAAGGTGATGCAGCTCCGCAACGATTACGAGAAGGAGGTCTACAACGGGGACCTCGGTGAAGTGCACAGAATCGAAGGAGGCGTCACCTACATACGCTTCGATGGACGCGAGGTTCAGTACAAGGGGGACGAGCTCGATGCGATCTCGCTTGCGTACGCTTGCACCGTCCACAAGGTCCAAGGCAGCGAGTTCCCAGCCGCCGTGATCGTTCTGCACAATGCCCATTTCATGCTGCTCAACCGGGCTCTGCTCTACACGGCGCTCACGCGTGCGAAGAAGCTGGTCGTGCTCGTAGGTGACCCACGCGCGATGGCCCGGGCCGCTCGAAACGCCCTCTCCTATGAAACCAACTCGAGGCTGCTGGACCGCCTCCACTCGCTTTCGGCCTAGCGGCCCTAACGGTCATCGAAGGCGTGGACGATGGCCTCGTGAAACGCGGGGCGAAATGCCCGGATTGCGGCATTGTCGTCGGAGACCGCCACACGATTGGTCAAGAGCGCCATCACGAGTTGCCGGCGCGGGTCGCACCAAAGCGAGGTCCCGGTGAATCCGAGGTGACCGAATGCGTCCGCGTCGATCGACGTGCCGGCAGCGCTTCCTTCGTCGGCCTTGCCATCCCAGCCGAATCGGTGTGTCCCGCCTGGCCTCCGTGCCATGGCGTGTCGAATGAGCTCTTCCTCTGCCGCTCCTCGTCTTCCATGCCACGCGGCGACGCGCGCGGCGCCAAAGCTCGCGACGCTCTTCGCGACCCCAAACATGCCGGCGTGGCCGGCGACGCCACCGAGGGCCGCGCAGTTGTCATCGTGGACCTCCCCGGTCAACGTTCGACCACGCCAAAGGGACGAGCCCGTCGGCGCGCAGTGTGCCTTCCAACCTTCGTCCGGCTGGCGCGCACCGAAAAAGACGGTGTCCTGAACCCCGAGCTCCATCGCGACGCGGTCCGACACCACCTCGTGCAAAGGGTTGCCCGCGGCGCGGCGGATCGCCATCCCAGCTAAGATGTACCCGAGGTCGCTGTACACGGCCCTGCCAACGGTGCTCGCGTCCCAATGCGGAAGCAGCTGCGCCAACATCCATTTACGCGCCGCATCGGTGCCGGGCTCTTCCGGGAGCGTCTCGTAGAAGGGCACCCAGGCCTCCAGGCCAGAACGATGGCAGAGCACCTCTTCCCAGATTCGCTCGCCAATCGGCAGGCCATTCGCTTCGGGAATCAGCTTCTCGACGCGCTCACCGAGGTCGAAGACCCGAGCCTGATGCAAGCGAAGCGCCGCACTGGCCACCCATGGTTTGGTGAGCGAAGCCAAATCATAGAAGGTGTCGACGGTGACCGGCGGACCACCCTCGGCGCGCAGCCCGGCGACGACGTCGACGTAGTGCCAGGCACCGCGGCGCCAAAACGCAATCGAGGCGCTGGCTCCGGGAAACACCGTGGCTGCGCATCCGGCGGCGAGCTGCTGCTGCAATGCGCGCTCGATCCGCGTCGAGAGGTTGGCGGTCACGCCTGCTGTCTACCCAATCGCGCTGCGATGGTCTACAGGAAGCGGCCAGCTATGACGCTCCCCTATCTCACGAGCTCGATCGCACCGATCGAAGCCGAGTTTCGATCGACTCCAGAGGATTTCGAGGTCGACGAGGAACCGGCTTATCCCCCGAGCGGAACCGGGGACCATGCATTCGCGTTCATCGAGAAACGCGGCCTGACCACCAATGACGCGGTTCGTGCGCTTTGCGACTGTGTCGGAGCCGACCCAAAGGCTGCAGGATGGGCCGGTCTCAAAGATCGCCACGCTGTGACCCGGCAATGGATCAGTATTTTTGGCGCCTCCCCGGACGCGCTGCTCCGGGCGGAGGTCGAAGGCATCCGGGTTCTCGAGGCCGCGCTTCATCCGCAAAAGCTACGGACCGGCCACCTTCGCGCGAATCGGTTTCGGATCCGCCTGCGGCAAATCGACGCATCGAGAATAGACGAGCTTCGCCAGCTGTTGTCCGTGATCGAAAGCGACGGCCTCCCCAACTACTACGGCGAGCAGCGATTTGGACGTGACGGCGACAATGCCGAGCGTGCGCTTCGATGGGTGCTCGGCGAGGCTCGAGCGCCCCAAGGAGGTTTTCACCGAAAGCTTCAGATGTCCGCGCTCCAATCCGAAATCTTCAACCGGTGCGTTGGCGAACGGGTGCAAACCTCGACGCTTGGGAAGGTTTATGCGGGCGAGCTCGTGAAGAAGCACGCGTCGGGAGGCTTGTTCGTTGCGCCCGATGTCGAGGACACGCAGGCCCGGGCCGACGCTTGGGAAATCAGCCCCACCGGACCGATGTTTGGGGCGAAGATGCGCTGGCCCGAGGGCGATGCCCGCAAACGTGAAGAGGCGCTGCTAGAGGAGTCCGGCTTGAGCCTGGATCGGCTGGCCAAGTGGAAACGTCTCGCCCCGGGGACCCGGCGATTCGTTCGAGTTCCGGTGCCAAATCTGGACCTGACTGTGAGTGACAATACGGTGGAGCTGGATTTCACCCTACCCGCTGGCTCTTACGCGACCATATTGGTGCGGGAGATTCTCAAGCGGGATGCACCGCCGGCCAAGACCGGCTAAAAGCGCGCTTCTACCCGAGGAAAAGTATGATCGACATTCAAGAGAGATTGACCGCCTTCGCCATGCTTGGCGCGACCTGGGTCATGTGGCTTCTGATTATCCTCTCCATCTTCGGCGTGGCGATCATTTTCGAACGCATCTACTACTTCTTCGTCTCCCGCGATGACGTGCGAGCCCTTCAGGAGGACCTGCGACTGAACCTTGCGAAAAACGACGTCGCCGGGGCCCGCGACCGTCTTGCCAAGTCGCGGTCGTTTCAAGCCAAAATCGTCCACTCCGGACTCGAAGTGGTCGACGATGGCCCGGACGCGGTCGAAGAGCGACTCGCCGGTGAGACGGCCGTGGCCCGCACCCAAATGGAGCGAAATCTCGGCTTCCTCGGCACCGTTGGCAACAACGCCCCGTTCGTGGGTCTGCTTGGAACGGTCATCGGCGTCATCAAGGCATTCCACGTGCTCGATGAGAGCGCGGGCAAGGTGACGAGCGGTTTGATGACCGAGGTCGGTGAAGCGCTCGTTGCCACCGCCATCGGCCTCCTCGTGGCCCTGCCCGCGGTCGCCTTCTACAACTACTTCCAGCGCTTGATTCGATACCGCCTGACTTGGGCCGATGCACTCGGCCGTGACTTGCTCGCCTACCTCAAGGGCAACGCCCGCAGCGGGAGCCAGTAACATGGCTGGCGGCTCGCGATCGGGGGATGACGACGACCTGATTACAGACATCAACGTCACGCCCTTGGTCGATGTCGTGCTCGTTCTCCTGATCATCCTGATGGTCACCGCGACAGCCATCGTTTCCAAGACAATTCCGATGGAGCTCCCCAAGGCCGCGACCGGTGAGCAGACACCCGCCTCGCTCGCCGTGTCGATCGACCAGAACGGTCAGCTCTTCCTCGACACGATTCCGGTCAACACCGACGAGCTTCGAACCCGCGTGCGCGCTGCCCGGGAGTCCGACGAGAACCTCCGCGCCGTGATCGCCGCCGACGGCAGAATTGCGCATGCCAAGGTCGTTCAAGTGATCGACATCCTCCGCCAGGAACGAATCACGAAGTTCGCCATCAACGTCCGGCCAGAGGAGATCGGACGCTGAGCCACGCTGCTGCTGACCCGATGTCCAACCCTTTCGAGAATCTGGCTCCGTGGGCGCTCGACTCGGCCTGGGTCGTCTTGGCCATCGCCACGCACGCGGCCTTCTTGGCCCTGACGCCCAACCTTGGCGCGGGCTCGGGGCCATCCGATCCGCTCGATGCGGTCGCCGTGGCGATCATCGACCAGGAGCCGCCCGCAGCCGAGCCCGAGCTCGAGGAGCCGGTCGAGGAAGAGGCCCCGGAGCCCGAAGAGCCGGAGCCCGTGAAGCCACCGCCAAAGCCCAAGACTTGGAGAGCCCCCAAGGATCCACCGAAAGCTCCCGAGGAGCCGCCCGCCGCCGCGCCGGAAGCTCCGGTCACATTCGACAACATCGTCCTCACCAATGAAGGCGACGAGCCCTCGTCCTGGGCGATGGACCCAGGCTCTGGCAAGAGCCGCGACGGACCGATCGGCAAACCGGACGCCGTCGTCACCGGCAGGAGCCGGGACGGTGTGATCGGCGGGATCATCGGAGGCACGGGCATCGGGGTCGTCGTCGACGTGGGCGACCTCTCGAGACGTCCAATTCCGCCTAGTTTGAAGCAAAAGCTAGAAAGACTTTATCCCAAGAAAGCCAAGCAGGAAGGGGTCGAGGGACAAGCTGTCTTACGGCTGCAGATCGGGCCCGATGGCTCGCCGAGCAAGATCCGACTCCTCTCTGAAGACCCGATTGGCTATCGGTTCGGGCAGATCTGCAAACAAGTCCTCCAAGACGCGACCTGGAAGCCCCCGCTCGACAAAGAGGGCAAGCCGGTCAGCACCCGGGTTACGTTCACCTGCGGCTTCGAGATTCGCTTTTAGGGGACGGCGGGCGGGCATCTCGGCGGGACGATCCACCGCCGACAGTCGTGTGGAAGCATCCGCGTTTTTTGACTCCTGCTGCCCTGGAACGATACCTCACGTCCATGCGGTGGATTCTGCTCAGCCTGATGGCGCTCACCTGTGCCTGCTGGGGCGAGGACGAAGAACCGCCTGGAGAGCTCGTCGGAAGCTTCCAAGCGCTTGGCCTGATGGTCGAGCAGAGCTGTGGCACGGCGGTCCCTGCTCCCGATCCCCTGGACCTCAAGTTCGACCTTCGATCGGAGTCCAACGGGCGCGCGTACTGGCAGCTATGGGGTGGCGCCTTGTTTGCTGGAATCGAAAGCGGCGACACGTACACGTTTCAAACGAGTCAGAGCTGGATGGTGATCGAGCCCGATCGTTTTCGGGGCTACGTTGGCTGCTCGGTCACGCAGCGCGACGTCTTCACCTTCGAGGTGTCCGTTCCCGAGATCGAGGCCGCCTTGGACGGCGGCGTTGAAGATGACGCCGGCGTCGATGGAGACGCCGGCGCCGAAGCGGACGCCGGGGTCGACACCGCGATCGATCCGACGCTCGTCCTGATCACAGGCTCGCAGACGACCGAGATTGTTCCGCTGACCGGCGCGGACTGCACGCCCGCGGTGGCTGCACTGGGTGGCCCGTTCCTCTCTCTGCCCTGCCGCGTCGAGTACGTCCTCAGCGGCAACGGGATCGCTCCCGACTAGAGAAGGGTCAATCGTCGTCCGGCGATTCCGGCGGAAACTGCGAGGGCTTCAGCGCCCCGAGCGGGACCGATGGACGCACGGACGGCGGGGCCGACGGACGCACCGAAGAAGGTGCTGTGGACGGACGGACCGGTGGAATGCTACTCGCTCGTTTGAGCGAACCCGGCAAACGTTCGGCGCGAATGATCATCTTGGGCGAATGCACCCCAAAGAAGATCCCGAGCGTTGCCTCACGACCGCTGATCTCGTCGACGCGGAACCCGTTTTCCTCGAGGAGCGCGCAGATTTCGTGCAGGGCATAGAGACGAATCGAGTAGAGACGATCGTGCTGCTGGCCGCTGTGATTTGCCACTCGACGCTTCACGCGGAGGCGTGAAGTTGCATAGTCGAAGTCGGTTTCTTCCATGCACACCGCGCCATCGACCTCGAACCACACCTGATTGGGCTGCGAGCCGATCATGAAATCGCGGTTGACCACCTCGAGCAGGAGCGTGCCGTGCGGTCGGATCGCGTCGTGAAACTTTCCAATCGTGAGCTGGTTTTCTTCTTCGCTGAAGTAGCCGAACGTGGTGCCCCAACAGAGCATTGCATCGAACGGATACTCGAACGTGACTTCGCGCATGTCGCCGCGCACGAAGTCGATTTGCAACCCGCGATCTTCCGCCTCGTCGTACGCACGGCCGACCATCGTCGGTGAAATATCGAGACCGACCATGTGATAGCCCCGCGAGGCGAGCTCGACGGTTTGCACCCCCAATCCACAGCCGACGTCGAGGATTTTGGATCCAACCGGCACGCGCAGGGCGCGCTCGATGAAACCACACTCGACGGCAACTTCTTTTGGCGTCGACGTTCGAACGGTCCGCAGGTATGCCTCCCCAAAGAAATGCTCGTGCCAGGGGCCGTCATCGTCCGCTTCGACCTCGGGCGGCCCCGAGTCGGTCGAATCGGCTGGCGGAGGCGGAGGCTTCGGCATTGGAATCAAGATGTCCGGGGCCGCGTCGAGCGGCGGTGCGATGTCGCTTCGGGAAAGCACGTCCGCATCATCGAGGAAAAGCTCTTCCGGAGGATCGCTGTACCGTGCCGTGACGGGGGGCGTCGTCGAAGCTCGGATCTTGGGAGGCTCACTGAAATGGACGTCGATGGACGGCGTCGACACATCCTCTTCGTCGAGCTGTGGCTCTGCATCCAAGAGCGGGTCGGCAACCGTCATGAACGAGGGTTCGGTGGGTTCCCGGTCATCGCTCGGGTCGACCGCAAACGTTACACCGCTCGGAGGATCGAGATCGAGTACGTTCGAGATCTCGCGCGGCGCGCCGTCGCCATTGGTGCGGGCCGTAGCCGCGTTGTCCAGCACGCTGGCGCGGGGAATGTCGCTGATCGGAACTCGAAGG
>Ga0316201_10001218_pt1 | contig 16960 bp, 19 predicted proteins | sample CS6wburrow_MG_FD_204516 | JGI IMG/M metagenome (GOLD analysis project Ga0316201, IMG submission 204516) | Coastal sediment microbial communities from Delaware Bay, Delaware, United States - CS-6 worm burrow | ecosystem: Environmental > Aquatic > Marine > Coastal > Sediment | place: USA... | reverse complement strand
TTTTGAAACTATATTTTTTGTCGATTTAAGTAATAGTGTATTGTCAACAACTTCAACCTGTATCACTTCATGCAGGTTATCATCCGTTGTTATCTCCACTAAAGGGTTTTCACCTTCTACGAGCGTTACCTTAAAATTCTCTCCTATCAATAATCTCGTAAAATCCTCGACAGATGTTTGTTCTGTGGAAATTTCCTTACTTCCTTTTATTTTGTCCTTACGTTGTGCATGAATACTTGATAACGAGATTGTTAACAGGATGATTATTGCAATTCTCTTGATCATAATGGCTTTCAGTTCCGTTCAGGACAAATATAAACAAAAACCATCCCAAACTTGATAAACGTCAAGTAAGGGATGGTGAAAACAAGATTGGTTAGTCGTTTTTAGGCTCAATTAATGGCCCATGATTGTTTGATTGATGATGGATTGATATGGTTGATCAGTGTTTACGTATTGAGCCAGAAACGCCATCACGCTTGTTGACTTTGTCTGGATTGCCATAATAGGTTATATCGGCACCACTGCTCGCTTTTGCAGTCAGTTCTTCCGAAGAATATAAGGTAATATCGCTTCCACTGGTCGCTCGCGCATCACAGATTTTCGCTTTTAAATCTTTGGCTCTGATATCACTTCCACTCGTTGATTCGGCAGAAAGCCTATCAGTTGTTCCTGAAAGTCTTAGACTACTTCCGCTGGTGGATTTACAGGTTATTTCATTAGCCTCTATTTCTAATTCCATATCGCTACCACTGGTGCTTTTAAGCTTTAATTGATCAGCTTTAATTGTGTTGGTTGAATACACATCACTGCCGCTCGTAGATGTGATGCTTCTCAGGTCGTCAAATTCAACCATGACTTTTTGAGCCGAGGAATTTGCGATGTTTTCTTCAGTATGAAGGTGTAAGACACCATCTTTTATCTCAGTGATGATAATATCATGGAGGTTCTCATCGGCTTGTACCTTTACACTCTCAGAATTTCCTTGCGTCAGGTAAACATCAAGACCCTCAGTGGCCTTGATACTATGAAAAGAACCTTCCATATTCCTGGTTTCAGTGATTACATTTCCATTTCCCCGAACTCCTGGGCCGATATTAAGATCGAAGTTGCAAGAGAAGAACAGCAATGCCATTACTACGGTTACGATTATTTTTGTGAGAGTTGTCATAATTGATTGATTTTGTGATTGAATGTTTGTTTTACTTGGTAAAAGTCTTCATTAATCATTGATTTGAAAATTAAATCGGACTGAACTGTGATATTTTATTGACGAATTGTTAATTGTCATCGGATGTTATCTCGATACCATTTTCGTCGATATTCACTTTTACATTATCTGTTTTGGCCTTAACACCATCGTCATCTATTTTAAGACTGCCCTTATCACTTTTTATTTCGACACCATCCTCATTTATCTTAATGCCTCTTTCATCATCATTGATATCAACTTTAATATTGATATTGTCTTCACAATCCAAACAGATCATATCATCTTCAATGACCTTCAAATAATGTTCTTCCGTGCCATTTTTCAAGATATCATTATATCTATCGGAATTCCTGTGAAATGAATACGTGTTATTATCAGCATAAACTGTTGTACCTTCTGGTAAATAGAGTGTCAATTCTACTTTTTGGTCATGGTATTTGTTATCCAACGCCGTGGTCAAATATGAATTAAGCAATAGGGTATTCCCATTCAATTCATAGCTGTAATTGATATTATCGGCCAATTCCTTAGCCTCTTGATAGGTCCTTGCATCCGCAATTTTTTCAATTCCCAATGATGCTACAGAATCTTTAGTTGATCTGACAATGAGCCTTACATCTGACGAATAGATCATTTTCTCATCATTTTCATCGTAAATCAATCGAAAAGGCTCGCTACTATATCTCCCAAATCGTTTGGTATAGTTAGAGTTACTTGCCATTTTTATATTTAGAGTGTCATTAGATGTTATCATTAGTTCCCTCTGATCAGTGACGCTGGCTTCCGTGGCATGTTCCGCAATTTGTCTTATTCCTAATACTGCCAATGAAATTATAGATATTAACCATAAGCCTAGAAGACTAAGTTTGGCGACAGTCCCAATGGATTTTAAATTATTCACTAGGATTTTCAGACCAAGATAAAAGAGGATGAAAAACGGAACCCCGACCGCAAATAATGTCAATAATGAGATCAACCAAATAGGAACACTACTGCTCATTGCTGCTTCGGCAAAATCGAAGCCTGGTACGTGTATGGCATCTGCAATTCCTGTGGTAAGAAGTGCGATAACAAGCCCTATTAAAGTGGCTGCGCCCGTAATGATCATAATGACCCCTATGAACTTGGCGAATACCTTCAAGAAAAACATGATGACATCGCCTAAAGTATCAAAAAAGGACTTTGAACTCGATTTTATTCGTTCGCCTTGCCTGGGCAGATCTATACTCTTTACAGTGTCTGAAACTGTCTCAGAGACGCTTTCAAATCCGTCCTTGATTTTTTTTTCGATGTTGCTGATATTCACAGGCTCTCCAGTCATGGTCAGTTTTTCTGACGTTGTTAGAGCCTCGGGTACCAGGATCCAGAACAGTATGTATATGAATATGAATGTACCTCCCGATCCAAGGGCTAGTAATATCCAGAGTAAACGTACCCATACCGCATCGATGCCCAAATAATGACCGAGTCCTGAAGCAACACCTCCTATATAAGAGTTGTCCGTATCCCTATATAGTTTCTTGGAACTCTTCCGAGTCCTGTCCCAAGATTTTGGCTCATCTTCGAAAATTTCGTCGTCAACCAAATAATCTTCTGGTTGTCCCATGATAGCGATGACTTCATCAACGATTTTAACGCCTACGACCTGTTTGTCGTTGTCAACGCGTTCGTTGAATAACTCACTAATTCGTGCTTCTATGTCTGCAATGATTTCGGAGCGTCCTTGAGAGTCTGTAAATGAACGTTTTATAGCCTCAAGATAGCGCTGCAACTTTGCGTATGCATCTTCATCTATATGAAAAAATATACCTGCTAAATTTATATTGACTGTCTTATTCATTTTTTGGTGTTTTTTTGTCTTGTTACTAAGTTAACGGCGTTTTGTAAATCGCTCCAAGTACCATTCAATTCTTTTAAGAAGAGCTTTCCGGTTTCTGTTAAGCCGTAATATTTTCTTGGAGGGCCTCCTGTTGATTCTTCCCAGCGATAATTGAGAAGACCAGCATTTTTAAGCCTTGTTAGAAGAGGATATATCGTACCCTCGACCACAAGCATTTTTGCGTCTTTTAGAGTGTCCAGTATCTCTGCAACATATGCATCTTCATCTTTGAGGATGGACAATATGCAGTATTCCAGGACACCTTTACGCATTTGTGCTTTTGTGTTTTCTATTTTCATGATATTAGATAGAATTTAGATTTTATAAAACTGTTCATTTTTTGATTGATTGTTATTTGATGAAATTTATGGTTAATGGATATTTGTAGGCCTCACCATTATTTGCCTTGACCATTGCCGTAATAACCAGTACGATTTCAATAATGAAAACTGTCATTACCACAATTCCAGTCAATACTCCAAAGATGATTAAGCCCGAAGCATTTTGTATATCATTGCCATCGATATATATATTATGATTGTTGAATAGCATTTCCTCTGGGAAGCTGCTGGCAAATACATAAAGAAAAATGGGGATTGCAATTACGATAGCAGCTATGGCATACAATAAAATACTTAATTGAAAATTTATTGCTTGCTTACCATGTTGATCAACAAAATCAGACTTATCCTTATTCATCGTCCATAAAACCAATGGTAAAATAAAATTGCCGAGTGGAATAAAGAACTTCGAGAAGGTCGATAAATGTATGATCGCGGCTAGATTTTTATGATGTGTTGTCAGCATGATTTAAAAACGTATAATAGTTGCTTATACAAATATATGTCTTTTAAAAGGTATTATGTTACGCATAGTACTAATTTTTAACATAAAATTAACATTATTGCATCCTGATAATTTTTGGTATTTTTACTGAAACCCTCATTAAATATGAAGCTCACGGCTAGAAAGATCAATATGTTCAATATGTTCAAGTTACCCGCGGCTTTCTTTACCGGAGTCCGGGCTACTTATATAGATGATGCCAAGTGTATTGTTACAGTGAAGCATCGATGGGTGAACCAAAACCCATTCAAATCTATGTTTTGGGCAGTACAAGGTATGGCAGCCGAACTAACTACAGGTGCCTTGATGTTGAAGAAAATAAAGGAAAGTGGCAGGAATATATCGATGTTAGTGGCTAATAATAATGCGGCCTTTACAAAAAAAGCGACTGGTCGATTGACTTTCGAATGCAATCAAGGATTATCAATCGATAGTGCCATCACAAAAGCCTTGGAAACAGGTGAAGGGCAAACTGTTTGGTTAAATGCAGTTGGCAAGAATAAGGAGGGTGTTGAAGTATCTAACTTTAATTTTGAATGGTCGATTAAATTGAAAAATCAGAAATGATCGTAACGAAATATAAATCTCATCAACTCATAGGGGAATCAACAAAAAGAAAATAGTATGACAGCACACGAAATAGACTATAGGATTTATGGAGAAGAAATGCAATATGTCGAGATAGAACTCGATCCTCAAGAAGGTGTTGTTGCCGAAGCAGGAACATTTATGATGATGGATGATGGGATTAAAATGGAAACTATTTTCGGGGATGGCTCTCAAAAAGACAAAGGATTTCTAGGGTCGATATTAGGGGCAGGTAAGAGGATCTTGACTGGAGAAAGTCTTTTTATGACCGTATTTTACAATGACCTGAACGGAAAACGGAATGTGTCTTTTGCTTCACCATATCCTGGAAAGATCATACCAATAGATCTAACTGAATATGGTGGAAAGTTCATTTGTCAAAAGGATGCTTTCCTTTGCGCTGCTAAAGGAGTTAGTGTTGGGATTGAATTCAGTAAGAAATTGGGAAGAGGTTTGTTTGGTGGAGAGGGTTTCATCATGCAAAAATTGGAAGGAGATGGCATGGCCTTTGTTCATGCGGGAGGCACGATGGCCAAGAAAACCTTACAATCTGGAGAAACTTTAAAAGTGGATACAGGATGTATCGTTGGTTTTACAAAAGATATTGATTATGATATCGAATTTGTTAAGGGTATCAAGAATAAAGTGTTTGGGGGTGAAGGCTTGTTTTTCGCAAGTTTGCGTGGACCAGGTACTGTTTATATACAATCACTGCCTTTTAGCAGATTGGCTGGTCGTATTCTGGCAACTGCCCCAAGAACAGGAGGAAAGGATAGGGGTGAAGGTAGTCTCCTTGGAGGTCTAGGAGATATCCTGGATGGTGATAACAGGTTCTAAGACTGTTATCAGCTGATTTTCAATGGTGTAAATAGTATTACGATTATTTTTAGCCAAACTTTAACACAGTTCATCGAAATTTAATCCAGACGTATAGGTTTTTTTAATATCTTTAATTCGTTAACAAAAAGATTGATAGCCTATAGATTGAAATTACTTTAAATTCCTAACAACTAAAATAACTTCAAAATTATGGCAAGAGCAATGTTTGAATACACCAAGACGGTCTTGAACAAAGTCAGTTTTGATGTCAACCTTTTCTGCAGGGAGGTAGAAAAAGCAATACAGAGATTACTTCCTTACGAAATTGAAGAACTGAAGGTTTTTATTAATTCCTTGATTCAACAGAACCCAGAATTAAACAAATGTCTAATCTTATTAAAATCATAAATTAAAAGCGATCTAAAATGATCGCTTTTTTTATTTTGTTAGAGGACTGATTATTTTAACATTCTGAAAAGCAATTGCACCCCTCACAATCCCTGAAATTGTATCTTGCAAAGCCTCGATGATTTGCATTTTCAATTCACTTTTATGATAAATAATACTTACTTCTCTAGCTGGAGTAGGCTCATTAAAGTGATGTAGGTTTGCTTTTTCTTTTTCCTTGATGTCTAAAGTGTGCAAAAACGGTAGAAGGGTCATACCTAAGCCTTCATTCGATAATTTAATGAGGGTTTCTATACTTCCACTTTCTAATTGAAAAGAATCGTCCATGCTTTTCTTGAAGGCCTTACATAGGTTTATGACCCCATCCCTAAAACAATGTCCATCTTCCAAGAGGAGCATGTCATCGATCTCTAGATCCGATATGTCAATTAGTTTCTTATCACTTAGACGATGATTGTCCGGTATATAACTTACAAATGGTTCATAAAAAAGAACGCGCTCCTTAATACTGTCGTTTTCCAATGGGGTAGAAACGATGGCAGCATCAAGATGCCCATCATTTATTCTAAGAATGATTTCGTCTGTGGTGTGTTCTTCAATGTGTAACTTTACTTTAGGGTATTTCTTAATGAATGATTTCAAGAACATTGGCAGTAAGGTCGGCATAATGGTAGGGATGATCCCTAATTTGAATTCTCCTCCTATAAAGCCCTTTTGCTGATCCACAATATCTTTGATTCGCTCTGACTCATGAACGATGTTTCTTGCTTGTTGAACAATTTTTCTGCCTACCTCAGTCAATTCGATTGGCTTTTTGCTTCTATCAAAAATCAATACATCCAATTCGTCCTCCAATTTCTGTATTTGCATACTTAGCGTTGGCTGAGTGACAAAACATTTCTCGGCAGCCTTGGTGAAATTCTGATTTTCAGCGACCGCTAGAACGTAGTTTAATTGGGTAATGGTCATATCTATTTGTTTAAGTTATAAAGATATAAAATCAATCAATAAAATCTATTGAAAGTTATGTGTGCTATAAGTTAAATTTGCCGAAAATAAATATGGGAATATGAATATGACACTAAATAGCATTGGCCTGAATACCGAGAAAACCAAGGAAGTAGCGCAAGATCTTAATGGATTATTAGCCAATTTTCAAGTGTATTATCAAAATTTAAGAGGTATACACTGGAATATCAAGGGAAAACGTTTTTTTGATCTTCATGTAAAATTTGAAGAATTATATACGGATGCTAATATGAAAGTAGACCTATTAGCTGAGCGGATTTTAACATTAGGTGTTACACCGCTGCATACCTTTGAAGATTATGTCCGGAACTCACAAGTACCCTTAGGTAAGAATGTCTCTCAAGATAAAAAAGCCGTACAATTAATAGTTGACTCATTGACCGAGTTATTGAAAATAGAGCGAGAAGTTTTAAAGAAGTCTGGAGAAGCCAATGATGAAGGCACTAACTCTATGATGAGTGATTTTATTACTGAACAAGAAAAAACCGTTTGGATGATGAAAGCTTGGCTCGGGCAAAGTATTTAAATATAAAAAAGAGCCTCTAGAAAGAGGCTCTTTTTTATTCACTTAGAATCTTATGGTGATTTTCTGGTTTTCTTCTCCGACTTCAAACTTTGATTCGGCGAATTGGGGAGGACCATAACTCATCGTATTGTTGGATGTGCCATAGCTCTCTTTTGGCATGCCGTTAGGTTCATAATCCATACGTCCATTTTCATTTTGGTCATGCAAAGCCATAATGGCATAACTTCCAGGAGCAACACCTTCAAATATAACAGTGACCTTGCCATCTTCAATTTTGCTTTCTGCGTTCTTGACCCCTTGACTCACCATAAATGTCTCAGAGGTATGTAAGGCGAATACAACCTTACCTTCATTGTTAGTAAGGTTATCTACGGTTACTTCGATGGAAACGCCCTTGACTTCTTGTGCAAGGATGCCTATTGAAAATAATAATGCGATCGATAAAATAATAGATTTCATAATGTGTTGTTTTAATGATTAACAGTTCAAATGTCCTTATTAATCAAAGAAGTCCATAATTTTAATTACCCAATTGTAAAATACCGTAACTGAATTGTATCAATTCATTAGAACAATTTCAACACGCCTATTCATCATTCTACCTTCTTTAGTGCTATTATCTGCAATAGGTCTTCCTTCACCAAATCCTTGGGCACTTAGTCTGTCTGGGTCGATACCTTGAGAGACGAGGTAATCCTTGACAGCTTTAGCACGTCTTAAAGACAATCTTAAGTTATGTGAATTCCCAGAAGAATTATCTGTGTGCCCTTCTATACTGAATTTTGAGAACGGATATGCGTTCATGATACTAACGACTTCATCGAGAGATGCTTTGTCTGATACTCGTAATGTGGATTTTCCGTATAGGAATAATAATGTTTTGGCAAAATAGTTGATTTTTTCTTCGTCTTGTTGCGTGATTGTCTCTTCTTCTGGACAACCAGAATTGGCAACGGTTCCTACAACATTCGGGCATTCATCTACATCATCAAGAACGCCATCACGATCCGAATCAGGAATAGGACAGCCTTTATTAGCTAATATGCCAATAATTCTCGGGCATTCATCATCCTTGTCTGGAATACCATCACCATCTGTATCAGGGCAACCATTGAATAATTCCAAGCCTGCTAAATTAGGACATGCATCATATCTATCCTCGATGCCATCACCATCATTATCCGGGCAACCATTGAATTTAGCCGATCCTTTTACCGCAGGACATTGATCTTTTCTATCTATGACACCATCCCCATCGCTATCTTTAGGATTCCCGCCAGTCCTGTAAACCATTCCAGCTGAATGCTGAAAGTGTTTCGTGCCGTAATCCTTGAATGCTAGTTTAAGTGTAGATTGGATATTGATCCCGAGTCTATTACTTATCCAAAAATTGATACCTCCAGTGCCATTAAGTGTGCCTGCACCAATCTTATCCACCCAAGTATATCCACCTCCTATGCCAACATAGGGGTTGACTTTGTTCACCTCTTTATTGGCCTTGCTTAAGTTCAATTTGAACATACCATCAAGCGATAGATACGGAAATTCTTTACCGGTTATTGGGTAATTTTCGTCAATGGTATTCCTGGACCCAACTAATTCGAATATGAAACCACCATCTAGATAACGCGCTGCGGTTACTCGAAGGGCTGCAGCCTCCATATTCCAGGTGCTATATCTGCCCTTCAAAGGATTAAGGCCAGTGTCTTTGTCATTATCACCCGTGGTCGGATTATTCACGGCATTAATGCCAATACCAAAAGCCCATGGATTGTATCTGTCCTGTGCAGTTGAAATAGTGTAACTAAATAAAATCGAAAGAAGAAAAAGACACTTGATGTATTTCATTATGATTGAGTTAATTAACAGCACTACCAATATAATTGATTATTCAAAAAAAAGAGTTGATTTATTTTAGAAATTTTACAGTACTTATAACAAACCTCTTGCCTTGATCTCAAGGTATTTATTAATGGTATTTATGGTAAGCTTCTCAGGGGTGGTCAAGATCGTATGAATACCGTGATTTTTTAGTTCCTTGACCATCAAACGTTTTTCGTAAGAGAATTTTTCAGCGATGGTCTTATGATATATGGCTTGAAGATCTTCTGCATCTTGCAGTATCAACTCATCTAGCTCCGTGTTTTCAAAAAGAATGATAACCAACATATGTTTTTTTGCAATTGCCATCAAGAATGGTAATTGGCGCTTCAAAGAACTTAGATGTTCGAAATTGGTATATAACAAAAGTAAACTTCTATGGGTTACCTTTCGCTTTAATTGTGCGTATAATAAACCATAGTCGCTATCATGAAATTCAGTATCTATATTATATAAACTCTCTAATATTTTATTGAGATGTGTTAATTTATGGATCGCTGGTATAAATGATTCAATGGCTTTGGAGAAGGAGATGAGTCCAACTTTATCATGTTTTTTAAGCGCTACATTACTAAACGCCAAGGAAGAGTTGATAGCATAATCCAAAAGTTTTAAACCATTAAAAGGCATTTTCATGACACGCCCCGTGTCTATTATAGAATAAATTGGTTGTGATTTTTCATCTTGATATTGATTGACCATTAATTCACCTCTCTTGGCGGTCGCTTTCCAGTTAATAGTTCGAAAATCATCTCCTTTCACGTAATCCTTGATATGCTCGAACTCCGATGTGTGACCAATTCGCCGTATTTTCTTTAAACCGATTTGCGTTAATTGATTGCCAATCGCCATAAAGTCGTATTTCTGCATCTGTATGAATGATGGGTACACCGGTATCATTTGTTCGTTCTGGAATTGATACTTCCTCTTTACTATTCGTAATTGGGTTGAAGCATAGATGTTCAAGTTCCCGAAAAAATACTTACCACGTTCAACGGGTCGCACTATATAATCAAAATCATGAAATTGGTTTGGAACCAAAATTGCTTTATATGAGAAATCCCGTTTCTGGAACTGCATGGGCAATTCGTCTATGACATCTATTATGACCTTAAAAGGATAATGATTGCTAATGGTAATTGGTATAGGATTTTCGTCACTATTGGATAATTTATCGGGCAATAATCGTCTAGCTTTTATGGCGTCTTTAAATCGATACAGTAGCATGATGTCTACTAACAGAAGCACAAGAATCACAATGGACATCATCCAAGCAATAGCATAAAAAATCGACAACCAATAAGACACCAAAAAACAAACAGAGGTCAATGCCATATAAATATAGAATTGCTTGTGAATGTATAGTGACTTTAAGGATTTCATTACTGTTTACCTTGGAATTTCGACAGATTGTAAAATCATTTCGATAACGTTCTCGGTAGACATGCCTTCCATCTCACGCTCTGGAGTTAGGATGATTCTATGATTCAGAACAGGGTTTACTGCCTTTTTCACATCTTCAGGAATCACAAAATCACGACCACTCATGGCAGCATATGCCTTCGCAGTATTCAAGATGGCAATAGAGGCGCGAGGAGAGCCTCCTAAATATAAATGTGGATGATTCCTTGTTTTGGATACCACTTCAGCGATGTACTTGATTATTTTTTCCTCTACAATTATGGCCTTTACCTGTTGCTTGAACTCTTGCAAGGATTTGGCATCAACGATTGGATTGATCAATGATTCTGGTTTATCACTTTTTCGCAGATGATGCGTCTCAATGATCTTGATTTCTTCTTCAATCGAAGGGTAATCTATTTTTATCTTGAATATGAATCGGTCCAATTGAGCTTCGGGCAGCGCATAGGTGCCCTCTTGTTCAATTGGGTTTTGGGTTGCCAATACCATAAAAGGAGGCTCAAAAACATAGGTGCTGCCATCGATTGTGACTTGCTTTTCTTCCATGACCTCAAACAAAGCCGCTTGCGTTTTCGCAGGCGCCCTATTTATTTCGTCTATTAAAACCACATTAGAGAATATGGGACCTTTGTGGAATTCGAATTCTGATGATTTCATATTCAAGATGGACGTGCCTAGCACATCACTAGGCATTAGATCTGGTGTGAATTGGATTCTGCTGAAATTGGTCTTCAAGGCCTTTGCGAATAGTTTAGCGGTAATCGTTTTTGCAATACCTGGAACACCTTCTATCAAAACATGTCCGTCTGCCAGCAGACCTACTATCAATAGTTCAATGAATTTTTCCTGACCTACAATCACCTTGCTCAACTCCTCCTTTATGGAGTCTGCGGCTTGTTTTAGTTTTTCTAGCGGGATTCTATTATCGAAATTCAAGTCTTGGTTTTCCATGTGTTATTGGATTTAAATTTTTCTATCAAGCTATTTAGCTTTTCAAGTTCTATATTACTTAGTGTGGTTTTCTTATTAATTCTTTCGATCGTATTGAAGAGCACTTGCGTATCTTCAATGGTATTGTTACTCCTAGCTGATAGATTCTTAAGGAATTCGTCATCCACTGATGAGGTATTCAAATGTAGATTGGTTCTTATATAATCCAAAAAATGTTGGATTATATGATAGGCAATGTCCTTATGCTTGCCTTTTTCATAATACATATTGGAAATAGTACGCGTAAACTCTATGGTTTGATTTCTCAAAGGTGTTACAATAGGAATTGCACGCTGTTTTCGTTTTCCTTCAAAAATGATATAAACCAAAACGCCTAAAAGCATTATATAATAGGACCATTTAAGTTCTTTGGTATTCAGCATGACCGTTAATGGGGAAGTGAAAATGGTTTTTCCGGATTTATGATGACTATCATAATAAATAGGTTTTGTTGGATCTAAATATGATGTGAGACTAGCAGTATAATGATTATTTGGATTATTTAAGATAAAATAATTGGTGAAGGCCTGAGGAAATGTGCTTAAGATAATTTCACCCTCACCGAAAGGTTGTTTAATGATGTTGATATATTCCTTGTCCTTGATCGAATCTTCATCTTTCGGATTTCTGATAGTGCCAATGACTTTTGACTTCAAAGTGTCTATCTTACTGAATTGATTGAAATAATTAGCTCTATCGTAAACATAAACACTATCAGATCTTAATTGCGGATGCTTTAAGAGCATCACATAGTCGTTATTAAAATTATTGAACGTACTAATTCCAGATTGATCCAAGGATAAGGTGTCTAAAAGTTCCTGCTCGAATCTTGAGGATGCCGCAACGAAAAGCGTATTTCCTTTGGAGGTCCAATCCAATAATTTATCCAGTTCAGCCTCTCCAAAAGCCAAGCCATCATTGATGAACAGATAGGTGCCTTTAGATTCTGGATTTCTGGTCAGATACTCGTATGGAGGCCTTTCAACATTCACAATTCCGGACTCTTTGAAAATACGTTTCAATTGATCGTGAAATACTAAAGTACCAAAAGGAATCTTATGATGCTTGGTATAAGAAGGAAACCAATTGATTTCTTTAGGTTTATTATATTCAATAGCGACAATGGCCAAAATGGTCAATGTAGTCAGGATGATATATAGTGTGCCTCTTCTGTTCAAGATGATTTGATTGAATTGTTCAATGTTTCAAAGGTCGATTTCAAAGAATTGAATCTAATCTCGTCGATGGCGAATTCACCGTACCATATATAATCATAAATCCAGGTGGCATCCTTAAAATCATTTTGGAGGGATTCATGTTCAATTTCCTTTATATAATCTTCATTTGTTTTTTGCGGGAGCCAATCAATTATATGTTTGTCACTAAGATATTTAAGCGACAATAAGTAATAATAGCGTATGGCCAAGCGATAATTCTTTTGCTTGATGGCTTTATTTATAAACGCAGTGATATCTTCATTCATGATGATTTGCTCATCTTCACCGAATTGCATGGTGGGTTTATTTACCTGCCCTGTAATCATGACATTTGAATTAACATTCAGGAAGAATTTCACTAGTAGGAAAATGAGCAGTGCAAGAATCAAGTAGGGAAATACATTGAAGATGAATTTTAAGATACCTGTTGCCGCATCAACCCCAAAAAGCCACTCGAAGAAATCTTGAATACGATTTTTTAGCCATTGCCATATTTTGTCCAAGAATGATTCTTCCCGTACAATTTCAACATATATGAAATCCTTATCAGATCGATAATTTTCAAGATGCTCGTTATTTATTTCATGTATTTCGATAGTAGAATCATCTTCAACAACCAATTCCTCTTCTTGTCCATAGCCTAGTGTGCTAAAGAGAAGGAAAAAAAGGATTGTGTTAAGGAATCGATACATTTATTGTTCTATCTGTCCTATGGATTTAATACGATCCAGAGCTCCTGAAAAATGTTTACGTTCATTCAAATTGAAATAGATAAACACGGCTCCAACGGTCGAGATGAGATTCAGTAAGAACTGAATTAAATTAGAGATCACGTTAAGTACCATTGTTACCGGATCATAAAAACTTTGCATATTGCCAGGGTCCAATTCCCCAGAAAGGATTCCTGACTTGGCCATGGTATATAAACTAGCCGGAAGTGCAAACGCATAACTGGCTACCAAGACGATCAAGCCTATAATAATGATGGTCGCAAGCGTTATCCAAAACTCTTCTTTTATTAAATTGAAGCTGTAGCTAAAAGCATCGCCGACATCTCTTTTTTCAAAGACATAAATACTTAGCACCACTGCCATGGGAACCATCATGTAGAAAACAGGAAGTACACAGAATGCCAATGCTATGAAAATCATGATCCATTTCAAGATACTCAGCCCAAAAAACCCCCAAAAGCTTGTTTTTACATTGTGTTTGATATCTGTAATAACCACTTCACCATTATTTTCAATATAGGATTTTATATAATGAAGAACAGCTGAAGCAGCCACTGTATAGACCAAAACGGCTGTTACTGCAAAAGCAATGAATGCCACGAACATCATCAGTGGGTTGAATGAATTTGAAATACCACCTGAAGGGTCACTGAAATCGAACACATTACCTGTAGTATAGGTGTAAAAAGTCATGGCAATCAAGAACAATACCAAATACGGGCCAGATAATTGCAATATGGTTCTCATGAATGGTTTGAATTCATTCTTTATGAAGGTAAATGTATCGGTAAGAATCTCTCCCAATTCTCGTTGTTTCTTGAATTCGATATATTGTTTCATTTAAGTAATGTTTCAGTTGGTTCCGTCTCTAGGAGCGATTTCTTGTGTAATTGTATGGGATAAATAACGTAATAAAATATGATGAGTGCCAATGAACCACCTATGATGATTATGGCAAGCCAATCCGGCATTTCTGTTTGTCTCGTCACAAATCCTTCCAAGAAGCCCGCCACTATGAAGAATGGAATCGTGCTGAGCAATATCTTAAGGCCATTTTTAACGCCTCTTTTAAAAGATTCTAGCCGCGTATAGGTCGCAGTGAATAACATGCCATTGCCCAGGACCAATCCGGCACAGCCCGCAATGATGATGACCGATATTTCAATTGTTCCGTGGATCCAAATGGTTCTTACAGATTCCCATAAAAGGCCTTTTTCAAAGAAAAAATATTGAAAACTTCCTAGCATAATGCCATTTTGCATCATGATATAAAGCGAGCCTATACCAAGAAGAATGCCGTAAGCAAATGCCAATAATGCTACTTTAATGTTATTAAGTGTAATGCCAATGAACATGTTGAATTCCCCCATTTGTTTATAAACAGCCATTGGGTCACTTTTCTCAATGTTTTCAAGGGTCATGTTCACATACCCATCACCGAGGATCGATCTCACAAAATCGCCTTCGTTAGCGGCGGAAAATGCGCCGACGATCGCGAATAATAGAAATACCAAAAAAGCAATAAGTAACTCACGTTGATGCTGGTAGAACATGGTTGGAAATTCTGTTTTGAAGAATGTCACGATCCTATTCTTGGCTTCTTTCTTGGTCTTATAGATCTTTTGATGAGCCTTGGAGGCAAGCTGATTCAGGTACTGCTCAGTATTACTTCCACCATAAAATGTTTTAGCATAACTCAGGTGATCGGTAATTTCGATATAAAGGTCTGACAATTCGTTTGGATCTAAAGTTGTTTTATTTGAAAGAACGCTTTCAAATTTTAACCATTTATCCTTATTTTGCTTCACGAAAGCCGCCTCACGCATGTACCATCCAATTTTGCTTTCAAAGAAAAGAAAATATGCAAGAATTTCAAATAGAAACTGCCCAAAATGTAGGAATACAAAGAAATGTAGCGCATCTTGGAGATAGAATGTTGGCCTACTTGATAGATAGTCTGATCATATGGGCTTATGTAGTAGGTATGCTGATCTTATTGATTTCACTGGAACTTGATATGGGTGATATGTGGGCGCTCTATCTTTTGGTGTCATTGCCAGCATTTTTATATTATGTGTTGCTCGAAACATTTTGGGATGGCCAAACAGTGGGTAAAAATATCATGAAGATTCGCGTGGTTACCTTGGACGGGGCCAAACCGACGTTTGCACAGTATTTGGTGAGATGGTTGCTACGCATAGTGGATGTTGTACTAACGAGTGGAGGCATAGCAGTCCTTACAATATTAATACGTGGTAATGGTCAGCGCGTTGGGGATATCGCTGCCGGGACTACCGTAATAAGTGAAAAGACGAGAGTGTCACTAAGCGATACGATATTAAAGGAAATACCGGAGAATTATGTGCCAACATATAGTCAAGTGACCTTATTCAAGGACAGTGAAATGCAAACCGTAAAAAATCTTTACGATGAGGCACGATTAAAAGGACAGCATAAAATCATTTTGTCATTATACAACAGGCTTATTGAGGTGATGCAAATTGAGCCCGCCCAAAAACCAATTGATTTTGTGGACACCGTCTTGAAGGATTATAATTATTACACACAACGAATGTAACTATGTTTTATGCTATTGACATTCTCGGAACCATAGCCTTTGCTATTTCTGGTGTTCTGGTCGCTATGCAAAAGCGTATGGATCCTTTTGGGATTCTCATAATTGCATTTGTCACTGCGATAGGAGGAGGTACTTTACGTGATATCTTGATAGGGATCACTCCAGTAGGTTGGATGAAAGATATGACCTTCACCTATGTGATTCTTGGGTCGACCTTTTTTGCAATTATAGTCAGGAACAGGATTAATTATCTAAGAACCTCTCTTTTCTTGTTTGACACCATAGGCATTGGTTTATATACTGTTGTTGGAATTGAGAAAGGTCTTAATGCAGGATTGCATCCAATAATTTGTATCGCATTGGGTACAATATCTGCCTGTTTTGGTGGTGTTATTAGAGACATGCTTTGCAATGAAATCCCAGTGATATTCAGAAAGGAAATTTATGCTACAGCGTGCATCCTTGGTGGCATGATCTATTTTGCAATGCGTTATTTACCAATTGATAATAACGTGATCTTTGTAATTGCAGGCGCGGTTGTAATTACTGCAAGATTGCTTGCAGTTAAGTTTAAGATCAGCTTGCCGAGTCTTTATAAAAAAGAATAGAACAGTATTTGGTCTACTCAAGGATCTCTACTTTTTTAATGTAAATATTATGATTTGGCCAACCTCTTCCATCTGCTTCTTGTTTTGCGATTTCATCTACGACATCCATGCCTTTAGTCACTTTTCCGAAAATCGTATAATCACCATCTAGATGGTAAGCTCCTGAAGGACTCTGTACAATGAAGAACTCATAAGGTGACGCCAATTTGTGTGGATTGTCGATCT